>Ga0315306_10000665_pt1 | contig 16593 bp, 10 predicted proteins | sample TDP1_MG_FD_203803 | JGI IMG/M metagenome (GOLD analysis project Ga0315306, IMG submission 203803) | Freshwater sediment microbial communities from Lake Towuti, South Sulawesi, Indonesia - TDP1 | ecosystem: Environmental > Aquatic > Freshwater > Lake > Sediment | place: Indonesia: South Sulawesi... | reverse complement strand
TTGTCATCGAAAACACATTTCGTCATATCGAGGAAGGAAAAGAGAGGAACGAGGCGGCAAAAATCGGCGCTTCTGAAGTGGGGATGGCGATCACAGCTTCCACCTTGACCACGATTGCTGTTTTTTTTCCGATGGTCTTTGCTCGTGGAATCACAGGACGGCTGACCCGCGGTCTGGCTCTGGCCATAGCCTTTTCCCTGATTGCCTCGCTTTTTGTTGCTCTGACAGTTGTTCCTCTGGTTGCTTCCCTTCTGTTCAAGATAAAGACTAGACAACAGAATAAAGAGTCAATAACCAGGCTTGCAGGCAGGTTTGATAAAGCCAGAAATTTCTACAGGAAAATATTGAGGTGGTCTCTGGAGCGAAGGTGGTGGGTTTTAGGAGCGACAATAGGCCTGTTCTTACTCTCCTTGGCTATCATTCCTTTCCTTGGAACTGAATTCATGCCCCCTATGGATCGGGGCATGATTCTGCTTTCAGTTAAGATGCCTGTGGGAACCTCGCTTGAAGAGACGAACCGGGTTGTCCAGATGGTTGAGAATTTGATGAATCAGGAAGCTACGATAAAAGTCATAACGGCTCAAGTTGGCTCCCAAGCAGAGGATAATCCTGCCGATGCGGCTGGAGGCTTCACCATAACAGGTACTCATGAAGGATTTCTCTGGGCGAGCTTGGTTGACAGGGAGAAAAGAAAGCTCACTGATACTCAAATCCTGGAGAAGATTCGAAGAGAACTTCCCAGGCTGAAAGAGGTTAAGTTTGAAGCTCTGGATATGTCGCAGATGATGATGGGAGGAGCTCGGGCGCCTGTGGAGATAAAAATCTTCGGCAACGACCTCAATCTGCTTAAGGAGATAGCCGATAACATGGTGTCAAGAATCAAGGATGTGGAAGGGTTGAGGGATGTGACCCATACTTTCGCCAAAGCGAAACCCGAATATCACATCGCCATTAACCGGGAGCAGGCATCGCGGATGGGGCTGACCGCTAGCCGGGTGGCTAACGCGGTTCAGACAGCAGCATTGGGCGCGGTGGCCACCAGGTTCAGGGAAGGCAGCAAGGAAGTTGACATTCGCGTTCGGTTTGGAGAAAAGTCCAGAGATACTCTGGATGATATAAGGAACATTCCTATCATGACTCCCCTAAACAATATGGTCCGTTTGGACCAGGTCGCTTCGATTTCAAAGGGCGAAGGTCCGATCCAGATTAACAGAGAAAACCAGGCCCGAGTTGTTACGGTGAGTGCGAATATCGTCGGTAGAGATTTAGGGAGTGTGGTGAGTGACGTTAAAAAAAGAACCGCTGATATAGAAAGAGGGCTTCCTTCAGGATACTTTGTCGAAATTGGCGGCCAGTATGAACAGATGAGGAATGCCTTCCTGATCATGGCTGGTGCTTTTGCCTTGGCAACCCTTCTGGTTTATATGATCATGGCTTCTGAGTTTGAATCCTTCCTCCATCCGTTTATAATCATGTTCACCATTCCATTGGCGATTATCGGAGTTATCCTGGCGCTACTCGTCTCAGGCACTGCCGTCAGTCTCCCTGTGCTGGTTGGTGTCGTCCTTCTGGCAGGAATTGCCGTCAACAATGCTATTGTTATGATTGACTATATCAATCAGTTGAAAAGGAGAGGGGTGGAGAAGAAGGAGGCCATCCTTCAGGGATGCGTAACCAGACTCCGGCCGGTATTGATCACAGCTCTGACAACAATCGTCGGAATGCTGCCCATGGCCATCAGCATCTCCGAAGGTTCGGAGATGAGAGCGCCGATGGCGATTACAGTTATGGGTGGGCTGACAGCCACAACTTTTCTAACCCTTTTTGTCATTCCCATAATCTATAGCCTTTTCGACCGAGTCAAGTTTTCAAGAGCAAAGTAAGCATCTCTTTTCGAAATCAAGATTGAACTACGGTGGGAGTTTCGAAGATACGCAAGTCTTGTATTCAGCGAGGCTGAGTTTTTTCTAAGCACTCAGCCTGAGCATCCTTATCTTGTCTTATATCTCAGGAAAGCTCCGATCTTTCCGTATCTGTTTAATTTTGAAGGTGGGGTGATGTGTTTCACTCCGCAGTTTTTTTCCATGGCTGCCTCTACGGCCTCATCGATGACATCCACCAGTTTCTCGGTCTTTCTCTGACAGGTAGGACAGCGGAGTTCATCGACAAAAAGGGAGCGGCATTGAGGACAGATTCTTCCAGGTTCAGAAAAATTGCGGGTGATGACCAGGGTCTGAACTTCCCCCGTGTTGAGGCTTTGCAGAGTCTTTTTTAATCCTGAGACAGCCAACCCGCCCTTCTCCAGTTCAGAGACAAGATTGTGGACAATCTCTTCTTCCTCTTCCTTCTTCAATTTTTTTTCAATTTCCAGCGATTCTTTAAGAATGACTGCTGGCGAGTCGCCGGGCATGGCTTTAATCCGGGCTTTTAGCCTGCTTTTAAGGTAGGGATGGAGAAGAGGCTCAAAATCCTGGCGGTATTTGTCATGGCATCCCAGAAAGAGCCAGTCAAAATGATTTTTCTTGAATAATTCGAATGTCATCTGCGCTGTCTTCTTGAAATGGTCGTGAAGGTGGGTGTCAATGTGTCTTTCGATTCTTTTTGATTCGTAGCCTTCAAAGCCCCCTTCCCTGACTTTGCTGGGGACATCGCTGACCAGATTTTCAAGAGGGGAGATTTCTCCCATGAAAATGTCATACCATTTAGCCTCCCGTCGGTCCAATGTGAGGGCAAAAATGCGGTGGAATTCATCAAGTATCGCCGACAGAGGGCGAACATAGGAGTTCTGGTCGAAAATGATTCTGCTCCGCGGCGGGCTGGGGAGGCTAAAGAGCTCCCAGAAATTTTGACCGCTGCAGGAGAATATTGCTAATCCTGGGAAACTGTAAGAGGCAAGATGCTGGGAACAGAATTGGTTTATTTTATCCAGGTCATGAATAAGGGATTCTTTCTTCTCCTTATTCACTTCCATCTGCTCCAGCTGCGATTTGCTGCTGCTGAGCAGGTTTTTTAAAGAAAGAGCTATCTCTTTTTTTGTCATCCGGCTTTTATCTGTATCAAGATAGAAAGAGGTTGTTAAAAACCTTTCACTCTTAAACTTGGAAAGGCTTCCCACCTGGTCGCGGCTTAAAAGTTTCATCAGGCCTCCTTTTTTTGATAATTAGAAGCTTACGTCATGAAGTTTTTTTTGAAATGCCCTGGCACAAACCTTGAATGGTCACTTAACATTTAAAATAAGAATTGAATGTGCTTTTGTCAAGCAAGATAGCATCTTTTTTCCGTCATGGAAAATAAGTTTATGGATCAGGCTGGGCTTCTCTAAGACACGCCGCTCCTGCCCCATACTTTACTCTTCAGTGGAATGTGATTATAATAAGCCGTAATTGGTACAGGATCTGGATTGATTTGGGTGCGGAAGTGGCGGAACTGGCAGACGCGTAAGCCTCAGGAGTTTATGGTCGATAAGACCGTGTGGGTTCGAGTCCCACCTTCCGCACCAACTCGATAAAAAGGGGCTGAAGGTAAGAGATTAATATTAGAATGAACAAATGTCCTCCAGAAAGAATATCCTCCTCATAAATCCCTGGATTTATGATTTTACGGCCTACGATTTTTGGCTGAAGCCCGCGGGGCTTCTCTATATCGCTTCTCTCCTTAAGAAATATACGAATTTTCGTCTCCACTTTATCGACTGCTTGGATCGTCATCATCCTCTCTTGAATAAAAAAGTTAAGAGCAAGGCTGATGGAAGAGGCTCTTTTCCTAAGGAAGAAGTTCCCAAGCCAGAAGTCCTGAAAGATATTCCCAGGAAATACTCTCGCTACGGAATTCCTCTTCAGCTCTTCCTTCATGACTTAAGCCAGATTCGCCGACCTGAGCTTGTTCTCACCACCTGCACCATGACCTACTGGTATCCCGGCGTCCAGCTTGCTGTCGAGTTAGTGCGGAAGAAATTTGGTCGGATCCCTGTGGTTTTAGGCGGAGTCTACGCCACTTTGATGTCTGAACATGCCCGCAGCTTTTCTGGAGTAGACCACGTTTTCCAAGGCCCTGGTGAGAGAGGAATCCTTCCTCTGATCAGGGAAATTTTAGGAGACAGTTCCTGCCCCGAACATGAGTTTGAATCCCTTGATGAGATTCCCTGGCCTGCCTTTGATTTATTGAGGAATAAAGAGACGCTTCCCGTCCTGACCTCGAGAGGCTGCCCTTTCCACTGCTCTTTTTGCGCCGCTCCTCTTCTCTGCCAGAATTTTGAGCAACGAAAGCCTTCTTCTGTCGTCTCCGAGATAGAAAACTATCACCAGAAGCACAGAACCCTGAACTTTGCTTTCTACGATGACGCCCTTCTGGTTAATAAAAACCGCCACCTTTTCCCGATCCTGAAAGAAATAATCCAGAAAAAGCTTCCCCTTGTTTTTCACACACCCAACGGCCTCCATGTCAAAGAAATTGACTTTGAGACAGCTTCCCTTTTTAAGAAAGCAAACTTTCAATCCCTCTTTCTCAGCCAGGAATCCTTTGACCGGGATTTGCTGGCCAGAGCCTGCCTCAAGGTTCGAGAGAGTGATTTGGAGAAGGCTTTACTCCATCTGGAAAAAGCCGGCTACAGCCGCCAGAAGATCAATGTCTATCTATTAGTCGGGCTGCCTGGGTACGATATCTCTGGAATAAGGGAGAGCATCCTTCATGTCCGCCGGCTTGGTGCCAGAGCGAGGCTTGCCTTTTTTTCTCCTGTTCCTGGCACCGAGGAATGGCAAAATCTGGTCAAAAAGGGTTTTTTACCCCTGGATGCTGACCCCCTCCTCCATAACAAACTGACATTTCCATATCTGGGGGCAAGTGTTTCTCCTCAGGATTTTGATTCCCTGAGAGAACTCATGAATAATTCTTAAAGGATTTCTCCCTTGGCATAAAATTTGCATAAAGAATTTATGTTTAAACTGTGCTTCTCTGGCTTGAATTTATTTGCTGTTCACTTTAAATTATTAAAATAGAGGTTATAGATTAAAAGGAGTTCTCAGGTGAAAAAGAAATTATGCTTTTTTCTTTTCTTGCTCATAGCCGCCTCCTTTCTTTATGGGGCGGCGCCCAAAAAGCCCGGAAATCTCCCGCCTCTCTATAAAAAGTGGCTGGAGGAGGAAGTCGTCTATATCATTCTTCCCATCGAGAAGGAAGTTTTTTTAAAGCTTGAAACAGACCGAGAAAGGGAGCGGTTTATCGAAGCTTTCTGGAAACACAGGGATCCCACGCCCGCTACTCCTGAAAATGAATTCAGAACAGAGCACTACCGCCGCATAAATTATGTCAATCACTTTTTTGGCCGAGAATCGCCAAAGCCTGGCTGGAAAACCGACCGGGGTAGGGTTTACATTATCCTCGGCGAGCCCAATGACATTCAGAAGTTCGAGGGGAAGAGTACGATTTACCCCACCGAGGTCTGGTTCTATCAGGGCAAAACAGACGTCGGACTTCCTCCTGGCTTTAACTTGGTCTTTTTCCAGGAAGGCGGCTCCGGGGAGTACAGGCTTTACAGCCCTCTCAAAGATGGGCCACAGGCACTAATGACATCCTATTATGGAGACCCTTTGGATTACTTAAAAGCCTTTGAGCAGCTCAGGGAGATAGAGCCAGATCTGGCTGAAGTTTCAATGAGTCTTATCCCCGGGGAGGCCTCCGATCTTGTGGGGCATCCATCCATGTCTTCAGATTTGCTAATCCAGAGAATTGAGACAGTCCCCATCCAGCAGGTGAAAGAGAAATATGCTCAGAAATTTCTTGAGTACAAGGATATGGTTGAAGTCGATTACACCGCCAATTATATGGATAGCGATTCTCTGGTCAAGGTCCTCAGAGATGATTCAGGGATGTATTTTGTCCACTATGGGATCGAACCTGAAAGGCTTTCTGTCAACCAGTACGAGAATAAATTTTACACTAACCTGAAGCTTAACGGCAAAGTCTCGAACTTGGAGGGGAAAACCATCTATCAGTTTGAAAAGAATATTTCCTTGGATTTTGATCAAGAAAAGATGAAGAGTGTAAGCCGGCAGCCCCTTATCATTCATGATATGTTTCCCCTTATCCCTGGAAATTATAAATTTTCGCTGCTGATCAAGAATGAAGTATCCAAGGAATTCTGCTCTTTGGAACAAGACCTCCTCATTCCCCAGGATGATCAGGCTTTGCAGATGACCTCCCCTATTCTGGGATACAAGCTGAACAGGAGTTCAACACAGCAGAATAAACTGCGGCCTTTCGAGCTGGGGTCATACCAGGTTTACTTCCAGCCTAATAGAGTCTTTCTCAAAGGAGACACCCTTGTCCTGGCTTTCCAGGTTCAAGGTTTAAGCCCGGAATTGAAAGAGAGAGGGATCATCAGGTACACCTTTTTCAAAGGCGGACAAGAAATTCATTCAGTCTCAAAAAATATGGGTGGCTACACAGAGCTGCCCAATGTTGTCGAGCAGTTTCCTCTTCAAGATTTTCCTCCGGCCCATTACAGGGTTCAGGTTTCTCTTCTCGATAATGAAAGAGAAGTCCTCTTTGAAAGCGAAGAATTTGATATCACTCCTCTTGAAGCTATAGCCCGCCCCTGGATTTATTCTAAGGTTTTGCCTGAGGTAGCAGACCCGGTTTATTCTTACATCATCGGAACTCAGCTTTTCAACAGCGGCAGGATAAACGAGGCTCGAGCTGCTCTGGAGGAAGCCCACGAGAAGCGGCCGGATTCAGTTGATTTCGCTCTGAACCTGGCCCAAACCTATTTGGTCCTGGGTGAATACCAGAAGATTGAGCCTGTTTTGCTCCCCTTTATGAGTAAGCCTGAGATGCCGAAGTATGAGCTGCTTTTCATCATGGGGAAGGCCTATCAGAACAGGGGAGAATTCAAGAAGGCCATAGAGGTCTTTGATAAAGCCATTTCTCATTATGGTCTGAACATTCATCTCTTAAATTCTTTAGGCGAATGTTATTTCCGGTTGAATGAGCTGGGCCAGGCCCTAGCAGCCTGGCAAAAATCGCTGGAGATGAACCAAGATCAGCCTCAAATCAAGAAGATTGTTGAGGCTTTGAAGGAGAAAAAATGAGTCCTTCCTTGATTTTTAAAAAAAGACTTAAAGCCATTCCGCTCTCCGCGGCCTTCATTCTCTTTTTTCTCGCTCCTTCCTTTCTTTTTTTCTTTTCCTCTTCCTGTCGCCTTTATAAGTTAGAGCGTAAGCTGGATCCGGTCAACGCTGATTTTATATCAAAAGTCGGCTATATCATGACCAAAGAAGAGAGAAAAATTTTTCTTGAGCTTCCTGATTCAGAAAAAGAAAAATTCAAAGAAGAGTTCTGGAAACGCCGTGATCCCGACCCGACAACTGAAGAGAACGAATTCAAGGCGGAGTATATGGACAGAGTTGAAAAAGCGACTGAGCTTTTTGTGCACGAATTAAAACCAGGATATCTTACTGACAGGGGAAGAATCTACATCCTTTTCGGTCCGCCCCAATACAGAGAAACCTACCCGGTTGAAAGTGAGGACCCCTCTAGCTTTCTTTACAAGCGTTGTGGGGAAGTCTGGCATTATGGGGGCTTTCCTGTTGTCTTTGTTGATACAACCTGCACCGGGACATACACCCTCGTCACCTATGACCTGAGCCCTATCCGTGAGTTCAACCTGATGTATATGCATGAGCTCAACCTTGCCCAGGCCAAGGCTCAACAGACTTTTGAGAGAGAAAAGGCATTTTTTGATTTTGACTGGAGGGTGGAAAAGAAAGTCATCGGGACAGACAGAGTTGAAGGAACGATTGTCATCGAGATTCCTTACAATGTTATCTGGTACAGATCCGAGGATAAGAAGCTGAGAAGCATTCTCGACCTTCACCTTGAGCTAAAAGATTTTGAGAACAAACTCATCTGGGAGCACGGAGAAGCCTTTGAAATTGAGATGAGCGAAGAGGAGCTTAAAGAGAAAAAGGATAAGATGCACAAGATTGAGATTGCCTTTATCCTGGAGAAGGATTTGGACAGGCTTCGCCAGGGAAAAAATCTGCTTGAGGCCACTCTCAAAAACAGGATTGGAAGCGAGGAGGCAAAAAAAGTTTTAGAGTTCAAGCTCTAATCGCAGATAATTCAGGAGGAACGATGAGATTATCCCGAAACTTTTTAGCTGTCGTTATCGGAGTCTTATTCTTATTTCCGGTTTTCATCTGCGGCCAGAAAGCTTCGAAAGAGCAAGTCGTCAAGATTCCTAAGGAAGTGGCAAAGATTATCGAAGCCAACCTTTCAGCGCCCATTGTCAGCCATCCTCTGGAGCTTCAGTTTGAAGGGAAAAAACTGGATCCTGGAGATTATACTCTTGAGATAAGCATAAAGGATAAGATTGGAAAAAAGAGGGCAAAGATAGGGTCAATTTCATCATGAAATGAAATATCTATTTTGGTTCAGGCTGGGTATTTTCGGTCCATTCAGCCTGAGCCCTGGATTTGAATTTTAGCTTTGATAACTTAGAACCGAGCGAAAGGAAATTAAAGTAAAAGGAACTTCGATGAAAAGCAAGAATGTCCTCAAGATATTTTCAACATTGACTCTTTGCCTGAGCTTGACTCTAACGCTTTCCAGCCAGGAGGGGAGAGGCCGGGGGAGGATTCACGGAGCAATTCATGATGAAGCTGGCAACCCGATTGAGGGAGCGAAAATCATCGCCGTCTACCTTGAGTCCCAGACGAATTTTGAATCAAAATCAGATAAGAAAGGGAACTGGGCCATAGGCGGTCTGGGAACAGGTCTTTTCCGGATCACCGTTTCCAAAGATGGATATGATACCGTTTACCATGATGTAAATGTCAGCCAGTTTTCAGGCAAGAATCCGCCCATAGATTTTACTCTAAGAAAGGTACAAACATCGTCATTGGGTATGCCTGCCCTTCAGGATGAAGCCTCGGTTGTGCTTTTTGAAGGGGGGAATCAGCTTTATGACCAGGGAAAATATGCAGAGGCGGCAGCAAAATTTCAAGAATTTCTCGCCAAGAACCCTTCCATCTATCAGGTCAACATCAATCTCGGCAGCAGTTATCGGGAAATGGGGGAGTATGAGAAGGCCATTGCCGCCTACAACTTGGTTTTGGAAAGGGTGAAAGCTGACAAGGGCACCTTTCAAGGAGATGAAACCGCAGCCAAGGCTCTGGCGAGCATTGGAGAGACCTATGCTAAGCAGGGAAACCTGGAAAAGGCGAACGAATATCTAAAGCAGGCTATAGATAATTTCCCGGAGGATGAAACACTGGCTTTCAATGTCGGAAGGATATTCTTTGCCAGGGGGGAAGTGGATAGGGCGATTGAATACTTCCAGCTGGCGATTAAAATCAAGGAGGATTGGGCTCCTGCGCATCTTCAATTAGGCTACGCTTATTTGAACAAGGGCGAGTACAAGCTGGCTTTGGCCAGCCTGAGAAGATTTTTAGAATTGGCTCCTGATGACCCTCAGGCTTCGATCATTCGAGACCTTATTCCCAAGCTGGAAGAGTTGATAAAAAAATAGAATTATTAGCTTCTCTTGACCTGAAGAAACTTGCGCAGCCTTTTTTGGTTAGTAATCTATAGGTATTTCTTTTTAGGATTTGTCACAAATCTCTCGCCATATCCTGCTATTTGTGCCAACTGACATCCTGAAAAGAAAAGATCCCAATCGAATTTTTGATTCAAATAATTAAACAATCAGATGAATTCAGGATGCTCATCGCCCCCTTTCGCCTGCTCTTTTGCCCACAGGACCGTGCCGATAAAACCGGCTTTGTTTCCGAGGGCTGACAGGCGTCCTTATTTCCTCTTATGGCGCGGCGGAAAACTTCTTCTGCCGAAATTTCTTCCTTGGATTTTCTTAGAGCGTTATAGGTCCTGACGATCTTGGGAGCAGAAACCCCTGATTCCAGGCAGCCCCAGCTTCCGCAATTGCAAAAATCGCCGGGGCGTAAAAGGAAGTTTTCGAGAGAGATAGTTTTGGAATTCGGATTTATAGATTATTGATCTTTTTTTTCAAAAGCCTGTCATTCTTCTTTGGCAGGAGGCTTAGGCTTATTAGGATGGTTTTCATTTTCTTTCTCTCTGTGTCCTGAGATGGATTTTCGGAAATTTTTAATGCCTTCTCCTAAGGATCTGCCCAATTCCGGAAGCCTTCGCGCGCCAAAAATAATTACGACGAGCAAGAGTATGAGCAAGAGTTCTGTGGGGCCGATGGGGCCGAATAAAAACATCATAACCTCCTTCGAGGGCTTTGCGTCACTCTTATTTTAATTTACTTAACAAAGTTACTTCACTCCCTGCTAAAAGTCAAGCAACGCTGCTAGATGGGAAAAAAAGAATCAGAATCTGAAATTCAGGCTCAACCTGAAGATCCTTGTTCCAAAGAGAAGTTTGGTCTTTTTATAGTTTGGGCTTAAATCACGGATTCCCTGGCTCGTGTTTTCTGCTTCTGGAAACCAGAAGCCGTCATCGTTTGGAAAATTAAAACTGGATTTATGGCCCAAGGCATTCATGATATCGACGTAGGCACTCCACTTTCCGGATTTGCCCAGACTGAACTCTTTCTCGATTCTCAGGTCAAGGTTATTGTAAGCTTCTGTTCTCCTTGTTCCCGGCTTTTCAAGATAGACCTTTGCTGGCGAGCTCCAAGCGTCTTTTTCCTGAGCCCAGGACGAGGGAGGGATGATGGTCACGCTCCTCGCCCATGGACTGCCGCTGGCATAGGTATAAAAGAAACTAAGGTAAAGGTTAGAGGAAAATCTGTAAGTCCCGATCAACCTGGCCACAAAAGGCCGGTCAAAGTCGAGCCTTGAAACTTCAGGAAGGTTGACGAAATAATTCGGGCTATCTGCCGCCTCTGAGAATCCGGAGCTTCCCTCGTACCCCAGGCCGATGTTCCCCGTTGCCCGGCTTAAGACAAGGGAGCCGTTCAGTTGCCAGTTGTTTGACATCCGCTTTTTGAAACTCATCTCCAATGCCTGGTATTTTCTCTTTAACTCAGGAACATTTTTAAGCCGATAAAAGAGAGCAGGCGCAGAGTTTGACCTGAAATAAACGGTGACTGGCGTTGCCGGATAGTCATCCACTCCGGGAACAATAGTTTGAAAAGGAATCCACCAGTTTTCATTGTCCTTTGTGTACCAGTCCTTGTTCTGGTCGAGGTCGTAAGGGACATTTTCAAGAATGTTTCCTTGAGTCTTGAAGAGATAGTTGATTCTTAGAGAGAAATCTTGGAAAACCTCGTGGTCAAGCCCGATGGTCAATTCTTTTTTCCAAGGAGGTTTGATGTCAGGAGCAATTTGTTTTTTATAGTAATCTTCAAAATACAAACGGTAGTCTTCAGGATAAAGGGCATAGGTATCTTCAGTATCCACCTTCCCGTCCATGTTTTCGTCGAACCAGTAGAATTGGTGGAGCCGCTTGGCGAAGATAGGACTTAGAGGTGAAAGATAGTCCAGCATCAGGTATTCAGCGTAACGGGAAAATGAAGCTTTGAAGATTGTTTTTCCTTTGCCGAAGATATCAAGGCTCAATCCTATGCGGGGAGATAAGGCATTCCAGTTGATCAAGTCGCCCCATTCTCTAATTCCGGCCAGGCCATAGGGATTCAATTCATAGAGTGGCATGATTAAGTCTTCACCGATTTTAACTGAAACAGCATTTCCGCTTTCTCCTTTATAGAGATTCGAGAGCCGGGTCGTGCTCCGGTCGAATCTCAGTCCCAAAAGTAGAGTCAATCTGTTGCCAAAGCTCACTGAATCTTGGGCAAAAAAGCTTAATCTCTTGAGCTGGCTCTTTGGGCTTAAGGAAGTCCTTTCTTGGCTTGCCATGTAAAAAGAAATTTTTCCCTTACCGACCGTATTCCCCGAGACCGGGGATTCATCCATTCCGAAATAGTAAGGGCTTCCATCGTAATAGTGAATCATAAGGTTGTCTTCTTTCCAGGTCGATAATTCTTCTTGAGCGGATTCAAATTCAGCTCCAGCCTTAAGCTCGTGGTCGCCTCCCAGCAGTCTGTCCTGGAAGCGAGTGAGATATGCTCCGGCCTGGAATCGTTTTCCGTTCTGGATTTCATTGAAGCCATTTCTTCCCCAGAGATGTCCGGTAGCCTCATCAAAATATTTTGAGGTCTCTATCCCCTTTTTATTCGGCTGGAAGGGAATCCGCTGCTGGAAATAGCCTCCTCTGAAATCAGCAAAGGTGTTTTGGTTAATGATGTAATTTATCACTCCGGCTGCAGTCAAATTTTTTTCATGATCCAGCATGTAAGTCGCCTCTTCAGGCGCATTCCAGCTCAGGGCTGGTTCCCAGGCTGATTGATAGCGGTTAGCATAATCGAACATTGCACTGACTTTGAGTTGAGGAACAAATCGGGAGGATAGTTTGAAAAATCCCATTTTTTCTATGTCCTGCCAGCTGAATTTACGATGCTCATTTCCCAGAGGGTCTGTCCACGGAATGAAAGGAGCGGCTTGAGATCGAGAAATCAAGCGGGCATTTCCGAAGTACCATAACATGTCTTCGATAAGCGGTCCTCCAAGAACAAAAGAGACGTCCCAAAAATATCTATCTTTAACAGGAGGGGAGACTTCTGGAGCTCTTATCTTTTCGCTTGGCCTCAGATAGCTGGAGAGAGTATCATCCGTATAATAAAAATTGAATTCTCCCTCGGTTCTATTGCTCCCTGATTTGGAAACGACATTGATGTATCCGCCTTGGGTGAGCCCGACTTCTGCAGGATGGCCTGCAGTTTTAAGCTCCACTTCCTCGATAACATCGAAATTTATATCGGCCAGGAGGTCTCTTCCAGCAGGGTCGTTCATGGTCATGCCCTCAAAAGCAAAGGTGTTGGCTCTTAAGGAGGAGCCGTGCACAGCGGATTTATCCTGAGAGAGGCTTTTCTCTGAGACGACGCCTGGAACAGAATGAACGACATCGTGAAGGTTTTTAGAGAAAGGGATATTCTTCAAAAGCTCCTTTTCTACGGTTACAGCTGTCTTTATGGATTCTCTATCAAGGGTCGGCGAAGGCACTTTGACCGTGATTTCTTCTTCGACTGAGCTCTCTTCCAGAGTTATGGCCAGAGTCACAATCATCCCGACGCGGACGATGATATTCTCGATGTTTGCTGTTTTAAATCCAGGCATTTCTGCTGTGATCTTGTATCGACCCGGAGGAAGCCCGGGGACTCTGATTTTGCCAGAATTGGTGGCAAGGTAAGTTCGGATTCCCAAAAGGGCAGGTGAAGAAACATAGATTAAAGCGCCAGGCAAAGGAAGCCCTTCCTTGTCCATAACCTTTCCTTTGATCGAGCCTGTTTGACTCCCGGCTAATGCCCTGGATATTAGCCCTGTGGAAAGAATGATAATCAAAAAAAGTTTGATTGTTTTCTTCAACACTTTAAGACTCCTTATTTGGGCGATTCTTTGCACAGCACTTCTCTAAACTTTTTTGCAGGGAAAAAGTTTCATTTCACTCTAATTGATTCTTTAAAATAATAGACTGCAGAGAAAGAGTCAAGCTCAGGCCGGCTCAGCCTTTCATGCGGTCTTCTCAACGTCCAGCCTGATCCATAACATTATTTTCTATAACGGAAAAAAGAAGCTTCCCTAGATATCTTTGAGTAGACCTGGACGGGAATTGTTTTATATACTTATTCATTAAGAAATGAAGAATATCAGGAATTTCTCGATCATTGCCCACATCGACCATGGCAAGTCTACTCTTGCCGACCGCTTCCTGGAGAAAACAGAAGCTCTCCCTCCTCGGGAGTTAAGGGAACAAACCCTGGATACCATGGACCTTGAACGGGAGAAGGGAATCACCATTAAAGCCCAGACAGCGCGGCTTCGCTATAAAACCTCATCCCAGGAAGAATATATTCTTAACCTGATTGATACACCAGGCCATGTCGATTTTTCTTACGAAGTTTCACGTAGCCTTGCTGCCTGCGAAGGAGCGCTTCTTGTCATTGATGCCTCTCAAGGTATAGAAGCTCAAACCTTGGCCAACACCTACCTTGCCCTTCAGAATGACCTTGTCCTTATCCCGGTCATCAACAAGATTGACCTTTCTCAGGCAAGCCCGGAGCTTACCCTTGAGCAGCTTGAAAACATAATCGGTATCAAGCGGGAAGAGGCGCTGCTGGTCAGTGCCAAAAAAGGAACAGGTATCGACCAGGTTTTTCAAAGCATTGTTGAACGCATCCCCCCGCCTCATGGCAATCCAGCCTCACCTCTTAAAGCCTTGCTCTTTGATTCCTGGTTTGATTCCTATCGGGGAGTTGTCATCCTGGTCAGGGTATTCGATGGGATCATCCGCACCGGAGCCCAGGTTGAGCTTATAGCCTGCGGAGCTTCGTATGAAGTGGAGGAAATTGGATACTTGACTCCCAAGCCTCAAAAAGTGGACAAGCTGGTCGCTGGGGAAGTGGGATATGTTATTGCCGGCATAAGAGAATTGAGCCACGCTAGAGTTGGAGATACACTCACCGAAAAAAACAGGCCGACATCCCAGGCCTTGCCCGGCTTTAAAGAAGCAAAGCCCATGGTCTTCTGCGGGATGTTTCCGGCTGGAGAAGGCAGCGTCGAAGATTTAAGGAAAGCCCTGGCAAAGCTGAGGCTTAATGATTCTTCATTTCAGTATGAGCCTGAGAATTCTCCAGCATTGGGTCTCGGATTCAGGTGCGGTTTTTTAGGCCTCCTTCACCGGGAGATCATTCAGGAAAGATTGGAGAGAGAGTTTGATTTGAACCTCATCAGCACCGCTCCCAGCGTGAGCTTCCGAGTTACCACAAAGGATGGCCAGGTCAGAGAAATCCACAATCCATCAGAGCTTCCTCCCGAGCATGAGATAAAAAGAATTGAAGAGCCGCTGATCGAGGCTCTGGTCATAACTCCAGATAAGTATCTCGGAGCTGTGCTCAATCTTCTTGAGAGCCGGAGAGGACAACAGAAGAGGTTGGAATTCATCAGCCCCCAGCGCATCTTTTTGACCTATATCCTCCCTCTCAATGAAATTGTCATGGACTTTTACAATCAGCTGAAGTCTGTTTCCCAGGGTTATGCCTCGATGGACTATGAGTTCGCTGGATTCAGAGAAGCTCCTCTGGTCAAGCTTGACATCCTGATCAACATGCAGAAGGTGGATGCCCTTTCCTTGATAGTCCCTCGGGATAAAGCCTATCAACAGGGAAGGGCGCTTGTGGAAAAGATGAGGAAGCTTATCCCCCGCCAGCAATTCGAGGTGGCCATCCAGGCCGCCATCGGCAAGAGAGTTATCGCCCGGGAAAACATCAAGCCTTACCGCAAAAATGTTCTGTCTAAGCTTTATGGCGGAGATTACACCAGAAAGATGAAGTTACTTGAAAAGCAAAAAGCAGGCAAAAAGAGGATGAAAAAAATAGGGCAGGTTGAGATTCCTCAGGAAGCCTTCCTTGCCCTGCTTGAGATAAAATAATTTTTAAATAGAGCTAAATTTTTGGGATGGCAAGATAATCTCGTGCTTTAAGCTCAGAGAGTCTGCTGCTGAATGCAAGAAGAATATAAGTTTGGCGATGAGCCGTATTAATGGAGGGGAATAAGCCGATTTTTTTGACATCAAATTCTCCCTATGTTATAAATCCTTGAATTCATTCAATAGGTTCGCTTCCAAATTTTATGGCTGAAGGACATAAAAGGACTCTCCGGAATGGCCGAAGCGGCTATTGAAGGTTTAGCTTTCCCGAACCGCACTTCGAGGGAACCCGGCTTTGCCGGGCGGCGAGGATGTCTGAGCGGAGCGAGTTCCGCAGCCGCCGAGAAGGGCGGTTCAGGAACGGCGTTAAAAACCTGAATGGGAGCGAGCCCATTCCGAAGATGCTTTTCAGAAGAGCTATCTTGCTCAAGGAGGTGAAGATGCTGAGCGGTGCCTTCACGCTTTTGATGACACCTTTTAATAAAAATATGGGGCTCGACGAAGAAGGGCTGAGGACGCTTGTGCGGATGCAGGTAAAAAGCAGAATCCATGGATTAGCTCCCTTAGGCGTGACAGGGGAAAGCCCTCTTCTTTCTGAGGAAGAAATCAAAAGAGTTGTCGAGATCGTGGTCGAAGAGGCCAACGGTAAATGCAAAATCGCTCCAGATACTTGCACAAATAATCTCGAACAGACCATAAGGCGCGTCAAACTCTATGCTGACCTTGGTTGCGACTATGCCGTTGTTTTCGCTCCCTTTCTTGTTATACCCACTCAGGCTGGTATCATCGAGTTTTATGAAGCTGTAGCCAAGAGCTCGAAGATACCGGTCATCATCCATAATTCTCCGGACAGAGCTGGAGTCAATATCGAACCCAAGACATATGCCAGGTTAATCGAGAATGAAAATATCATCGGCACCAAAGACGGGAAAAAGGAGATGGACCATCTGGCAAAGATTCTTTTTCTGGCCAGAGGAAAGCAGTTCAATGTTTTAACTGGAAAAGACACCACTGCCTACCCTTTGATGTCTTTTGGCGGAAGCGGCGTTTTTAGTGTGGCCGGGAACATTGTGCCCGAGGTGATGCGGGATTTGGTGGATTATTGCCTTCGAGGCGAATTCTCGAAGGCCA
>Ga0315306_10000664_pt1 | contig 16656 bp, 13 predicted proteins | sample TDP1_MG_FD_203803 | JGI IMG/M metagenome (GOLD analysis project Ga0315306, IMG submission 203803) | Freshwater sediment microbial communities from Lake Towuti, South Sulawesi, Indonesia - TDP1 | ecosystem: Environmental > Aquatic > Freshwater > Lake > Sediment | place: Indonesia: South Sulawesi... | reverse complement strand
AGGATGTTGGTGAGGAAGTGAAACCTGTGGAAGTTAGGAAGAAATTTACCTACCTGATAGGCGAGGCGCTTACTGGCGAAGGATCTGAGGTTGCCCATGTAGATTTGATAGTCGGTGATAAAGACGGTCCTGTAGGAGACGCTTTCGCCAACAGCCTGTCGAATCTCTCTGTAGGGCACACACCGCTTCTCGCTGTTATCAGACCGAATCTTCCCCCCAAGCCGCACACTCTTTTAGTCCCAAAGGTGACCGTGAAGAATCTTGATCAGGCAGGCAAGATATTTGGGCCTGCTCAAGCTGCTGTTGCAAAGGCTGTCGCCGACTCCGTTGAAGAGGGTATCATACCCGAGGATAAGCTTGACGATTGGGTAATTCTATGCAGTGTTTTTGTGCATCCAGACGCGAAAGACTATCGAAGAATCTACCAATATAACTATGGAGCCACCAAATTAGCCTTAAAAAGGGCGCTATCCAAGTATCCACCGCTTGAGAAGATCATGTACGACAAGGATAGAGCGAAACATCCAATCATGGGGTTCAAGGTACCACGCCTATGGAGACCACCCTATCTGCAAATAGCACTCGACATCCCAAGCCTAGAAAGAACGAAGAAAATCATAAGCGAACTACCAGAGAGCGACAGAATCATCCTAGAGGTCGGCACACCCTTGCTGAAGAGGTATGGCGTGACGGTGATTCGCGACCTAAGAGAACTGGCAAAGGATATCTTTATCGTCGCAGACATGAAGACCCTAGATGTTGGAAAAGTTGAGGTTGACCTAGCATTTGACGAGACCGCAGATGCCGTGGTAGCCTCTGGACTTGCAGCCGCAGAAACACTGGACAAGTTCATTTATGAGGCAAAGAGGCTCGGAATCTACGCAGTAGTAGACACAATGAATGTAGAAGACCCTGTCGAAAAGCTTCGTTTACTGAAGGAATTTCCTGATATCCTCATTTTGCATCGTGCCATTGATGTAGAGAGAACTGGAAAACCTCAGTGGTACCTCATTAAGAAGATACGGGAGGAATTCAAGGATAAGAGATTTTTAGTTGCTGTTGCGGGTGGAATAACCCCTGAAACTGCACCCGAAGCCTTTGCAAATGGAGCAGACATAATCATTGCTGGTAGATACATAACGCAGTCCAGAGATGTGGAACATTCGGTCAGAGAGTTCCTAGAATGCACCCCGGAAATGAAGCAAGACATTGACCTGTTCAGAGTGCATGTGGAATAGCCTGTTGCCCGCCCGCTACTACAAGACTTCCTCTGACCTCACAACGACTAGTAAAAAGTTTCAAACGCTGAGAGCGGATTAGAAACGAATACTGAAAAGCCTTTTTACGCCAGCCTAAAAACTTAAAGACAGGAACGCGGTGTTCTTAGTGTGCATCATCGTCATCGATGAGCTTTGAGAACGAGGAAGAACCTAGGCATGAAGAGTATGACATTGAGAAAGACCACAGCTATTGCTTTAATGCTGTTTGTGGTACTCACATCCTCTGCATTCAACGGTTTCACGTTGGTGAAAGCTGAATTATGGGATGAAAACTATGTCATCCAGACAACCGTCACTTACTCTAATAATGGGACAACCGATTGGAATCTCACCGAGGAAGATCAAGCAATCAGCCTGTTCATGAATAACACATGGCAAACCGTGTATTTGTCGGAATCTTCTTGGCCCGTAGAGAGGATGAAGACAGATGAGGATGGAAATCCTATGGCTGTACTGCGGCTTCCAAAATCACTTGAACCTGGAAAGAGCGTGACCTACAAAGCCAGCTACAATGTCGAATCAAGAGCCAGATCCATTCCTTATCTTGATGAGGAAAACTCATGGAATCTTACGAGAATCCCAGAGGATTTAAGAGATGTGTATTGTAGAAGCGGTGATGCTTGGCAGATTAATGATCCGACGCTTCGAGAGGCAGCTCTTACAATAGCTGAGAAAGACACGAACGTTCTTTCAGTTGTAAAGAAATTTATCACATGGATCTGGAACCACATAAGCTACGGCTCATATGAGGGCCCTCGATATCCAAACGAGACGCTCTCAGGCAAAATAGGAGACTGTGATGATCAAGCAATTCTCCTAATCACATTCTGCAGAATATGCGGAATACCGTCTTACCTTCAAGTAGGTTGCATATACGAGTTTGGATCCATGATGTGGCTGAGTAGTTGGAACGGCACCGTGACATCGTTTTTGAAGCAGATAGCGTGGCACGGATGGGCGATGGTTTACATTCCACCATGGGAATGGCTTCCGGTTGACCTTACATACGTGAGCGGCGGACAAGGTGACCCTCTCAACGCGATAAGAACAGGAGCAGCAACTTCGCGAGGAACCATCCAGTATATGAATATCAGCCAAAGAGAGTATGTAGCGTCAACACGCAAATATCGAGATTTCCTCGTGGAGAATCGGATCCACGTTCATCAGGAAGATGAGATGAGCTTGGCGTTCCTGAAGTTTCTGGAAGAGTCTATAAAGATGTGGTTTCCGTGGTTTCTCATTGCGGTGGGCATCATAACAGGAACTCTTACAGCAGTTTTTGGCTATGTCTGGAAGGTAGAAAGGCAGAGACTTAAGGCTTGAAAAGACGGGCGAAGGACGAGGAAATTGATATAGACCGTGCATAACCGCCAAAAACAGGACCTGTGAACCTTTCATAGCGCACACAGGACGCGCTAGCAACAGACTTAGTCGCTTTAGACGTCTCTTGATGTCTCCCTTGGTTACATGTGTCTTCTCTCCTCAGATTCTTGTCTCTATCATTGACATTCCAATCCTTCAATTACGAGTAGCGATAGGCTCACATGCAAAAGTTAATCAGTTTCTGCCCAAATAACTGAGCCTTCCAAAGGTATTTGGCAGAAAATTGTTAGTGAGCGTGTTGAGATGGAGGCTTGGGAGGCAGCGAGAAACGCCTTAGAATGTGTGTTGGAAGCAGTTCAAGGTGAAAGTATCATTATAGCATGTGATGATGAAAAGAGAGAAATTGGAAAAGCTTTTGCAGATGGGGCTTTGACGCTTGGACTCTGGACAAGACTAATGATCCTTGAGACATCAGCTGAAACACGAAGAGAGGTCCCGCCACAGCTGTTGGAGGTTTTAACGGAGCAAAAACCAGATGTCTATGTCAATCTTCTACGGGAAATCCGTGAAGAAACTCCTTTCAGGATAAAAGTCATTGGGTTGCAGAGACGGGACCCCAGATCACGTTTGGGACACTGTCCGGGTATAACCCTGAACATGCTCACTGAAGGAGCGTTGGCTCTGACACCTGAGGAGCACAGAAGGATGCAAAGTTTCGCTGACAAGCTGATACTGGTGCTAGATCGGGCGGTTAAGGTTGAAATAAACAACCCAGCGGGCACCAATCTGTCCCTAGAAGTTGAGGGAAGAGAATTCTTCACAGACACAAAATATGATTGGAGATTGCGAAAGTGGGTGAATTTGCCAACAGGAGAGGTTGTTGTAGCTCCCTTAGAGAACTCTTTGGATGGTAGACTGGTTTGTGACATGGCGATCGGAGGAATCGGACCCATAAAAACCCCATTGGAGATAACTGCCAAACACGGTAAAGCTCAAGAAGTCACATCTGAAGACAAAGAAGTTCTCAAGAAAGTTAGAGATACATTAAAGACCGACGAATGGGCTGACATCGTGGGAGAGTTTGCATTCGGTATAAATCCAAAAGCAAAACTTGTGCAGGAGTTTGTCGAAGATGAAAAAATCTTGGGAACCACACACATAGCTTTCGGCCACAATTTAGATATGCCGGCGGGCAGAAACGCTTCCAGGAACCACATAGATCTACTCATTTCCAAACCAACCGTGAAGATAACTAGAGACGACGGATCAACGATAGTTGTTTTGGAAAGAGGGCAGTTCAAAGTTTAGTCGATTCAAAGTGAAACTCTAATGGCATATGGAAGACCTTGAATTCTCTTCTTCCAAAGCCATTTTGCTATACACTTATAAAAAGGAACAGACATTTCCAATACCCTATGACAGTAAGAAGACATCTCCACCTTACAAGAAACCATGAAACGAAGGAGAGTAGAACTCGCGGATGGCAAAATTCAAAATAATCATCTCTGATCCAGAGACAGGAAAATCGAAATCTGTTGAAAGTGAAGGAACCCGCGCAGTTCCTCTCATTGGAAAGAAACTTGGGGAAGTCGTTGACGGATCTATGGTGGGAATGTCTGGCTACCAGCTTAAAATAACTGGAGGTTCTGACAAAGACGGTTTCCCGATGAGACCAAACGTCCATGGAGGAGTTCGGACTAGCGTCATTCTAACTGAGGGAGTTGGTTTCCATCCCTCCACAGAAGGGGAGAGGCGGAGGAAAACCTTGAGAGGAAGGACCATAACGGAAGACATTGTTCAAATAAACATGAAGGTCATCGAAAAACCGAGGAAGACGCAGGAAGCAGAGAAAGCTGGAAAAGAAGGCGGAAGTGAAGTCAACTAGAACCAAATTGCTTAGAGATTCTTTGCTCAAACACCTCACGAAGCATGAATATTGGAAGATAACCGTTCTCGGTCATTGTGTCGTGGAAGAACTTCTCACTATACTTGTCTCCCATTCTCTCTCTTACCTCGTCCCGGAGCTTCAGTATGAGGTGTTTTCCCAACAGGTAGGAGAGAGCGTAGCCTGGAGTTAGCGTATACCGATGTGCTTCGGCAATTGCGCCTTCCTTCGACATAGCAGCTTCTCTAGTTATCATGTCAACTGCTTCGTCAACGCTCATTTCTCCTTGCGCCATTTTCACGTCTACTATCATTCTTACTGCTCGCCATATCACGTCGTTTACTTGCATAAGCCTCGATTCCAGAGTCTTGTGGTAGCCATGTTGCATCATCATCTCTTCGCAATAGTGGGCCCACCCCTCCACGATTTCGGTGCCGCTAGCCATCTGCCTGACAAACGAACCTCCCCTGTTTGACCGTGAAGTTTGCAGGAAGTGTCCAGGAAAGCCTTCATGTACGGCGGTGTTTGGGATGTTGGGATAGTTTAGGTCTTGGCCCAAGTTCTTGATGTCCTTCGGACGGGTCACAATGTAAATGCCCTCCTGTGTCTTTTCAAACTTCCCTGGTAAGACCAACGCTGCGAAAGGGATCAAAGGAGCCATAAACGAAGGAGTCTCCTCAACGTAGAGCTTATCGCCCTCATCAACCGTTGCAATGTCGTTCTCTATCACGAACCTCCTAGATCTTTCCATCTCCTTTCGTGTAGCTTCTAGGGCTTCCTCGAAGGTCTTGGGAGCGTCTTTTTGGATTTCCTTTACTACCTCCTCGACACTTCTTCCAGGAGAGATCATCTGTGCGAGTCTGGCTCTCTCCTCTTTCATCTCCCTAAGATACTTCTCTCCCAGCTGGTAGATTTCGTCTGGGGTCGTTTCGAGTCCTCTCAATTTCAAGAGTTTTTTGAATTTCTCTTTTCCGAGAGCCCACTCTTCCTTGGTTTTCAGTAACAGACCCTTGAGCCATTCTAGCTGATTGCTGATTGGTTTTTCTAGATTTCTAACGGCTTCCTGAAGCCTTTGATGAAGCCCGTCGGGTATCCTTCCTTTCGTGGCGCCGACCAAGAACTGGAAGAATGGAGGCATCCGTTGACACTTCTCAATTGCAATTTCCGTCCATAGCTTCATAGGCTTGGACTTTTCGAACCTTGTTCTGAACTGTTCAAGATATTCTGGCAGTTTCTCAAGTCTGGAAACGATTCCTTCAACTCGTCTTTCAAGTGGCGCGTAGTTTCTGATTAGCATTATGAAGATAATTCCGCCTATGTCTTCTAGGGTGTCTGGGTTTGTTTCGTGTGTGCGGTGTTCGTAGATGAAAAATTTCCAGAGGTTGTATGCCCGTTCTATGGTTCTCCAGTCTATCTTGTTGTCATCATCGAGAGACTCAAAGCTGATCTCCTCACGCATTCTGTCATGCCACTCTCTAAATAGCTCCAAATTCTCGTATACGGCTTCTAGGCCTCCGTCTGGCAGAAGCTTGTCATATGGATCATGAAAACCGAGGAATGTAGCCATATCTGGGTTTTTATCTAGGAATCTCTTCAGCATCTCGTCACTCAGTTTTTGGAACTTTTCATTTGCGTTCAAGGTCTTCACCTTTGCACATGATACGGCGAGTTTTGCTTATAACCTTAGTGCGCACAACATATTTTGCATTAGAAAGCAGAAAAAAGGTAGATGAATTGAAGCACGCTCTATAGCCGCTTTGTTTGAGAAGCTGCATATCATCAACACTCGGGAAGATTTTGGTTATGCTTCTTGAACGGTATCATTTAGGGTTGTTCTAAAGTGTAGGTTTTTAAGCGTCGTTGAAACACATTATCTTGCCGTATGTTGGGTGCTCAGGTGCGTCTCAAACTCCTAGTTCTCCTTCTGACAGCCATTCTCGGAGTATCCGTTGTGAGTGGGCTCTGTCTAGGCTTCTCTTTCTTGAAAGAGAAATGGGCGCCTCGCATAGACTTTGTCGATAGTTTACCTGTGGATCCAAGCAAGACTGAGTTTGCCTTCGGTGGCGGGGGGTACAAGAACGAGAGATGCGAGTATCAATATATGGTATATACTTCTTGGAGTGCTTACAGGTTCCAGGTGGTAATTGAACGCTTTTCAGAGGAGCTATATGTCTTAGACAGGGAGAGCAGGGTTGAGACAGCTCCGTACGTGCTTCAGAAGGGAAACCTACCGGATGAGCGTTGCATCTGGCTGTCCTTCACGGTCATTATGCCAAATCAAACCGGAACTTATGATCTTGATCTTCGCATAAGGCTGTTCGGCTTGCTCTTCTCTAGAGAGTATAACTGGATTTATACGTTTAGAGTTGAGTCATTCGTTCTTAAATCACCTTCTGAAGCAGGTCTGATCATAACTCCTGGTGAGGAGACGTATCATCAAGGCGAGACAATGGATATAATACTAAGCAACGTTTCAAACGAAACCATATGGTTCACCGACACCGCCTACAACTTATGCTTTGAGAGGTTCAACGGTGTGTATTGGGAGTTTCACACCGCAATTGTTGGGGGACTGGCAATGACACCTCTAGAACTAGGCGAAACCGCACAACTTACCTGGGTGTTAGATGTCCCTCTTCAGCCGTTCTCACCTGGACGCTATCGAGTAGGGACGAAGGGGGTTTACGCGGAATTTGAAGTGATAGAGGCCAAACCAAGCGACGCCGAGATAGAGAGGATTGTAATAGAGTTTTTGAAGACCACAGACGTGTCTGATGGCGGGTGGGATGGCATGATTGAAATCCTAGAGGTCTATGACCACAAGCTGGGTGGCAAAGTTGTGGTTGTGAATTACACCACCATGAATGCAGTTCATCCCCACTTTATGTGTGAAGCGATTGAGCACCATACCGCGATAATAACATTCAACACGAGGGGAGTGGTCGTCTCAGCGTTTTGTGTTTGGGGCAGCTTCCATGATGGAAGAATCTGGGATCTGGTCAACCAGAGATGGATTGAAGGAAGATGAGGGAACCATAAGAAATGCTGTACCCAAGCTTTGTTAGGAGTTCTCGTTTGTTTCTGTACTTGGGAGTCGGACTAGTTCTTCTCGCCCTTGTCTGTTTGCCAGTTAAAGTGAGGTATGTTGTTCAACCTAAGGTTATGGAGTACGAGGAGTGGCATCTAGGTCCCGTTTTCGCGTTTCTTATAGGGTTTTGGGCTGTAGCTAGTCTGGTGTTGGGGGTTATGGAATCATCTCTGTCAAAGAGAGCCGTTGTATCGTGCCTCATGCCAATTCTATGCCTTGTGAACACTGTCTCAGTGTTTGCATTATGGCTTCAAGCCGTAGCCTTTGGCAGTCTCTCGCATTCTGGTTGGATCATTCTAAGCTTGCTCATCGTGTTGCCAACCGTACTCATGGACGTCGCCGGAGTTTCTTATCTGGTACATAGGGCAGAACTTGCCAAGGCTTTAAACAATCCGAGAATAAGATTTTTCCTTTTAGCTCTGCTAGCAACGGTGCCATCTTTCTTCGCCATCACGCTATTCATGAATGCTATTGTATAGATGTGACAAACCAAGGGACATTCAGCGAAATCAAACTATTCAAGAAGCACTCGGAAAGATTATTGCCCATACTCACTTAGTCGATCAATTGGCAGAAGAATTCTCTCCTTCTCCATGTCTGCAAAATCGGCGTCAACAGCCAAAACATATAAAACAAACGGTCAGCAATGATGACGGAATGGAGACAAACCAATGCCAGAAGAGATTAGAGACATGGAAGAATTCATCCAGATGTCAGACCGCGCCCACTACTGCGACATAAAAAGAGTAGGTAGAGTTGTCAAACTGAAACTTCGAACACCTGGAAGACTCTACACCCTCAAAGTAGATCCAGACAAGGCCGAGGAGATCGTTAAGAAACTGCGTTGCGAAATACGTGAAGTCTGATATTTCGAAGAGAATGCGTTGTTTTTGAAAAATAACTGGACAGGCTAGGGCTATTTTAGCGGATCACTGATTGTAGTCAGATTACAAAACTACTCTCCAGATTCAGGGACACAACATTTAAGAAAGAAGAGGGGATTTGTAAACGAAGCTTTGTTAACTAATACGTGGTTATAGGCGGTTTCAAGTGGGACTAATAGAGGGGTTGAAGAAGGAATTCTCGTTTATTCACGGGAACTATTTGATACTTGTGATAAGCTGGATTTTGATGGATTTTGCCATGGAATTGCCTGGGACTTACTATCCTCGTTATGTTGAAGAGCTTGGCGGTACACCAGCCATTGTGGGCATCATAGGATTTGCCTCTCTTATAGCCTTAGCTGCTGTTCAGTTTCCAGGTGGCTACTTGGCAGACAAGTACGGTAGAAGATGGCTAATATCAACAATGACATTTGGAGTAGCTATTTCTTACCTTTTCTACGCAATAGCTCCCAGCTGGCACACGATCTTGATTGGAGCGGTCTTCGCTAGCTTTTGCCTAATCTACCAACCGGCGCTATTGGCGATGACGGCAGACTCGCTCCCCTCGGAGAGGCGGGGTATGGGATTCTCTATCATTATGCTCATTACTCGCGTCGCCACAACTCCGGGACCGGTTGTTGCAGGTTTGCTTTATGCTAGTTGCGGCTTGCTTAACGGTATGAGGATAGGCTACTTCATCGTTGTGGGTCTCTTTCTTACCGCGGCAACGCTAAGATCAAGGTTGAAAGAAACTATACAGGACCCTGGGCAGATACAGTTCAAGGATTTCTTGGGCTCATACCCCACGGCTTTGAAAGAAGGCACGGGTGTTTGGCAAGCTGTGCCTCGCTCAATGTTTTGGCTCTTTCTCGCTGGCATCACGGGGACGTTTGCTTTTGATATGGCTATGCCTTATTTCCTTTTCTATGGCGTTTATGACCTGCACATTGGTGAGGGTTGGTGGTGGGTACTTATGACTTTTCTCTGGGTTACAATGATAGCTTTCGCCTTACCCTGTGGCAAATTTGTCGATAAAATCGGCAGGGTCGTTCCTATGCTACTGTCATCTATTCTCGTTATTCCAGCCATATGGCTCTTTTTATATGGAAATCTTTACGCTCTATTTTTAGCGCTTTCACTTTTTGGCTTAACTCAAATACTAAGTATGTCTGCCTACTCATCTCTACAAGCTGATCTAGTTCCCAGAGAACAACGAGGAAAAGTGATAGGATTTACCAACTTCACAAGCTACATCTTGATGGCTTTAGGCCAGCTAACTGGAGGCATACTCTATGAACGTATCTCCCACCAACTTCCATTCCTTCTCCTACTCGTATTCCTCATCCCCCAATTCGCTTTAACGCTATTTTTGGTTCGGGAAGCAAAGAAGAGGGAATTGTAAGATTCCGAATGCCATGGCTTTCAGTTTCTGTATCTAGATTTTATCATCCTTTTTAGAATGTTGGCGATCATAATTGAAGATAAGCAAGGTCGTGACAGCACATCCCGTTCCAGTAAAGAGGAGCGATTCAAGGAGTAGGTGGAATCGGGCTGTGATGGCTCTGGGGGTTGCGTTGTTTAGAATCATTAGTCTGCCAACAGTTTTCAGAGTTATAGTGGCGAGGTATGATCCGATAGTACTGCCGCACTGATTCTGGAGATTGAAGAGTCCATAAGTTTCTGAGGGATAGTCAAGATTCTGTTGTCTTAGTACATAAGCTCCTGCGTTTCTAACGGGGATTTCTACTTCTTCTTGAGCTAAGACTTCTAAGAAGCTTAAGGTGCTGACTGCATAGTAGGTGTAGTAGATAGCGTCGTTGGTGCCATTTGGATGGATCACGAAGCTATCTTTCGGTGACTGACATGAAAGAATGTAGTTTGTCGTCTTGCTCTTCTCTTTATCTGTCAAGCTGTGGTTTAGAGACTTCAATGCCGATATTATACAATAAGTGCTCGGTATATTCGTGCCCGCGTAGTCGACATCAAAGGGATTTTGAGCCTCTCTTCTAGATTGTGGGAAAGGCCTGTATCCTCCGTTGTCTGCTCGACATGATTCCATCCAAGCTCGTGTTTTCGCTTTGTCAATTTGTTCTAGGGCGTTAAGCCGGTGGAGTATTTCGACACATAGGAATGTTGTGATGGCATTGGGCTTTGAATATCCTTCGCTTTTATTGGACATATCTATCGGAAAACCGCTGACCTCATTATTCATTTCGTGAAATCCCCCTGAGTCGGAGTCATATCTTGCTAATGCAGCTTCGATAAGTGCTGTATTGTTTAATTCGATGTCATCGAACGGTTTCACGGCTTGCAATAGAAGATATAGTAAATACATTTCGCGAATGGGGTAAATGCTTGAATTGAGATATTCCAACGCTTTAGTAGGATTAATGCTTTCTAGGGCTCCAAGCGTGTGCAGAGTTATGAGTGTCCAGGCAGTATTTTCTACCGTGTACGAGGTGTCATTCGGTAGAAATGATCGGAACGATCCGTCGTCTAGCTGACTTTTGGACAGGGCCTCGATGAGACTGCCTCTCCTAGTTTCTGTGCAGACGCCTATGGGTAGAAAGTTAACCAAAGCTGCGAACGTGATGAAGCAGATGCTGAATGATGCTGCGAATATCTGGAGGTATTTCTTTCCTTTCATGACTGTTTTCACCTTTGAGGATTGCTCCGTCACTCGTGTATGAGTTTCTTGATTCGTGCATCTTTTGATTATTGAGATAGAGGTTTACATGTATTGGATGTGTAAAAATGTTATGGGTGCGAGAAAGGGCGACACCATTTTGAACTCACGCGAATAGTCAAATGACGTGAATCTTGATTTACGTTCTAAAAGGTAACATTAATAGGATAGATACGTTCAGTAAACTCTCCAAAATGACAGATGAGTTAAGGATTATGAATGAGCCGATAAGGGTTTAGTGCAGTTAGGTGAGCTGATGCCCAAGTTAAAGGTCTCATTGTTAACCGGACGAACAATCGACCAAGGCACAGGAAGGGAGCGTGGTAAGTTCTCAGAAGAATACGAGAGGAGTGTGGCGGTCTGCCAGATGGACCCTGATGACGTGAGGCTTCTCGGAGTAAGGGAGAACGATATTGTTAGGGTTTCCACAGATTTTGGCTCTGTTATTCTGCGAGTTGCAAAATCAGCTAGAAATCCACATCCAGGAGTGATTTTCATCCCATACGGCCCTTGGGCAAGTCTGATAGTAGATCCAGAAACCCACGGGACGGGTATGCCATCGCTGAAAGGTTTGCCAGCAGAAGTTGAGCCGGCGCCTGAAGGAAGCCTACTGAGTCTGCCAGAACTTCTCAGAAAGCACTTCAAGAAGGGATAAGATGCCAGCCGTCTCCCATGTCCCATGTCCCGTATGCGGCGATTTCTGCGACGACATTGAGGTTACCGTGGAGGACAACGTCGTCACAGATGTAAAAAACGCGTGTGCTGTCGGAGCGGCCAGATTCCTCAACTTTGCCGGTCATCGACAGATGAAGCCGCTAATAAGGAAGAATGGTGAATTAGTTGAGGTCTCACTAGATGAGGCAATTCGAAGAAGCGCCGAGATTCTCGCAGATGCTGCGTATCCTATACTTTATGGCTGGAGCTCTACAAGCTGTGAGGCAACCCGAGTCGGACTGGAGCTGGCTGAGGAGGTTGGAGGCGTCATCGACAACACGTCAACAATTTGTCATGGCCCTTCAATTCTCAGCATTCAGGACATCGGTATCTCATCATGCACCCTAGGACAGCTGCGACACCGAGCGGACCTTGTCTTCTACTGGGGGAGCAACCCTTGGAGTGCCCATCCACGCCACATAGAGAGATACACGATGTTTTCGGAGGGCAGATTCCGACAGAGTGCGTGGGAGAAGTACCTCTCCAGTCTAGGAGGCATCCTAACAAGGAAGCGGTTGCAGAGGGCTGTTAACCTACTCCTTGGGCGTCGTCTTTCCTCTCCTCCCGAAGTCGAACAAGGCTTGCCCTACACAATGTTCCAGAAGAAGAGGAAAATGGTGGTGGTAGATGTTCGCAGAACACGCACCGCGGAGGCAGCAGACTACTTTCTGCAAGTAAAACCAAACAACGATTATGAGCTTCTGCAAGCTCTTCGCATGCTTATTAGAGATGAGGAACTCGACGTAGACGAGGTTGCAGGTGTTCCAGTAGAACTTCTCGAAGAAGTTGCAGATGTCATGATAGGGTGTGAGTTGGGTATTCTCTTTTTTGGACTGGGCTTGACTATGAGCGAGGGGAAGCATCGAAACATCGACGCTGCACTTTCTTTAGTTCGAGACTTGAATCAATACACAAAGTTTCTAATCATGCCTATGCGAGGTCACTTCAACGTTACTGGTGCAAATGTTGTCTTCACGTGGCAAACAGGGTATCCCTTCGCGGTCGACTTCTCTCGGGGTTTCCCGCGATATAATCCTGGCGAGACATCTGTGATTGACATATTGTGTCGAGAGGAGTCTGACGCCGCGCTGGTGATCGCATCTGATCCAGTCGCGCACTTCCCGAAGACTGCGGCTCAAAGCCTAGTGAGGAGTCCTCTAATTGTAATCGACCCAGAGCCTACTCCTACATCATTTATGGCGGATGTGGTGATTCCCTCAGCCTTTGTAGGAATCGAAGCTGAGGGAACTGCCTATCGCATGGACCATGTTCCTCTGCCTCTGAAGAAGATTGTGGAACCGGCGAAGACTTGCCTCTCCGATGTGGAAATACTGCAACGAATCCTTCACGAAGTTCGAAAAATGAGAGGAGGACCATGAACTGACCGAACTCATCGTCAAAAACGGCTTTGTCTACGATCCCCTCAACAATGTTGATGGAGAAAAGATGGACATAGCCATCAGCAATGGAAGAATCGTCGAGAAGGTCGACGAGAGGAAGGCTGAAGTGATCGACGCTTCTGGGATGGTAGTGATGGCTGGCGGAGTTGACATTCACAGCCATATCGCAGGCTCTGAGGTGAATGCGGGCCGCCTCCTAAGACCTGAGGATCACAGGAAGGACGTAGAGGTGAAAACGGCTATAACTAGGTCTGGTGTGGGCTACTCTATCCCTTCAACCTTCACAACAGGCTACCGCTACTCAAGAATGGGATACACTACAGTCATGAATCCCTCAATGCCTCCCCTAGAGGCTCGCCACACCCATGAGGAACTCAACGATACGCCTATGATCGACAAGGCTAGTTATCCTCTCCTGGGGGACTGGTGGTTTGTTCTGGAGTACCTGCGAGACGGCTTAATAGAGGAGTGTGCGGCTCATGTTGCTTGGATGATGAGAGCCACAAAAGGATACGCCATAAAGATCGTCAACCCGGGCGGTCCAGAGTCTTGGGGCTTCGGAGGAAACGTTGAAAGCATTGATGATCCAGTTCCATACTTCAACATCACCCCCAGAGACATTATTCGTGGCTTGTGTAAGGTGAACAGACTCCTCAATCTTCCACACACAATTCATGTGCATACAAATAACCTTGGGAAACCCGGAAATTACATCACTACCCTAGAAACGATGAGGTGTGTCGAAGATTTGGCTACAGAAGGCAAGCCAGCTATACATATCACCCACTGCCAGTTTAGCGCCTTCAAAGGTTCAGACTGGCGGACGATGAAATCGGGGGCAGAAGATATAGCAAAATACGTCAACAGTCATAACCACGTAACCCTGGATATGGGGCAGGTGGTCTTCACCGACACGACAACTATGACTGCAGACGGCCCATTCCAGTATCGCCTCTACGGGCTCACAGGCAATAAGTGGGTCAACCATGATGTAGAGACCGAGACATGCGCTGGAATCGTGCCATTCAGATATAGTCGTAGGAGTTCTGTGCACGCCACTCAATGGTCAATTGGCCTCGAACTCGCACTCCTGATAAAAGATCCATGGAAAATCTACTTAACAACGGATCATCCCAATGGTGCACCCTTCACCAAGTATCCTCAAGTTATTTCATGGCTGATGAGCCGAGTGGCGAGGAAAAAGGTGATCAAAAGAATTAGTAGACGGGCGAGACGAAACAGCCTGCTGCCTAACATTGACCGAGAATACGACTTTTACGAGACAGCCATCGTCACACGTGCTGGTGAGGCAAAGGCCTTAGGCTTAAAGCAGAAGGGTCATCTCGGGGTTGGAGCGAATGCTGATCTTGCGATATACAACGTAAATCCGAGACTGGTCGATCCTTCCAAAGAGTATGGAACTATTAGGAAAGCTTTCAGTAGAGCTGCTTACACCATCAAGAGCGGAGAGATTGTGGTAAAGGATGGAGAAATCGTAAGACCGGTTCAGGGAAGGACTTTCTGGGTTGACATCAAACTCTCATCACCGATGGAACCTACAGAGGAGTTGAGATGGAAGTTTCGGAAGTATTGGACGGTTGAGTTTGAGAATTACCCGATTCCTGAAGATCATCTGACGGCTTCGGTTCCTATAACAGTTGAGGCGAGGATTTAGAAACGTCATGATTACACTGACCGCTAAACAGACCTTCAAGGTTCCCATAGAGGCGGAATGTATCAGCCCAAATGCATTCGCGGAAAAATCACTAGTCGAAATATGCGCCCTGCCTGTTTGGGAAGGGAATCGGAAGCGGATTCTCAGTGAACTCTTCAAGATAGAACAAAAGCAAAAAACCTCAAAGAATTCCACTATACGAATTTCGGGAGATGTTGGGAAGGTTAGAAGGATTGGGACTAGGATGTCATCTGGCGAGATAGTCATCAAAGGCGATGCTGGCATGCATCTTGGGGAAGAGATGAATGGGGGAACAATCAGCGTGACAGGCAACGTAGGATCATGGGTTGGATGTATGATGAGAAAAGGAACAATAGAAATCATGGGAAACGCAAGCCATTATGTAGGAGCAGCATATAGGGGAAGCGCCAGAGGGATGAGGGGAGGAACAATAACAATTCATGGAAATGCTGGAAATGAGGTTGGATGCTTCATGATGAAAGGCCTTATCAATATATACGCAAACGTTGGACGGTTCGTCGGTATTCACATGAAAAACGGGACAATCCTCGTTCGAGGAAACTCGGAAGGACGGGTTGGCGCTGGAATGTTGGGAGGAAAAATCGTTTTGTGCGGCTATGTCCCGTCGATTCTTCCCACCTTCACCATCGACGATGTTAGACCCAGTGTTAAGGTTAATGGAGAAGAGGTTCAAGGGCCCTTCTACAGATTCCTCGGCGACTTGGCTGAAAAGGGCGACGGAAAACTCTTCGTTTCCAAAAAGCAAAACACACATCTGAAAGCTTACGAAAGATTCCTCTAGTGGCGAAGAAAGAAATGCCTCTATCCTTGTTGAGTGTAAATCGTGCCGCTTGGCGACTGGCAGAGAAATTGTGTGAAGAGGCTGAAGACTACAGAGTTGCCGTCAAAGAAGCCAAGTTAGGCACAACATTAATCGATGCCGGAATTGAAGCCAAAGGAGGCTTGCGTGCAGGCAGAATAATTACAGAGATATGTCTTGGGGGTTATGGTAGGGCTGAGATCTTCTGCAAGCGATATGAAGACTTCGAACTGCCTTCCATCTCCATATACACGGATCATCCCGCAATAGCAACTTTGGGATCTCAATTTGCCGGGTGGCAGATCAGGATTGGAAAATACTTTGCAATGGGATCAGGTCCCGCTCGTGCACTAGCTCTAAAGCCTCGAGAGCTCTACGAAAAAATCGAGTACAAAGACGAGGCTGATCTGGCTGTTCTTATGCTTGAGACGGATACGTATCCACCTAGCGAGGTGATAACCCATATCTCCGATCAATGCAAAGTCTCGCCAGAAAATCTATTCCTAATTCTTGCTCCAACCATGACAATAACTGGGTCTACACAGATTTCTGGAAGGGTCGTCGAAACTGGAATACACAAGTTGGAGAGACTCGGTTTGGATCCGAAAGTGATAACCTCCGCGTGTGGATACGCACCTATCGCTCCAGTCCATCCAAAATTTCCCGAGGCTATGGGAAGGACGAATGACGCTATCCTCTACACGGGCGTAGTCTATTGCACTGTAGACTATCGCAACGATGCAGAACTGAAGAGACTGGTTGAGAAGGCACCATCTTCGGCTTCCAAAAGTTATGGCCAACCCTTCATCGAAATCTTCAAGAAAGCAAACTACGACTTCTACAAGATCGATCCTGACCTATTTGCTCCAGCAGTCTTAGC
>Ga0315306_10000662_pt1 | contig 16707 bp, 11 predicted proteins | sample TDP1_MG_FD_203803 | JGI IMG/M metagenome (GOLD analysis project Ga0315306, IMG submission 203803) | Freshwater sediment microbial communities from Lake Towuti, South Sulawesi, Indonesia - TDP1 | ecosystem: Environmental > Aquatic > Freshwater > Lake > Sediment | place: Indonesia: South Sulawesi... | reverse complement strand
AGGAGGTTTACTCTCTCAGATGGAATAGGGGTTAATCCTGCCTCTTCTATCTCGTTGACGTCGGGAAGCGAAGGTTTCTCTGTTATCACCGACGCCGTGTAGACTTCCTTGATAATGTTCTCAGTTGGAATGTTCACTACGAATTCCTTGGTTTCGAGGATGTTTCTGTTAGTGTGGTGTTCTGGAGGGCAGGAGAAGGCGACTCTGCGCAGTGAGCTGACGGACATGAAACCTGTTTTTATGGCAGCGTTGGGCGTGCCCTCTTTATTAACGGTTGTTATCACGACCATGGGACATATGATGAAGTTTCTTTCCCTTCTCCAGTTCCGCTTCTCCTCCTCAGAGAGGTTTTCCAGCGGCTGCAAGGATATACTTACCTTACCCATCCACTCTTCACCAACTTCTCATAGTGCACGCTTCATATTTGCTGCTTTCTGTTGGGAGAAAACTGTTCCTTCTTCATTGAAAAACTAAGAATTTAAAGCTCAAGTAGAAAGTTGGTGCGGTCGCCGGGATTTGAACCCGGGATTGCAAGCTTGGAAGGCTTGTGTCCTAACCAGACTAGACCACGACCGCGCACAAACGCTTTCGGCACTACACCCTTTTCCTTCCAGATCAGAAATTTAAATAGGTTTCTAGACTGGGCTAGACCAAGTGCTTTGAAATAGACTCGTTGCCCTCACGCAGAACATGCGACGAGGGAACCTAAACTCAGCAGTAGACGAGCTATAAGAGGGAGGGCGTGCGCTCGTCCTTGATATCTGTCTGTAGAAGTTTTCTAGAATACAATCACCAAAGGCTTTTTATGATAACCCCATTAGAATAGCGGAACTGGACGTGAAAAATTTGAAGAAAACTATCTTTCGTTTAGCATTGACCATGGCTTTGACTATTCTGATCGCGTTGACTTCTGCGACTTCTGCGCTAATGCTCTCAGCGCCTCTAAAGATAAACAATCTTCCGCAATTCAACTACGTTAGCAATATGCTCAAGGAAGAGGACATTTTCGGAGGAAGATTCTCGCAACAGAACCTAAAACTTGTTGCATATGAGCCGACTGAAGCGTCATTTAGCATCACCCCGACCATGGATGTGCCCGATGTCGAGGTTCGTTTCATATTTCCTGGAGACTTGGTCAGGGGCAGTATCGTGCGAGCTCAGGGACAAGTCCATGGTGGCTACGTATGGACGGGAGACGTGAAGAAGGGTGAAACCGTTACGCTGGTGTTGTCGGTTGTGGCTGAAGAGGGGATCGAAGCCTACGTTAGGGCTTACGTTAGAGGATCGCCTTCAGGAAAGGCTTATCGCTCGTCGTACTACCTCGGCGTATCTACGCTCACAGAACCGCAAATCACTGAAGGGAATGCTGGTTCTCTTCGACAGGTCAGTCTACCCGAAAATGCGATAACGACATCGAACGTTGAGCCTACTCGCACCTTGGAAGATACGCAGGTGTCTTCGGACCCACAAAGTCCCGGTGTAAGGATCAAGGGAAGAATGCTCTACTGGAACGAGGACGGTGGAACCAGCCCAGCACGGTGGATGCTAGTTTGGGTAAGGGACGATAGCGGAGGCGGGTGGCTTGCTTATCAATGGACAGACGGGGAAGGAGATTATGATATAAGCTTTGCCTGGAGCTCTGGCCTGGATCCTTACGTCCAACTGTGGGCTGAAGGCGCATGGGATTGGATCACCACGACAAGCGGCGGAGATAAGTATGGCTGGAACTCTGCGGTATGTGGATACAATGTGCCAGACGGCTTCACCTATGACTACGGAAATCTAGCTCCATCGTCGAGCAATGAGGCTTTGCAAGCAGGAGACGCCGTGTTTGCAGAGGCACAGTGGATATACAACAGCGTAAGTTGGTCCCGGCCTACCAAAGTGACCATCCGCTGGCCACGTGAGGACTGGCCACACTGCCACGGAGACTACATTGACCTGCCAGACAAGTCTACAGCGTCATGGGACCACGTGATAGTGCAGCATGAATACGGTCACTCCGTCATGTGGACTCTCTACGGAAACAGTTGGCCTGAGGGATTCGTAGGCGGAAGTCATTGGGTCTACATGGAGGATGTCCTACCCGACGCTTGGGTGGAGGGCTGGGCGGAATTCATGCAATGCGCCGTAGACAACAACCCGAACAACTTACAAAGCGCTGGCCATAACATCGAGACAAACGACTGGTATAACCACCAAGATACAGGCGACATGGACGGGGAATACGTAGAGGGCGAGGTTGCCAGCATCCTCTGGGACATTTTGGACCCTACCAGCGCTGCCGACCGAGACTACCTGAGTTGGGGCTTTGATGAAATATTCACCGTCGTCCGATACGGCGACGCGGGTGTTGACGACAATCCCAACAGCATTCTGGACTTTTGGATTGACTGGATCACCCGCTGGTTCGATCTTGCAACAAGCAGGGGTCCACTCTGCACCATCTACTGGCACTATGGTATAGACAAAGACGTCTATGCTCCACACGAAGGCTCAATCTCTATCAACGCAGGCGCAACCTACACCACATCAACATCGGTGACTCTAACCCTCTCAGCCTCTGACTGGGGCAGCGGCGTAGCGGACATGCGCTTCTCGAACGTTTATCCCCACGTCTGGAGCAGCTGGTACACATACGCGACCTCCAAATCATGGACCTTGTCGACTGGTGATGGAACCAAAACCGTCTATGTACAGTACAGGGATGGCAAGGGATACACTTCAATCGTCTGGTCAGACACAATCATCCTAGACACCGTTGCACCTGTCACCACAATCACCCACGCTCCTGGCAGCTCAACAGTCTCCTTATCAGCAACCGACCCCACACCAAGCTCAGGCCTGGACTACACCAAATACAGAATCGACGGTGGCTCCTGGATAACTTACACAGCACCATTCACACTGACGGGCACAGGTACCCACATAATCGACTACTACAGCAAAGACAAAGCAGGAAACACTGAGACGACCAAAAGCCTAACCGTGCACTACTTGACGGTGAACACAGACCCAGCTGGATTGGTAACAATCTCAGGAACAGGCTGGTACAATGCAGGCACAACCGCCGCAACTGGAACCGCACCATCAACCGTAACCTCCGGAGGCATAGTGTACACGTTCAAGACTTGGAAGAAAGACGGAACAGCCGTCTCAGGCAACCCAATAAGCGTTTTGATGGACGCACCACACACAGCAACAGCCACATACCAAAAAACAAGCATCGCGATCGACACCGACAAAACCACTTATAGAGCCGGAAGCACAATGAATGTTACGCTGGGAGTCAAAAACCCTGGCGCTGCTCTACCCGTCAGACTCATAATAGCCCTGATGCTCCCAGACAGCAGTATAATAATATTCTACGATGCCACTCTGACGCTGCCAGCCGGACTAGACGTCAGCTTCACCCTGCTCTACTTCACCATGCCCACCATACCAGCCGGCAACTACTACTGGCTCGCCTTCCTCTTTGACCCGACCACAATGAACGTAATCAGCTGGGACTACGCACCATGGACCTTCGAAGCGCCCAGCGCGCCAACGATAGCTGCAATTCCAGCCTCTCCAGCCAAAATCCCAAAAATCCTATAAACCAACCGTCAATCCCAGTCAACATCCTCTTTTTTTTGTGTCTTGCACGCTCTACTCGAGCACTTCTGAAAAAGAGAGACATACCATTCAAATTTGCCCAGATTCATAGGAAACACTACGTATCGCCTGTCGTCGGATTCAGCCACCGACAGAACAACCGGACGATACGTTTCAACTGCGCACACTACTACGGATCAATTGTTGCTTTCAAAAACCTACCTTTGCAGAACTTTAATAATTGTGAAAAACATAGAAAACTACACAGTAGAGTAAGTCATTGCAGGATATGATGTTTTTGGTTAGATTTGCCTTAACCGAAGGATACGGCGTTGTCTCCGAGAGGATTATTCGAGACCGATTCTTTAGCAAAATGTCTAGAAAACTAGGCATAAGATCAGTGTTGGAGGTTCCAGCTGATGGAACTTCCGGTCTACCAGGGATCAACAGTACGTGCTTCGCTCAACAGGGTTGTCGAGTAACTATAGCTAATACTGACGAAGAGTTCTTGGAAAAGAGTGAAGAATTGTGGAAGGCTATGAGGCTTCAGGTAAACCCCATCAGACCGATTTCCTACGAAAGACTCCCCTTTAAAGACTGCGAATTTGACTTGGTGTGGAACTACTGCGAAATCGAAAAATCTAGATCTCCCCAAAAGTTGTTAAAGGAAATGACGAGGGTTTCAAGAAACTTTGTCTTAATAATGATTCAAAACAGTCTCACGTACGGCTATTTCATCCACCGCATCCATCACCGCTACTTCAACAAACCCTGGAATCATGGAAACCCTAAGCTTATGCGGATTGAAAAAATTATTCACCTAGCTAAGGAGTGCGATCTCAAAATTTTAGAGACAGGGCTTATCGATGCACCGCCATTTCCCGATACATGGGAACTAATGCTTTTTCCGTTAAGCACAAAGAAAGATATCCAAATGGGCATCAAGGAACTACAGCAAGAGAGGAAAATCCCTCTTTCAGTAGAAGTCATCTATCTATTCGAGAGATACTTACCTTGGTCTCTCAAACTGATTTTCGCTCATCACCCATATGTCCTTGCAAATAAGGGTGCCTGAAATCCAGATTTTTAGAGAGGCAATAGACTAGTTCACCAGACTTAGAGATGACAGAAGGGAATCAAGAGCTTACCCTCTTTAATTTCATCTTTCTATAACCAGCTAAGACTCGGGCCACCACATTAATCAGGGGAGAAGTTAACTTGTTTTCTTGCACTCCGTATCGCAGTTTCCATCCATAAGAGATTTTGCCGGCTGGTCGAAATTTCCTCTGTACTTTTTCAAGCTTCTCTCCAATAACGGTAATTTCTTTCGTAGACCCTATCCCTTTTTCCTCGGCGAGCCTTATATGTGGAACGTTCTCAGGCTTGAAACCCATTATCTTAGTTCCGATAGAGTCAACAGCTACAGGATCCGTTCCGAAAATCATGAGGTCCATTTTGACGGGCTCTCCGTTGACAGGCCCGTTTCCTTCCATACCTATTCTACCATCCACAATCACGAGAGAGGTTTTGATTAGTGTGTTAACGTCGCAGATGACTTCATTGATGAACGGATGCAACTTGGCCTTAATGCGATAAGGTAGCACACCAAACATATTCTTGAGAGAAAGAGTCACTAATGATTTTTCACTCGTTTTCAAAACTGGAAAATTAATCATGGCTTCACAGTCGAGTAGCTCCTCATGAAGCTTTACCTTTTTCAAAAAAAGAGCATTCGGGTTTTCAATTTCCACTAATTTGCCCCGAGAGACATTAAGTAGTTTTATATCAAGTTTCTCGGCTAGTTCCTTATACCCAAGAACTCTGAATGATAGATCAGCATCGATTCCGCCGTGATTACTTTCAACGATAGTAATATCTTTAGTTTTATCATTGATTAAGTTTACAAAAGCCTCTATGACTTGTGGGTCGGTAGTTGACCCCGTTTTCCATGTTTTTATGGCACAAAGATTGGGCTTTAGAAAAATCTTCATGTTAGGCTTGATTATTGAATTTAGTCCACCCAGCAATCTGAGCCCTTGATCAACCATTTGAAAAGGGTCGCTTCCTTTAACTAATGCAACAACAGGTCTAGGCATATGATACCTCCGCTTCTTCTCATTTTAGTTTTGACATAGCATCTCAAATGTTAAGAAGTGCGTTATTAATATTCTATTCAAGCACGCGCGCACTGGCAGGGAGTCTCATCGTATAAAGACTCTGCACGAATTAATAAGCACAATATGAATAATGATAAAAGGGCTGATGAGGGGCCCTCAAAGTGTCCAAAAAAATGCAGGCTACGAAAAAAGTTAGATCCAAAAGAGCCAGCAGAATTTTCTTTGGTCGCGAATGTTACAAACACCTAGAAGTTCTCTTGGAACGGTGGGGGAAACTTGACATTGCAAGTTCAAAATTTGGCCGTTTTGCCGGAGAATACCTACGTTTATTTGGGATACCTGATATAGGATTTCAGTTAAGGGCATTACATTTTAGAAAATTCATCCAAAAAAATGTAATTCTAACAAGGCGATTAAGCCGGGCTTTAAAGTTTTTAGATGCTGGATGCGGTTTAGGTGCTTATTCGTTTTACATTGCGGAAAAATATCCATCCGCAAAAATAGATGCATGTGACTATGATATCAAGTATATAAAAACGGGGAAGGAAATTTTGAAGGAGTTGAATTTGGAGAATGTCAACATTTTTCAAAAAGATTTGTTAGAATTATCTAGACAGAATGAATATGATTTGATAATTTCAATAGACGTGTTAGAGCACATAAAACACGATGAACAAGCCATTAAAAATATGTATGCAGCTTTAAGAACTGATGGTATTTTGTTCTTACATGTTCCTAAGAAGCATCTAAAGTGGAGACACTTCGAAAGACTTGCCCCGTTAGTTAGGAGAGAATGCTATTTAGCAAAAGATCACGTGAGGGAAGGCTATTCCGAATATGAGATCGTCAAGATTTTAGAAAATAACAATTTTAGGATAAAGAAGCTCAAGAATACATTTGGAATTGTTGCATGGTTGGCATTCGAAATCAATCTTTTAGCCCTAGTGTTGTTACCTTTAACGATTGCAGCATTAATTTTTCTGCCAATGTTGATTATTTTGCCGATAGATACACTAATAGAGAACCAAATCGGAAATTGTATACTAATTATTGCTCAGAAGTAGCGCCTGCAGTGAAAGAAGTCTCATAGCCCAGAAACGTTTAGAGAAGTATCGTTGTATCCTAAATCCTCTAATCAAAATCGATCTAGGATGGCTAGATGCTTGCCCCAGCTATAAGGTAGAATTCTTATTCTGTAGCCCTACCGTATGTGCATGCCCTCATTTTTAGACCTTTTATTGAGCAAACATCTTGACATCGACTTCATTAATACAATAATTTATTGAAAACAAAAACTGTATAAACGAGCGATTTTCATTTCCGTTTGCTCTATTAGGCATAATGAAGTTGTTAGCCTATGCCTGAAAAGCCTTAAAGAGAGGCGTCACTAAGTGATGATGGCTAAAATTGCTTAAAGCCGACGTCATAGCAATCGGGGCTGGTCCAGCTGGTTCAACCTTAGCTTCTAATATAGCTAAAGCTGGGTTTGACGTTTTTCTGATAGATAAGGGAGATTTCCCAAGAGAAAAAGCCTGTGGTGGTGCGTTAATAAGGTATGAGAATAGTTCTTTCAGATTTGACTTAGATTTAAGCGATGAGATAATTGAGAAAAAAGTTGATGGTTCTCTTTTCCATTTTCCTTGGGGTACAAAAAAGGTTAGTAGTCTTTGTGGGGTATCATTTTCTAGACGAGTTTTTGATAGCTACCTTGCAGAAAGAGCTGTAATGAATGGAGCCGCATTCATCTCTAACACGCAAGCATATGATGTCACTAGGTCAAGGGAGGAACTATATGTTCATCTAAAAAACCAAAGGACCAGAGAAAAGCAGATTGCGAAAACAAAGCTTGTGGCTTTTTGTGATGGTGTTAGTACTTTAGCCAGAAAGATAGGCTTTGGCTTCGAAAGACGCCCTAGCAATACAGCGGTTTCCGCACTGTATGAAATGGAGTGGAAGGACAATCCCATCGATTGTTTCGAATTTTACTTAGATAGCAAAATTTCGCCTTGGGGTTATGGTTGGATTTTTCCTAAAAAAGACGCGATCAACGTTGGTGTTTTCTGTTTAATGTCGCACATGCAGCATAATATCAAGGAATATCTAGATACCCTAGTGAGGAAGCATCATGAAGCATCAAAAAAGCTGCGAGGTAAAAGAATAGTGAGATTTAGTTCAGCTTTGATCCCGCTTGCTCACGCAAAAAGCCTTCATAAACAATCTGCGTTAGTAATCGGTGATTCTGCTGGAATGGTAGATCCCATCTGGGGCGCAGGAATAAAATACGCCATTAGTGGAGGCAAAGTCGCAGCGAGAGTAGCAGTTAACTGCCTTCAGGAGAACGATCTTAGTGAAAGTAGGTTGGCACAATATGATAAGCTTTGGAAGAGAACAGAAGAGTATAAAGCGTTGAGAAGAAATTACCTTTTTTCAAAAATGGCTCAAACGTTTTGGCTACCATTTGACAAGAACGCTTTTCCCAAGCTGATAAGCTTGATAATCAGCGCTTTTGATAGAAATTTTCGGGATTCGGTGGCAATATTCTTTTATAGGTGATAACAGAGTAGCGTTACGAGCAAAACATTTTGTAGACATTAAATATCTGTTGTGCGATGATGCTCCAAGAGTAGTTTTCTTCAACCTTCTTTCTACCGTTTTCACCAAGTTCCCTAGAAAGCTTTCGATCTGTTAAAAGCGCATAGATTGCCTCATATAGAGCTAATGGATCTGCAGGAGGCACTAATAAGCCCGTTTTCTTATCTTCTACTATCTCAGGTATACCCCCAACATTTGTGGCTATGCAAGGTTTCGCGCATGCCATTGCTTCAAGTAGGACTATACCAAGCCCCTCTAGAAGGGAAGGGAGAATTAGGAACTCGGACATGTTGTATATTTTCGGCAAATCCTCGTCTGAGACCTTCCCGAGAAAAAGTATGTTTTTTTCGGCTTGAAGGTCTTTACTTAGGTTGATTAATTTTCTCTTAAGTACTCCGTCGCCGACAATAAAGAGTTTTACGTGAGGAACCTCATCAAGCACCATCGCAAACGCCTTAATTAGATACTCTAGTCCTTTTCCATAATCTAATCGACCGACAAAGAGAACCGCTGTTTCAGGCGGTAAATTCAGCCTTGAGCTTACATTGTCATAGTCATCGTTGGGGCTAAACTTCTTCACGTCAACTCCATCGGGAATTATGAAAATTTTTTGGTCAGGAATGGCATAATCGTTAACGAGGCTTTGAGCCGTGAAACGACTAACTGCTATGAGACTATCTGCGCTTCTACACAACCTCCGCTCAGACCACTCAAGAAGCCAGCTTCGTCTCCTTAGAACATAGCCTATGTAATTATTAATTCCATCTTTAACAGCTTCATAGCCGCAAATTTTTCGCTCGACAGCATAGGGATGATGAATGGTAGCAAGGAATGGTGCTTCTAAGCCTCTAGGAAGGAATAAACCACAATAATCGTTCGTATAATGGATGATATCGATGGGATCTCTTTTATTTATTCGTAATAGCTTCTTTTCCGCGGCTTGACAGAATGAATATAATTTTAGCCCTGGCTTATTTATTATTTTAATTAGCGAAATCCTCGGGTCTAGTTTTCTGCCTCGATGCTTGGAACCTTGATTTGCTGTTATTACTCTAACGTCAATTCCTACACCAAGTAAATGACGAAATAGTTCAAAGGTGTATGTTCCCTCACCTCCAAACGCTGGGGGGAACTCATAAGAAATGAGGTAAACCCGCAATTACCTATACACCCACTACAGCGTTCGAGACTGCATAGAGAAGTCGACGATACTGGTTAACTATCAGGTAATATTGGCTGCTAATGCTAATTGCTAATATAATGATATAGGGTAGAAATTTTGCACTTACTAAGAAAGCAAAATAAAGGGGTATAACACACATAAGGCAACCGTAAGCATAAGCAAGATGACGAGGCAAGGGCAAAATCATGTTCTCTGGTGCATATAGACCACGTTTAATCAGGTGTTCGGTTAGAAAGTAGCCTATTATTAGTCCGGGTACGAAATAAATGAAGAAAGAAATTTTTGTCGCAAACATCAGAAAGAACAAGGCAAATAGGACGGAGACTACTGGGCGTAAATAGTTTAGTATAATTTGAGAGGTTCTCTCGCGTCCATATTTTACAGCAAAAGTAGATACCTTTGATTTTAAGTCCCCTTCAAAGTCAATGACTTGATGGTGAAGAATGATCTTAAACTGGAGAATGAAGAAGAAGATTAGGAAAAATAACGTTTCAATATTGAAGTAATTGAAAAAGGTAAAAATGGATAACACAGGGATAACTTTCTCCACAAGAGAATCACACAACACCCCTAAGGCCCCTCTGTCCTTAAATCTAATAGGGCGGGCCGAATAGAAAGTGGCTAAAAAATAGGCAATGGTAAAAACGATAAGGAAGAGAGGTTGTTTGAGAAGTAGAATCGTTATTGAAAAACTTAATAAAATGATCATTAAAAGGACGACGATGAGTATGGGTTTTGGTAGAGCAAATACGGTCTGTTTTTTGCCAGCGATCCTATCATAGGGCATATCGCAAATGTCATTGATTAAAAAGGTATACGAGAGATAGAGAGCAAGGGACAAAATAAGAGCGAAAATTGACGAAAGGTTTTCGTAATCAAAAACGTTTTTGACTAATATGAGATACAATATGGTTAAGAGACAAGTATGCATATCACTATCTAACCAAACTTTCCATGCTCTCAAGTTAAATATGTTCACAATAACAGGAAACAATCGCAATATTTCACTCTCTTCAATTATTTCTCTTCTTACCGATTATTAATATGTTATAGGCAAAGCGAACTAACGCAGACCCTCTTAGTCGTTTGTCAACTCTTTCAGCTAAATTGAATGGAATCACGTGAAATCGAGCATCATGAAATTGACCAAAAACTGGTAGAAATGGAATAATCTGGAACCCATTGATACTGATAAGTGAAAAGCCTTCGTCATAAAACATTCTTTTAAAGCTCCAAAGACTGCAGTATTTACAAAAAATCCCCTTCCTCAACTCTCTCTTAGCAATGAATTTCATCATCTTACTTGTATAATGTTTCATTCCATCCCAAAAAAATCTCAAACTTAAATAGTTTGTGTGATCTATAGCCACGTACCCCTCTCTCTTGACAACGTGGGCTATTTCATTCAAAGTCTTTTGCTGATCCGGAATATGGATAAGTGTCCCGATAAAGTTTACGAGATCAAAAGCTTCATCTTTAAAAGGAAGATATTGTCCGTCACAAACGACGCAATCAATTTTATCAACGATACTATAAGTGTGTGCTCTCTCTTTGACAAGCCTCAGCATTCTATGGTTAAGATCCGCTGCTATAATCTTTTCGCCAATCTTAGCCAATGGAACAGTGAATCGCCCCCGTCCACATCCAAGATCAAGTATCACATCACAAGAAATGCCCTTAATAGCCTCAAACCAAAATTGTGAATGCGCTCGAAAATATGGGCCTTCATCAACCCACCAACTTGGATCAGCTTTAGCGAAAAAAACCTCCATTCAATTATCTCCTCACTTTTAAATTAAGTCTCTAGCTATGTCTTGAAGTTTTACCGCTAGGAGATTATAATCACTAGTAGTTCTATGCTTAATGAAATTCCTTGCATAGCCTCATTAGCTTGAGGCTAAGCGGTAAAAGCTAAATTGGTGTAGCCTATATCTCCAGTTAACTCCTAATACCAATGTATCTTTCTGTAATTCAAAAATAAACCTCTAACTTTATGAATGTGGATTAAGGATAATGAAGAGATCTGATTTTTTTAGCTATCAATGCTATTAATTCATCTGGACCTGTAGTAAAATGGCATCCTAAGAGACACTTGTTTTGACACTGTTTCATGCTCTTTCTAGCTTTAGTAAGGGCATCCGAATGCCATATCTCTCTGATTCCACTTTTCCGTATACTTCCAATGCTCTCATAGAGCCAGCATGGGAACACCTCCCCGAATGGACCAATTCTAAGGGCTGCATATCCAGTAAGGCAGTTCATCTTGAATTTCTTTGGATTTCGGAAGAAATATTTTATGGATTCAAGCATAGTTATTGGAGTGTGAATGAGGGAGCCTTCGCATATCTTAATTCTCACAAGCCGATCTATAACACTATCAAGCTCCATTAGCTTATCTCTTGGTATCCATAAATCGCTTTCATTAGATTTTTCCTCATCGTGATCCATCAAATATGACGTAGCCGACAATCTTTTAAGTTCCTGTAAATGAACTGGCTGAAACGATATTCCATCAACACCAAGATCCCTTGCCAAATCAACTAGGGCAACAGCCTCATGGAGGTTAAAGGACGATATAGTCATACAAATAGTTAAAAGAATGTTTGTCTTATTCTTTCGCCTCAATTGGTTCATTAACTGAATTCCTTTAATGACTTTATCATAAGTCCCTTTTACACCTCTAATTTGGTCATGTGTTTGAGCCGTCGCTCCATCCAAGGATATTGTGAGGATTGATAACCTTGAAGATAGAATTTTCATTGCCATATCCTGGTCGATTAAAGTTCCGTTAGTTACAAGAGAGCATCTAATTCCCATGGTTTCAGCGTGCCTTACAATATCAAGTGCATAATGTGAAAGTAAAGTCTCGCCGATCCCTGTGACAACAAGGTCAGGTATTCGCCACTTCGCTACTTCTCTGATAAGTCCCAAAACTTCGGAATACTTCAGCCCATATTTGAGATCACTAAGCAGCGAAGGGCTCCTCCAAAGTGAGCACATGCGGCATTTTAAATTGCAACTCGTGGGAATGCCTAATTCTACCCTTCTGGGCCTTATAAATGTGAAATTAGTTTTTGATGCTACCCATATGCCTGCATAATCTTTTGCATAACTGAGCATCTTTCCAACCATTGAGTTAGCCCTTCGTGAGTATTCCTATATTTATATCTCCTTGGATAAATAGATCGCTGATGTTACTTAGAAGGAATTGACCTTAGGGTCAAGGTCGTCAACACTTCAAACACCTGCTCTCGAGTAGTTTTTACGTTTGGAAGATGCTTCAATGTATGTATCCGCGCGCATGAAAAACTATGTCAGGGGATTTATTGCACGCCAATCGCATATTCAGTAGAAAACAGGAGACCTAATTTTCTTTCTCTTTCCATGCTTTGTAGATTAAATAGCCATTACTTATTATCACACCAAACCACATACACGATATTGCTATAGCAACCATTAAAAATGCGAGAGGCATGTAGTCATAGGCTCTTATGAACATAGCCCAAATTGCATAGTCATATCTAGCATCCCATGTGAAAAATATTGTCCAAATAAGATACGCAGATAAGGAAATGAGATAGCTTGTTGATCGTACGTATTTAGCTATTTTGTTGTCTCGAAAAGCCCACAGATATGTGATAACCAGGAACAATGGAAACACAACAAAAACCCATAGTATGCCTCGTAAATCGATTCCAGTGAATAACCATACGAAATCTCCCCAAATATGAACGTCTGCGTTGAAAAATTCTGTCAATGCAACATTTAGCCATGCTACTACAACATTTGCATTAAAGGGAATAAGTATGAAATAAATCGTAGTTCCAACTGGAAATTGGATTAGATTCCAGAAGAATAACTTCTTCGCATATGTTTTTCCAGGAAGTATACTGGCGAACTTGTGCAGCACGTTAATCTTCTCTTTGAAATTACTCATTTATCTTCACCTTCGGTAAATTACTCGCCCAGAAATTCCAAGCTCATTCCTCATAAAGGCATATGCATTAGGGTTCGATTGTGTTGTACCAGTTTCAGTCATCCATACTGTTAATCTAGCAGCTTTTAGCACACTCATTTCTCATTTTCTAGCAATTAGCGCGCGCTAATACTCGTCGGCAACATCTTTCTGGGCACGCACCTGGTGTTGTCAAAGTCTTCCTTTAAATTCTATTCGATCTTATTGAGTCTACGCCGTATATGCTTTTTGATATCCAAGACTAAAACCTCTCTAATGCTAGAGGAGCCTCTTCACCCTGTTTGACGGTAGATTTGAACACCACCCTGTAGCTTGCAAGGATTTCCTTTCTGTCCTCCCCTTTCAAAATCCGCTCATACCAAAGGCCACTCGTTAATATATAGCGTGGATTGCATACTTTCAGAGTATCAGAGTCAAATTTGTATTCGGCGTCCAAGAATACGCCCTTCATGGGTTCCACGAATTTTACGACTTTGATTAACTCTATCAGTGTGCAATTGATGTTATATCGACTGAAGTAGTATTGAAACAATGGACTCAGAATTGCTCCTACTACTTCTCCCGGGTGGATTCTTGTTTTTATGAATGATGATACCTGACGATATCCGTCAAACTCGCCTCGATCAGTGAGGGTCTCTAAAATCCCAACAGCAGAATGGGAGAAAAACAATATGCCAATGAGACTCAGTACAAATATTTTCATTAAGCTCAAATTCAAAGCCTTTAGAAACTTGACAGGCTTGGAGGTGGCCCCTCGTGAACGAAAAATTTCCCCGCAACTGATCCCAAAATGGGAGAGCATTATGTAATAAAATGGAATCGAATATAGAAGATAATATATATGTCGAAGAGGGAAGAGAAAGGTGGTCAAAGCATTGACAGCAAAGAAGCATATCAACAAACTTTCGTTTTTATGTGATTTCAGCATACCAATGAAGTTGTAGAAGACAGCAGCGAAAAGAAAGATTGAGGAAATTATCAGATAAGAAGGGGCCCACGACAAGCTTTGCATTCCTCTCATTATCAAGTTCATATAGTTCTCGTAACCGCGTATGATGAGTTCAAAAATCGGTATACTTCTCCTTGTCGGTTCTTGGAAAGGTAGGTTCATCCAATACCAGATCGGGTTAGCTCTGTTTAGGGCTAAGGACACTAAAGTTGGTAAAAAGACTATGAGAGAAACAAACACTATGAGCAAAAAATCCTTCTTGAATAAGAACTTCCAACTTCTGTGAGTCCAAAGAAGAAGCAAGATGAGAGCAATGTATATCGTCAATGCGAGGTATTTAGTGCTAATGCTTAATCCTATGAAAACTCCAGAGGCACATAGGTATACGTTGTTTTTCTGTTTGAGGTACCCTTTAACGAAGAAAAGGACCGACATCAAAATAAGAAAGATCTCAAGTCCCTCCGTCATTAGTATGCGACTATAGAGAATGTGAAAGCTTGACAAGCTTAGAAAGACTGCAGATAGAAGACCGACTCTTCGATCGAAGAGTTCCTTTCCTAACAGATAAACAATGCACACTGATAGACTGCCGAAAACCACGGAAATAGCTCTAAGAACATGTAATTGAGGCCCAAAAATATGCACTAATACAGCTGATAGGTAAAAGAATAATGGAGGATAACCTAACATCAAATTTTTTGACCATGTCCAGTCATTCAGTAAAACTGAAACTCCAGCTCTCATATAAGTGACCTCATCAGGATACAAAGATACCCTAAGGATGTCATGCCATCTCAGCATAATTGAGACAGCGAACAAGGATACGATAATCAAAACATCCAGAATCGGAGGCTTCAAACGTTTCATAAAAAATATTCCACTTATCGCTGAAATAAGAATTATCAAGAATGTTATCCACTCGCTTGGTACAATGGTCTTAATCTCTCGAATTTCGGCGATGGCTTTAGAAAGCTCTATCGTCTCCTCAAACTTGGTTATCGTGAACAATGAAGCCGTTATATATAATACGCCAACATGACTTTGCAATGCCATCACGGGAAATTCAAAAATGTGCTGGTCACCAGGCTCGAGAGAAAAAATCGCTATGTTGCCCTTTAGATGCACAACAATTTCGTCGGGCATATAGAAGTTTGTTTCATTACCTTCCTGCATTAGAGAAATAACGTAGTCAATTGGGCTTGAAACAACTAGTGTGAACCTACCAATGTCGCTACCAGTATTCCTCACGACTACGACTGCCCGGTATATGCGCCCCAAAATCATCTGCTTTGGTATGCTTCGGCTGAAGATTTCTGGATCAATCTCACCGTTAATAGTACCTTTATCAGCAATTGGATTTGTTTCGGAGACGTTAACAAACGTTGATAGAAAGCGCATACTCTTGTTCTGAAGCTGGTTGTATCCCATCTCGATAACTCGGTCACGCGAGCTATAAGCTCTGCTAGGAAGGAAAGTCAAGAAAAGCAGGAATGCTAACAATAGTATTGAACCGCGTTTCAAGGACCTGTCCTCAAAATACGTTTATGCAACAAATTTAAGTTTTCAAATTCTTGATCTTTCAAACCCGACAACGACTAGTGATGGCGTCCAGTCCATGCGTGTTAGGAACTTTCATAATACTTTTTGGTTCTGGTGTGTAATGTTTCAAAATTGTCCATATTTTGAGTGCGTTAAAACATAGCGCTTGAGGCCTTGAATAATTCTTTTAGACGTCCATCTCTCCATGAGTTTTGGTAGTTTACTTGGTCGAAGGTAAAATTCTCTATAAGCTTTTGTCTGTAATTGGATTAACCTTCTGCTTGGAAGCCGCTCAAGCTCTAACGCTGCGCCAATTTGCTTGCCATATACTCTCCAATTTTTTGTCTTAATCTTAAGACCCCCAACCCCTTTACTAGCCATCTTATAAACTTCTGTTCCAGGAAACGGAACCAAAATAGCGAAATTTGCATGATCTGCCTCTATTTTTTTCGAAAGTTCAATAGTTTTAAGGATGGTTTCTTCGGTGTCATATGGATGACCGAAGATAAAATTAGCCTCCGTTTTTATTCCAAGCGCTTTGCAGGTTCTAAATGCTTCTATAACCTGCTTAATGTCTATGTTTTTTCCTACGATTTTTAGTATTTCTGAACTCCCCGACTCAACTCCAAAATTTACGAATGCGCATCCTGCTTTTTTCATTATCTCAAGGCGCTCTTTGTCGACAGTGTCAACCCTTGCACCGGTAGACCACGTTATTTTTTCATGCAGACCTCTTTTTACTATTTCATCACAAACT
>Ga0315306_10000661_pt1 | contig 16727 bp, 17 predicted proteins | sample TDP1_MG_FD_203803 | JGI IMG/M metagenome (GOLD analysis project Ga0315306, IMG submission 203803) | Freshwater sediment microbial communities from Lake Towuti, South Sulawesi, Indonesia - TDP1 | ecosystem: Environmental > Aquatic > Freshwater > Lake > Sediment | place: Indonesia: South Sulawesi... | reverse complement strand
ACCAGGATAGCCTTTCTGAACTCGTCGACATTATGGACTCGGATGAAAAGATTGGTGCTATACAAGGCACCATATTTAATTACAATATGACAAAAATAGATAGTTCTGGAGACTATCTTGACGAAGCACTAAGACCATACCTTAATATCGATGGCTGCGCAATTAAGGAAAGATACATTACTTACGCCGATGGAAGTTATTGCGTTATAAGGGTCAATGCTGTTAGACATATCCAAGGCGAATATCTCTTTGATGAAGAACTTTTTGCATACTTCGATGATACTCTGCTTGGAGTTAAACTTTGGAATTACGGGTATAAAGTGCAGTCCATGAATATAATTGGGGGGAGGCATCTTAGAGGGAGTCTATCTGAGACTGCGTATAAGCTATATCAAAGCGTCAGGAATAGAACTGCATTACACCAGGTTGTCTATACAAAATTTGGACACCTTTATTTTTACAGAACATCCATCCTAGGATTAATTTATAGTTTACTACCGAGTGTGCACTCATTACCTACATCTTCATATGTTAAAGCATTTATGGATGGATTTATGATCGGTTCTAGGTTAAAGAGAAAAAGTATCAAGCTCAACTTGTATAAAGCACCATACGTTAAGCTTAGTCTGCTTAAAACTATTATAATGCCAAAAAGGAAAATTAGAGTCTCAATAAATGATGTTAAGTTTCCCCAATAGAATTAAGGCACTCTGACTCAGGAGGGATAGAGAAATGCTGGAAGGCACCATGATTAAACCGTGAAAAGGTTTGCGGATGAGAGAGGATTCTTCACGGAGATATTTAAGAAGGGACTGAAAAGACCTTCTTAGAGACGAAAATATAGTTTAAGCAAACCTCTCGATAACGTATCTTGGCACAGTAAGGGTATGGTGTAAGCATCAGGGAGGGCAATTAGACTATTTTGTGGTAACCAGAGGGGCAATAAAGATATGGGCTGAGAGAAAATTAAACATCCTATACTTAATTTTCCTTAATCCGCTAGCGCGCGCTAATCTATAGAAAACTTCCTGCCTAACTTAATCTGCTCTCCTCCTCTAATAATATAGGGCTCTCCTTTATCTTTAAAAATACTGAAAATGTTTAAATGTTACATAAAAGAATCTTACAGGTCTGAGGCATAATGGATGTCCGAGGAACAGGTGGGCGTGCTTGGCTACGAGTGTGTGAGGTGTCACCGCAAAGTTACTACTGACGAGCTTGAATTGCGCGGTGGCAGGGTGAAGTGCACCTATTGTGGATACCGTATCCTCAGAAAAATAAGACCCCCCGTAGTGAAACGAGTGCCTGCGGTTTAAAGCGTTAAATTACTTTTTCAAGGATGGCATCCTTCGTGTTACGGCTTCGTAAACAATAAACCCCCCAAGGATACTGATAGCTCCTTGGATCATGTTGAAAGCTGAGACAAAATGAACAATAGCCATGGCGGCTTCAGGAGTTGCGTAAAATTTTGGCATGTAAACTGGGAGGAGGAGGATATTGGCGATAGCCATTACAACAACCCGTAGAGTTATGCCCGAGAGGGCGGCAAAAATCTTCCTTTTATTTGAAACGCTTGGATCCTTCCCCCTTAGAATTAAGAAGGCTCCAAGTATGGTTGCAAGCTCGGCGAGGGCCTTCATAAATCCACTAAAGGGGTCGCGGAAGGATATGACGGCGAAGGATACAAAACATGTGGCTGAGCCCGGAATTAAGCCGAAGAAAAGATAAGTTATAACCATGGGGATTCCCATAACATCAAACTTGAGAAGGGGGAAAAGGGGAAAAGGAAATCTGGCGAATCTAGTCATTTCAAGAACCGTTACAACGGCGCCTAAAACAGCCGTTCCGGCAACAATGACGCTTTTCCTTTCTTTGTAATAGCGACTCAAGAGCATCCCTGATAAGCTACTTTTATGCAAAATTATTTTTATATTTTTTGTAAGTTATTATGTCTATTTTATCATAAAAGCTTTGTCGTAGACTTAGGTTACTTCCTTCGCCAGCCGGACAATTTGCTCTATGATGTCCATGTGGAGGGGCGATAAAACTCGGGACCGCCCCACTTCATAGACCTCTAACAGATTAGCCTTTTTCAGGACTCCTACATGGCGGTAAATGGCAGCGTAATCCGCCTTCAGGATTTTTGCTATAGCTTTGATGTGGAGGGGCTTTTTTGTTTCACCCGTAATTAAGAGGATTCTGATTCTGGTGGGGTGGCTTAGGGCGCCGAAGACGGCGGAGACCTTGTTAATATCTTCTTGCACGGTCAAAGTTTTACACCCATGTTTAGTATATGGGCATTTAATTTATGACATTTTCGGTGAATTAAAGATGGATTCTACAGGCTGGGCTTAGCTACGCAGAAGGAGGAACTTTAACTCCGCAGAATGTTTGGGACGCGATGGGAATTCCGCTGTTAGAAGATTTCTTTTTCGCCTAATTTTCTGAGGGCTTTCCCTCGGAGTTTCACTGTGGGTCCAAGGGTTTCCTCAGGCTTTATCTCCACGGTTTTTCTTTTTAGGGTTTCTCCACAGACGCCGTTTGGGAGTAATCGCCTCTTCACGCAGGTTGCATAACTGCAGTTTGCCACGTTGCATTCCTCTTCGGCCCATTTGCACCAAGCCTGTCTCCCACGGAATATGAGGGCGTATTTGCCGCACCGAAACATCTTACATCCCGGAGAACAAAATTTCATCTCAGACAAGGCGAGCCCAACCCTTCGCTGAAAATAAACCTTTCTCTCTACGGTTCCCTGTTCTTGACCATTTTAAGGTTACAAAGAATTTTATAAACCTTTCTAATCATCTGCTCTCTTCCGCCTTTTTCTTTGAAACTGCCTGCCAGATTTTCTTATATTTTAACGCCAGAACCATCAGAAGTATAACTGAACCTATTGAAATTAGGGTGATGAATTGGCTGGTTTCCACCGGATTTCCGCCCATCGCCACATACTTATCCACTTTAAACACAATTTCCTTAGGCGCGTCCAAGCGGAGGGGTTTGATCCCCAAGAGGCTTCCACCCAGGTATGTGGAAATTGAATAATCTCCACCAATGAGGTTAAGTAAAGAGGTTCTTCCGTCGGGTCCGGTTGTTTTGCTTTCTACCTCCACGCCCTCCCGCTCCACCTTCACCATGACATTGGGGAAGGGGCTTCCAAAAAAGTCAACAACCGCCACGGACAGGTCCAAATTTAAGAGCTTACAATAGAAAGGTGCGAGCTGCTTTTCCTCAAAAAGGTCTAGGATGGTCTCATTCAAAGGGGCCCTCCCCAGTTTTTGGCTGAGGCTAAGCACACTAACCTTATACCTCCCTAGGGGTAGGTCAAAAACGGCCCAACCCGTCCCATTGGTAACTCGGGATTCCATGGGCCGTTTATAAATCGTCCATTCGTAAATCTCCACCTGAAGGTTGGAGATGGGAAGCCGCCTTGAGTCAAGCACATGGACAAAGAGGGTGTAGATGGGGCAGGTTATGTTGACCCAACGGGAGGGCGGCAGTTTTTCGATGAGGGTTTCGTTAAACAACCGATCATAACGCCGGGCCTCAATCCTGAATCTAACATCCACAAGGGTATTGTTGACCACCGCAAAGCCTCCGGGGTCAGTTTCAAAAGTTTCCACTTCGAGGATTTTTTGGCCGTCTCTCATAGTATAATTGTAGGCTAGGGTTATGTTGACAAAGGAGATTGGAGCCCCATCCCGGTCCTTGACGGATATTCTGAGTTGGGCAAGTTTACACCCTAAAACGAGGGAAGTGTTCCCTGGGACAGCCTGATCAGACAGGCGGCCAACCTCCACCTTATCGTTCTTCCAAAGGGCTGTGAAGGTGTAATTGCCACTTTTGAGCAGGAATTCTGCCCAACCCGTCCCATTGGTTTTTTGCCGGTCAAGAACCTTCAGCGTTGCCGCGTCGCTCATCTCCACGGTCACATTAGCCAAGGGCTCCCCGTCGAGGTTTTGGGTTTGAACCTGACAGTGGAACTCGACCACCGTGAAGTTTTGGGTGTCAGCTAAGGGTTTGGTGGTGCCTAGTACACTGGCACTTTTTAGGGTCACGGTGTAAATTCCCAACGAAGCATTTGCTGGAATTTGCCAACCGGTCTCCACTGCACCGTTGACTGCTGACTTTTTCTCTGAGGTAACGTTTTTGCCGCCGAAGGTTATGTTAATCCACACCTTTTCGTCGGGTTGGAGGTAGCCTGATCCGCGGATGTAAACGGTTTCAAGGCGCTTATACTCCACTGCGTCAGTTAATCCCACCGTGAAGGCTGTGCTTGCAACTGTTTGGTTGGCTGTCACCTCATATGTGCCGAGGTAGTTGGTGTGGGCGCCTGGAAAATCCGCATAATACCTTATGGTTCCTTGACCTGAGCCGGAGGAGTTGGTGATCACTGAAAGTTTGGTGGTGTAACTTTGGCCCGTGGAGTCGGTTACCCTGACTGTGAATCCGTAGGACGTGTTCGCTGATCCCCCGTTCACGCTTAGGGTTAGGGTTGTGTTAAGGCCCTCCTGCACCCACTTTGGTTTAGACAACAAACGATATGTAGTCGTGACCGTGAAAAGGGCAGGGGTGGTCACATTACCTGAGGTGACATCGCGCAGGGTTATGTTATGATCGCCTTGAACGGAGGGGGGAACCCTGAAGGTGCTGTTAACCCCTTTGATTCCTGCACGGCAGGAATCGTTCTTCACTGTTTTTCCGTCCCATAAAATTTGATAGGCCCCTCCAGGGGTGTCGATTTCTCCTGTAACCCTCACAGGGGTTCCGACGGGACCGGAAGTTGGCTCAAGGGAGGTTACGGTCACGGGCATGGTCTCAGCCTTGGGCAGAAAGGCGGGGATAAGCGTTGCCATGAGTATTGTTATCGTGAGGATTGCCGTGGACCTGCCCTTGGATTTCATGGGTATCCCCTCTGGAGATGTGAGGATTTTTCATGCCAGACATTTAAGCTTTTACCCCCTTTCAACTTTACCCAGCTCCGCAGGCTGTACTTTTGTTATTCTAATCCGTGAAAATTTGGTTATGGTTATTTGCGAGTGGTAAAGACAGAATTTAAAAACGTAATGAGTATTTCTCCTAAAGTCCTTCCAGATCGTCAAGACTTTTTTAAAAAATGCTTAAAATGCTTAGAATGAAACTGAACACTTTTATGTATCTGAAGAACGAGATAGAACTTCCCTAACTGCTTGTTGGTAGACAGTTTTTACACCTTTGAAATTATCAAGCCTCTCGATTAGTTGCGTCAGCCTAAGCCCTTGCTCCTTGCTCAGTTGCTCCCGAGCCTTGTCGCACTCTTCGATGAACATTTTCATTTCTTGGATTGCCTCGTCATCTCTTTCTTCTTTTAAAAATTTTTTATAAAGCCTCTCGATTAGTTCCCTGAGCTTAGGTTTTCGCTCCCTCTTCAGTTCCTCCTGAGCCTTGTTGCACTCTTCGATGAACTTTTGCATTTCTTGGATTGCATCGCCTACGGAATTCGACATTTCGATCAAGTGTAAGCCCTCTGAGTCCCCTAAAGGCTCTCTACCTTTAAAAGCTTAATGCACCACCAATACATATTTTTGTCAATGTATTGTTTCCGATATATGTAATAATGTAATAAAAGGGAAGGATGTTTAGAGCTTACTTTCGCTTCCAAAGTTTACTAGTTGAATGTATCTGAGCATGCTTCTTAGGTAGCGGTGTCCCAACATGCTTTTTACGTAAAACAAGCCTTTGGTTTCGTGGTATGTCATGGTTGCTTAGGCTCCGTAGCTTTTTCCCTACTCTTTTTATTGTGATTTCAGCGCACCCATCTTTTAAGTCTCCAAAATGTAGCAAAGACTTTATTTGTGAGGGATGCTGTATTTATTTGGGGAATGATGCGGCCGTCCCAGACTGACCTTGGGAGGGGATGAAGATTGTTTGTCACCGCAGACCCCTAGACAACGTGAACGCTGGATTATGGCCTGACTGCCGCCATGTTGTACCTGGCGGGGCTGAACGCTTAAATGAAAGGATGTGGGCAAAGACGCCTTACCTAGGCCTTTGTCAGTGGATGGTTGTTGCCGCCAAGGTTGCAGCCCCAAATTCTGAGGGAATCTTTAAGGCAAAGTTCTATATAATACGTATCTTACCTCTATATAAAACGCAATCATGATGGATGTTTGGTACATGAAGTATCGCGTTTTGGGAAGGACGAAGCTTAAGGTTTCAGAGATCGGCTTGGGTGGGCATGAGTATCGGCGTTGGTTGCCGGGGCAACGGGACATGGAACGTTTTAACCTAACGCAGCATGAAAGGAACAAGCTGATTAAAAGGGCCGTGGACGCTGGGATTAATTATTTTGATACCACCCACGCCGAAGAGGCGGAATCCTTGGGTCTAGCCCTGAAGGCCTTGAATAGAAGGGACGATCTCCACATGGCCATCATGATCTTCCATCTCTTTAGAAGGATGTCTGAAAAACCGCCATCCGAGTGGAGGCAGATAATCATAGATGACATAGAAGAGAAACTGAAGTTGGTAAACACCGACTACGCCGACATCCTCACCATCCTTGACCCAGAGAACTATTATTCTCCAGAGCGCCTGACAGCCGCCCTAGAAGTCTTCAAAGAGCTGAAGAAGGAGGGAAGAATCGGCTTTTTAGGGGCCTCAAGCCATCAGCTCAGTTTTCTGGCTGAGGTGATGCGGCGGTACGACTGCTTCGATACGGTCATGGTGCGCTACAACTACCACCTCCAGGAAGCCCGGGATGTCCTATTCCCCTTGGCTAAGGTCCTAGACGTGGGTGTGGTAATAATGAAACCCTTTGCGTGGCCCTATTATGGCATACCCTTCGCCCGCTTCGGCCCAGTAGAGGGAGAACAGGGCGCCTCCACGCCGGCCCAGACCTGTCTCCGCTGGATCCTTCGCTCCCCGGAGGTAGCCACCGTGGTGCCTGGCATGAATGACATAGCTGAACTAGAAGAAAATCTAGGGGCAGTCACCATCGAAGAAGGCGAGATTGACGAAAAAATATTAGCCCGTTACCTGCAAGCCGCCCAAAGCGAGGAAAAATCGAAACTGAAGGCCTTATTGAAGGACCCCTGCCTTGATATCAGTCACTATGCCAAGCGAGCATTAACGCAATTGGAAGAATAACCAGCATCATTACCAAAAGCATGTTCGTATATTTCCATTTTTATGGTAAAAGAAATGGACTTGAATCCTCTAAAAAGGGTATGACGGGTGATGGGGCTGCCATCTTCTTAGGGCGTGGATGGCCTGAACTGCACGCCGGGTTATGGGGAACTCGTGGTCACAGTTGGGGCATCGGACCAGCTCACAGCTTAGGGTGGATGTTAACCTCCTGCAGCTCTGGCAGGAGATGGCCCTGGCGTAGAGGAGGTCAAACTCGAAGCCGCACTTTGGACAGGTTAGGGAACGGTCTTTATAAGACAACAGTCTCCCCTCTGTAGGATCAAGTAGGCGTGCTTCGTATTAAAAGTTATCAGTGATGGGAAGGGTAAATTAGGAATTCTACTTCACAGCTTCCACGAGGCTTGGTACAATTTCTTCGTATCCCACGGACATGATGTGGCATCCTGCCGCCGAGGTGGTTTTCTTAATCTCCTTAACGAAGCCCACGAAGTAGTCTAAATTTATCTCGTTGTACCTATCCCTTCGCTTCTGTTTGTCCTGGATGTCCTTGGCCTCGGCTAGAGCTTTTAGGAGTTCTCCTGGAACTTTGACGCCTGGAACCGTTTTGTCAAAGTAGTCGGCCACGCCGTAGGATTTTAGGGGGAAGGTGCCTATCAGGGTGGGCACGTTGAACCCTCTCACCTCGTCCAGGAACCTTTTTACGGTTTCAATGTCGAAGACCACCTGGGTCTGGAAGAATTCCGCGCCAGCCGCCACCTTCTTACCGATTTTCATGAGTTCGGGCTCCAGGGGCTTGGCGTTGGGGTTCGCTCCGCCGCCCACATGGAACTTGGGCGGGTGCTCAATGGCCTTTCCGTTTAGGTCCGTGCCCTCATCCACCATTTTGCGGGTCATGCGGATCAGCTGCGTGGAGTCTAGATCGAAGACGGGCTTAGACTGGGGCGTATCCCCCAGCGTGGTGTGGTCCCCCGTTAAGGCTAAAACGTTTTTTATTCCCAGGGCTCCGGCGCCCAGGAGATCAGCTAGGAGGGCCAGGCGGTTTCGGTCTCGGCATGTGAGCTGATAGATGGTTTCCATGCCTGTTTCCCTCTGTACGATGTAGGACGCGGCTAGGCTGCTGATGTAACCGAAGGACTGGGGATTGTCCGTCACGTTGCAGGCGACCACATAATCCTTTAGGAAGGTCGCGGTTTTGAGGGTTCCAGCCAAGTCCGTGGTCTTTTCAGGTTCCAGTTCTCCAGTGAAGGTGAATTTTCCCGCCTTCAGGTTCGCCATGAAGTTGCTGAAGATTCCCTGCGCCATCAGGCCTTTGCCTCCTTAACCCAGACTATTTCCCTTAACTGCGCCTGAAGCTTGGAGTTGTCCCGCGGGGCCTTATACTCCTTGAAAAGGTCCATCATGCCCAAATGCTTCAGGCGATCATAAATGAGAGCCCAGGCGCAGTCGCGCTCGTAGTGGCCCACCTCACACTTGCCGTCGAACATGCCTCCACAGGGTCCGTTCAACATACTCTTGGGGCACCTAACAATGGGGCAGATTCCCCCCGTGTCAAAGAGGACGCACTCGCCGCAGGCCCTACACCGCTCATAGAACATGCCGATCCGCTCAATCTTTCCAAGAAACTTGGTGTCCAAGCCAGGGACGGCGACCTTATCCATGTGGTCCACGATATCTTGGACTCCTGCACCGCAGGCCAAACAGAGTAAGGCGTCTGCCTCCTCAATTTCCTTCTTGAATTTGCGTGTGTCCCGCCGCAGCACTCTCGCGTCGCAGGGGGATTCCACCACCACGGTCCCAGTGACCACTTTATCCTTAAGCTTCTCGGCCATTTCCTTGACCTGATCTTCGCCGGCAGTTTGGCACACGGTTCCGCAGGTTCCGCAGCCAATGATGAAAACCTTCTCAAAGGGTTTGAGCATCCTCTGGATCTCTTCGAAGGGTTTCTGTTCCGTAATTATCATTTCAACCGCTTCCCTTTCCCTTTAGAGATTCTATATAAGTTTAGGGCTCCCTATAAAAACGCTTCGACGCCCCTTTAAGGATTAAGGCATTTGGAGGCCTTTGGGTACTCCTCTACTCCACTTTCCCCTTCCAAAAGCCCGCGTTTTCAAGCTCCTTCCTTCAAATAAACCCCAGTTCAATCACCTTTTAGAGAGCAGAAATGGGCTCTTCCTGCAGCTTCGAGACTGAGGCGAGGCTGGAGCGCGATCCTTTAAACCGGGGAAGGGAACTATTTTAATCCCTTTTTAGGAAAGCCTTCGTAAAAGCGACATGAACATATTTATCTGAAGTTGGGAGTCATTCAATTGTGGGAATTGGATAGTTCCCGTGCTGGTTGATGGTCTCTGTGACGGCACTTAGGCCCTCCTCGATGTAGTCGGGGTGGATGTCCTCTGTGATCCCCACCAGGAAGTTGTCGCCCGGTGCGGCGGTTTTCAGGAGTTCTCTGGTAAACCTCCTCGTTTCATCCGCCCCAAGCAGGAATATGGTCTCGGGAAAGTTCGCCCAAATGATCTTTTTGCCCCACAGGGCCCTTGCCTCCTTGAGGGGTAGGTCTCCGACGGGGGGAGGGGTGAAGGCTTCGATTCCGTCTATGTCTGTTCTGCTGATCAGGTTCTTCAGGCAGTTTAGTCTTCCGTCCATATGGGTGAGGTAAATTTTGCCCCTTTGGTGGAGGATGCGTGCCATCCTGTTGTAGAAGGGGAGGCAGTATTTCTCAAAGAGCCTGGGGTTGGTCAAGACGCCGTCAATGTTCTCTCCCGCGCAGATTACTTCGGCTGGGGAGTTGGCTACGATCTTGTAGGCTTCCTCAGCCCTCTCTTCTATCACTTGGTAGAGGTCGTTGAACTCCATGGGATGCCTGTACAGGTCTAGGGAGAACCTTTCAAAGCCCAGATAGGTCTTCAGCATCTGCTGGAGGGGAGACACATCCACGCTTGCCCTCGCAATGCCGTCATCGCCTAGCCAGCGCTGGGCCTCTAGGAAGGGTTCAGGGTCATAATGGTAAAGGGCATCCTTAACGATGAACTTCACAACGGCATAGTCCTGAACCGACTTTATCATGTGCTCGATGGTCCAGGTCGTTCTCACGCCTCTTCCCAGCGTGGTGGACTTCAAAACGCTGTGAACCCTACCAACCGGCGTATGGTAAGTCCTATAGGTGGTCCTCCCATCGACCCTGTCCTCGACCCTGACATTGGGGGTCTCGGTCCAGATCACCGACTGCCACTGGCAAAGGGCCATGCCCCCGTCCCTCAGCCTTCTCTCTAGGGAACCTGTCGGCACCAGACCCTGATACACGACCCAGGGCACCACATCAGGCTCCCTGTGACGAAGCACGGCCATGATCCTTTCCCTAAGGTTCAAGGTTACCCCCTCAGCGAATTAGATAGTCGCTTATCTATAAGAGCTTTACCTGCAACATATAGGCGCCCTTATAACAGCATTCTAGGCGTGCGCATTGTAGGGTTTGTTATTCAATTTGGAGAATTTTGTTACTCAACAAATGGGCTTGTAGTAGAATCTATGTGGCGGGCTCCCATTTTCATCAAAAACTTTTAAGCCATCGGCAGTTGATTTATGCTTCATGAGTCTCCTAGTTGTCATAGCTCTAATTATTTTGTTATTGCTGGCGTTTTCCAGTGCTTATGACTTTTTGGTTGCCTATAAATGCTAGAGGGATAAGGCAAGTTTGGTGGAGGCTTGCCGGTCGCCTATAACGACGCTGACAGTAATTTGACCATTTTACCCCCGTTCCCCCGGAGCGTTTAAATCGTTCTCGTCAATCACCATCTTCTGCATTTCTCGCTTCATTTATCTTCTTTGTATGATACTTGATGATCCTTAAAACTTTTTATATGACGCAAGCGTTAGTTTAAACGATTGAGTATGAGCTCTCCACGTAAGCGAATAGGGTATCTGGTAAAGGTCCCACGTAAACGGTTAGGGTATTTAAAGGGTATGGGAAAGAACATTGCCAGTACGAGTAAAGCTCAGGATTGAAAGTAAAACAAGGGAGACCGTCGAGGTTCCAGCATTAATTAACACAGGGTACACAACAGAGGAAGCCGAAGTTTTAGTTCCTCTAAGCGTAGCCGAAACCCTAAATCTTAAATCTGAAACCTATAAGGAGTCAAGGCTTGAAGATTACTCCACGGTCTCCGGAAGGGTTAGGCTAACTTACATTCCCGCAGCCGTGGACGTATCGGTTCTCACCGAGGATCGAAGGGTGGGACCTGTGCCAGCCCACGTAACAATATCAGCTGCTGAATCTGAAGTGCTTATAAACGATAAGTTAGCAGATGAGCTTAAAATATCAATTATTAGAGCTGGCGTCGGCGAATGGCGTTTTATTGATGACGACCCAGAAAAAGTAAGAAGAAGCATTAGATGAAGTTCTCCGCCCGTGGGCATCACTATTAAGCCTAAAATTGGGGCGCTCATCCTCCAAGGTCTTCCCATTTCAGCCTCCGAAGAGGAGACCGTGAGGGAAACCATCGCGCCCTTAAGAATCATGGAAAGGTTTTGGGTAAGAAGACCAAGTATACACGCGAGGGAGAAGAATGGGCAGATATCTTAGATGGAACTGCAAGATAGACGGACAAAAGTAGTGCCCCTAGTCACAGGTTCTGCCGAGGCATACCACGTCATAGAATTATGCGAGAGTACAGTGGTCCTACACTCTGACTGTCACTATGATAGGCGTGATACAAATGTGGGCCGAATGATCAGTAGTTATCACACTAGATCCAGTGACTGTTTATGTAAAGGCCAGTGGCGCCTGGGAACATTGGACTATCCCGACGGACCCGAAAATCAGTGTAATTTGTCGTAATTGGCAAGGCCTCACGATCCGAGTGGTCGCAAATGCTAGCCGTCGTGCATCGTATGTAAATGTCTACACATCCTCGAACCATCCAGCCACTGACCTGTTTCTCTCACGTTGAATTCATTAGCGCTGAAACGATTAGACACAAGATGATACTGCTACCTAATTTATTTTCTCATAATCAAACAACAGTTCACTACTAGATTTCTGTCTTTTAGATGCATGTTCCCTTTGAAATTTAAACGCAGTTAATGTGGGAGTTTCCGCTTAGTTGAGTTAAATCTTTTTAAGGTGGGAGGCTGTTGAAGATGGGAAGGGTGGATGAAACTTGACGGTTGCTGTAATCGGTGCTGGGATGATTGGTGGGGCCATTGCCAAGAGCCTCTTGGAGCAGGGCTACGGGGACAGGATCATAGCCACCCGGAGGAGCCTAGAGAAGATCAAGTATCTGGAGGAACTGGGTGCCCTTATCCTCAAGGACAACAGGCGGGCTGCAGCCCAATCCGACTTGGTTATTCTCTGCGTTAAACCGCGGGATATGAGGGGCGTTATGAAGGAGATAAGCCAAGAGATCGAAGGTAAATTGGTCATCTCCACCGCCGCCGCCCTTCCCCTCCAATTTTATAAAACCCTGGTTCCCAGGGCCCGATTCGTTAGGTGCATGCCTAATGTGGCCGTTCTGGTGAGGGAGTCCTTTACCGCCTACTGCTGCGACGTCGACGTGACGCCCGAAGACAGGGATCGGGTGAAGAGGGTCTTCGACGTGATGGGGAAGCATGAGGAGGTGGAGGAACGGCACATGGACGCCATAACCGGCCTGAGCGGCAGCGGACCCGCCTACATAGCCCTCATAATAGAGGCCATGATGTACGCGGGCCTAAAGGTCGGCCTGCCCAGGGACCTAGCCCTATATTCATCCGCCCAGACGGTTGTGGGAACGGGGAAACTCGTCCTAGAGGCCAAGAAGCCCTCGGCGGAGATCAAGGAGATGGTCCTAACCCCGGCCGGAACCACCATCGAGGGAATCTACGAACTGGAAAACGGGGGAATCAGGACGGCCATCATGCGGGCCGTGGAGTCAGCCACAAAAAAGTCGAAGAAGATAGTGGCCAACCTAATGCAAAACAACCCATAATCGTATCTGAACCCAAAATCTAAGGTATAGACAATTGGTGGTTGCGATGGAAGAGACTTTACTGATAAGGTGCCTGGGAAATAGTCCAACGTTGAGGATCGTAGACTTCTTCTTAGATAATAGACTTTTCGACTATTCAAAGAACGAGATAATACAGAACCTAAGCATAGGAAGGGTAACGTTCTTCAAATACTGGAAGGAACTGGAGGAGCTGGGCGTAGTAAAAGTGACAAGGAAGATTGGAAAATCCAAGTTGTACAGACTAAACGAGGAAAACGAAGTGGTGCAAAAACTCATTATGTTGGATTCTGTTCTATGTAAGCAAGCCATGAAAAGGGCAGTAGAAGAAGCCGCAGAAAAAACTATCGCTGTCTAATTTTATGCAACAAAAGTCACAGAGTACATTAAACCAATAAGATTCCAAGGTCTTCCAGGAGCCTTATTTATAGGGTCTTTATAGGGTCTTTATTTCCTTTCCCTTTTCTAGGGCGACTACCTCCACTAGGTTCTCTATGCCGGAGGTTTTAATCTTCTGTGCTAACACTCGCTCGATTTGGAAGACCCCTGCCGGATTGTCCATGTGCACGAGGATTCTGACAGGCCTCTGATCGCCCTCCTCGATTTCAACCCTCTTGATGGAGAGGGCGGATAGGGAGTGGATGTCCACCTTCCCCGTTTTGTAGGGAATCCTGGCCCTTCCTTCCGCCATGTCGGTTCCGTCCGCCACCTTGGCTGAGCCCGCCTCCACGGTTAGGCATCGAACCTCTTCGTCATGGGAAAAAATGGCGTGAAGAATTTCGCACTTCAGTTTAAGGGTAAGCTCTGGATTGTCAGGGTAAACCTTGTAAAGGAGCGTGTCTAGAAGGGGACTGGCTATGTGGCAACCGTGGATGTGATGCGCCGTGCGGTGGACCGAGTTTCCAATGTCGTGAAGATAAGCCACACAGAGCACGATCAGTTGGGCGTCATCCATGCCGCATGCGTCATCCTTCACTGTGGTGGGCGCCACTTTTTCGGTTAAAATCTTGAAGATTTCCAGGGCGCTGCCCGCCGAGATTCTAGAGTGGACGGGACCATGGTCATTGTACCTCAACCGGCCCACAGCCATCACGTTGGCCATTCGCAGATAGCCCTGAACTTCCACGTCATCCTCCAACAGATGAAACATCTGGCTTAGGCGAGGCGTCTTCAAATGGTCAAGGACGAGATTGGATGAAACCACTGCCATTCTTCTAACCCCAGTAGCTTAATTGGACGAATTAATCCTTAAGTTTGTTGGTTAACCTTGCGTCCTTTTAAGTAAGGGCTATGAGAAAAATACGGGTATAAAGGTTTGTGGAGGAGAAGTGAAGGTTGAAGGAGTTTCAGTACCGTTGGTTGTGGACTTGGGATTGGAGGATGAACTGGGACCTAAAGGGGATTGAAGGGCCATTTCACGGGGGAGGCGACCAATACCGAAAGGACAAGGAATCGTACCTCGTCGACTACAAGAACCTCATCGAGTATGTGAGTGAACACGGGCTGAACGGGGTAATCATCTACGGCTTTATCCGCTATTCCCACGGAGGGATGGAATACGCCAGAGAACTCTGCAAATACGGGAACGAGAGGGATGTGAGGATTCTTCCAGGAGTAGGGACATGTTGCTATGAGGGATACTATTACGAGGGAAAACACAGGTACAACATGACCACATGGCTCCAAGAACATCCTGAACTGCGGGCCGTTGATGAGGACGGGCAGAGAGTCCCCTACCTTTGTGCGTCAAAGGAGGAGAATCAAGAGTGGATCAGAGACGGAATGAAATGGTTGTTTCAAAGCCTCGAAGATCTTAGAGGAGTGAATGTCGAATCCAATGAATTCTTCGTGTGCCAATGCAGGGATTGTGAGAGGAGAAGGGAGGAGATGGAGGGCGACGAACCCGACTATTACAAGGATCTGTTCACCGTGATAAAGCCAGCCGTGGAAGCCGCCCTTGAGGTGCGCCCGGACGCTTGGGTAAGCTACGCCACTTATACAGGGTTCGAAAGGAGGATGATGGAATCCCCTCCAACCTTCGCCAAACTCCTTCCAGAAGAGGCCATTTGCCAATGGAACTTCCCCAGGCCCTTCCTAGATCACTGGCCCAAGGGAGTTAGACCGCCAACAAGGCATAACGTGGCCTTAGGCTCCCTTAACTATGCCAAGAAAACGGAACGGGGCTTCGCAGGCTTTTCCATCAGTGCCACAAGAGAGCTGTGCAGAAAAGCCGCAGAGTCGGGCATGGAGGGAGTCATCATGTACGGAGAGGATCCGAACATAAACGTCAACAATGAGATCAATTATCTCGCCTTTGAGGAATTCTCCGCCTGTCCAGAAACGAGTTTCAAAAATTTTGCGAGAAGAAAACTCGCCGACCTCTATGGCGGAGAAAACTCCGCGGAGCAGATCGTCAGCATGGCCCTCTCATCCGAAAGGGGGAGAAGGGACTTAGGAACCATCAAGGAGAATTTGAAGCTGGCTAAAGACGCCCTCAAAGATGCAAAGGACCCACAGGCAAGGGAAAGATGGAGCAAGGTCATCGCGAGACTAGAATATGACTTACGGAGAATTTACGGCTATCCAAGGGTTGAGGAAGGCATCTACAAAGTCTATGCATAAACTCTAGAGATGTTAATGACTACGGTTAAGATTGGAAACAGAGGTTTACTGCCCCCAATACACCGCGGGACGAAGAGCCCTGAAGGGTCTTAACAGCCCTATCTGACATTGCTTAATGTTGGCGTCGCTTACTAGAGGAAGCCTTATATGCGGGAGAGGCGTAGTATGAGCGGGTATTTCGGATGGTCTTGGAAGTTCTGATAGGTCGGAAGGGTGAGATCTATACGCCGAAGGGCTTACGAGAGAGCCTTGGCCTAAAACCTGGGGATAGACTCCTAGTGGAGGTTAGGGGGACTCAGCTGATTTTGAGGAAGCCCCCAAGCTTGGATGAGGTCTTGGCTACGAAACCTAAGGTTGAGATAAGCCTGGAGAACGACTTGAAGCTGAGGGGAGAAATTTCTAGGAGGCTTGAGGGTGAGGCTTCTCCTTGACACCACATATCTGATGCCCCTGATCAAGGTTAAGATTAAGGAAGTTGGTGAAGACACGGTCAGACAGGCTCTGAGGGAACATGATATAATTATAAGTGATGTTCAAATTTTTGAGCTATACGCCAAGGGGGTCAAGTATCTTATGCATGGTTTCATATCCACAGAAGACCTAGTTGAAGGGGTCGAAGCAGCGTACTACAGCCTGGAGAAAATCCCAATGGCCGACAGAAGGGTTATGGAATCAGCCGCCAAGATAAGAAGGGTTCTCGATGACCTTCTGGACTCCATAATATTATCAACAGCCCTCCATTATGGTGAAGGCATAGCAACCCTAGACAAAAGGATAGAAAAGGCCTATGAGGAAAAAAACGTAAGAAGCATAAATCCAAACTTAAAAGTAACGAAACTCTAAGCTTTCCACAGGGAATAGGAGATATCCATCGTCAAACTGCTTGCACCAAGATGGTGAGGAGGAAGGGTCTTTGGCTCGCGTTTTGGGGATGGTTTGTAGCGGCCGGAAAGGGGGTTATACGGCGACTCTGTTAGCCGAGATGTTGTCAGGGGC
>Ga0315306_10000660_pt1 | contig 16729 bp, 16 predicted proteins | sample TDP1_MG_FD_203803 | JGI IMG/M metagenome (GOLD analysis project Ga0315306, IMG submission 203803) | Freshwater sediment microbial communities from Lake Towuti, South Sulawesi, Indonesia - TDP1 | ecosystem: Environmental > Aquatic > Freshwater > Lake > Sediment | place: Indonesia: South Sulawesi... | reverse complement strand
TCATGTCAATCATAGGTGGAAGTACAACCCTTTTTGGGCCTGCTATAGGGGCTGTGATAGTAACGTTTGTGGAATACCTCGCCAGTATAACTATCCGGGCGCGCTGGCCCTTAATACTGGGCGGTATTTTTGTTGTGTCAGTTATGTTTGCCCGAGCCGGAATCGGCGTTTACCTAGCTAGACTTTGGGAAAAGGTGAGGGTGCGCTATGGAAATACTAAGAGTTGAGAATTTGTCTAAATCGTTCGGGGGCGTTCATGCTGTAAATAATATCTCCTTCAGTGTGGAAGTTGGTGAGCGCTTAGCGGTTATTGGTCCCAATGGGGCAGGGAAGACCACACTGTTTAACCTGATCAATGGACAGCTACGCCCGACAGCTGGGCGAATATATTTCTGTGGACAAGATATTACTAAAATGCTTACCCATCAACGTGCTCACGCTGGCCAGGGTCGCTCTTTTCAGCTAACAAGCCTTTTCCTTAATCTTACGGTATTTGAAAATGCTTTGTTAGCCCTTCACGGGACCAAACCCTCCCGGTATCAGATGCTTCGTCCAATTACTGGCTATGAGGATTTGATGGCTAAAGCTGAAGAGACACTAAAAACAGCGGCTTTGTGGGAACAGAAAGACGAGCTGGTGAAGAATATATCTCATGGGGAACAACGGAGATTGGAAATCGCTCTTACCACTGTACTCTCAGACCTAAGGCTGCTGTTGCTGGATGAGCCCAGTTGTGGGCTGACCGGTGCCGAAAGCGCTGATATCATAAAAATGATTCATAAGCTGGGGAGAGATATTACAGTGCTCTTGGTAGCTCATGACATGGACCTAGTATTTGGTGTGGCTGAGCGGATTATGGTACTTCACTATGGGGAGATTATAGCTGACGGAGAGCCTAAGGAAATTCAGGCTAATCCAATAGTTAAGGAAATCTACATGGGGACTATGGAGGGAGAAAGAAATGCTGGAGCTAGTTGATATCCACACCTACTACGGGGAGAGCTACATCCTCCAGGGCATTTCGCTAGAGGTTAAGGAAGGCTCTGTAGTAGCTCTCTTAGGCCGCAATGGAATGGGCAAAACAACTACTATTCGCTCAATTATTGGCTTTACCCCACCACGCCGGGGCGTGGTGCGTTTCAAGGGAAATGACATCACTGGTCTCCAGTCCTACCAGATTGTCCAGATGGGTATGGGCTTGATTCCCCAAGGGCGGCATATTTTCCCTTCATTGAGCGTAGAGGAAAACCTGACTATGGCAGCAACGACCAGGGGCAAAACTGGAGCCTGGACTTTAGATACAGTGTATTCGCGTTTTCCTCTTCTAAAGGAGCGAGCTAAACTAAGTAGTAGGCGCCTTAGCGGTGGGGAACAGCAGATGTTGGCCATTGGCCGGGCTTTAATGACCAATCCCGATCTGCTTTTGATGGATGAGCCTTCAGAGGGGTTGGCCCCCGTGGTTGTTCGGGAGGTTGGGCACATTATTGGCCAGCTTAAGGCAAGCGGCTTTTCTATCCTATTGGTGGAACAGCATTTCCCCATGGCATTAGCCGTGGCCGATTATTGCTACATAATAAGTAAGGGCGTAATAGTATATGAGTCTACACCTGAGGAGCTTAGAGACAATGAGGAGGTTAAAGCCAAGTACCTTGGGTTGGCGAAGTAGATATAGAATGGAAGAGTAAAGGAAAGGGATATTGAATTGGCGCAAGAAACTGTAGAAGTTCCCATAGCGGGTAAGGTTATTAGTGTTGAGGTCAAACTCGGGGATTATGTTAAGGAGGGAGACACAATCTGCATACTAGAGTCAATGAAAATGGAGCACCCAATATTAGCTCCGGTAGATGGCACCATTACCCAGATAGGGGTTACTGCTGAGCAGATAGTCAAGCCTAGCGATTTGATATCCATCATCGACTACTAAAGAAAAAAGTGAGGAAAGAGAGGGTAAACAAATGCTAGGAGGTAAACGACATGATAGCAGATAGTGAAAGTGGACTTGGCAAGCGACGGGATGTAGTCCGTCTAATCATCGGGGTCGTAGTATTTGGCTCTATTTGGGGGATGATAGAGGCTACTCTGGGCGGTTTTTTACACCTGATTATCTTCCCAAATAAAGGTGCTATTATGGCCAGTATTGGCATGGCGATTATGGGCTCGGCACTGGCTATCTACAAAAAGCCAAGCATGCTACCAGGTATAGGAGCTGTCGCTGCTGCATTTAAGCTGCTCAGTGTTGTGTTCTTCGGTTGGCCACCTGCAAGCATCCATATCATAAACCCGGCTATGGCTATCTTTCTTGAGTCTCTTGCTTTCGGTATCGCCGCAGCCTTCTTGATGAACAAGATAGCAGCTAAGAATAGTCTCGTTGGCGTTGGGACGGGTGTTTTAGCTGGTTTTGTCAGCGCTACTGCCTGGGTCTATTTTGCCATCTACGTGATGAACGCCCCTGCCTATCAGCGCGTTATAACTACAGTTGGAGCATACATCCCAAATCAGGGCGTAGTCCAGGCTGTTTTCTGCGGCGTATTCTTGCCTCTAGGCTACATGATAGGAGAGAGAATAGAAGCAAAAACAACCCCGTTGCTAGTGAGTAGACTTCGTTACTATGCTACTTCAGCTGCCATCATAACTGCTTGTTGGGCAGTTGCTGCTGTAATCACCATGGTAGGCACTTATGCAGGCACATGATTATTATTGTTACTGGTGATATAGGTATTGGCAAGACGACAGTTTGTCGGAAGCTCATTGAGATATTACGAAATGAAGGGCATACCTGTGGTGGCATTCTAACCTATAAGGATGTGGACGAAAGCATTATCATAGAAGATATTCAGTCTGGCGAAAAGGAAGTCTTGGCCAGCACCAAGAATGTGTATCTTGGACCGCATACGCCAAAATATTTTTTCAATCCAAAGGCTATTGAGTTTGGGATTAGAGCGATAGACAGAGGGAGCTCCTCCGATATTCTATTTGGAGATGAGATCGGCTACCTAGAACTTAGAGGAGGTGGATTTGTCGAAATATTGGAGTTAATCAAGGCTGAGAAAGTGAAAAACTCTATTTTGGTTATCCGTAAAGAGCTCCTCTCAGCCTTTTCAGCTCGGTTAGGCTCTAGGCCATTGATTCTGGAGACGACCAGCAACAATCGCAATGAGTTACCTGAGAAGATATGTTTATTATTATCCCGTTCTTTCAAAAACAGGATAAAATCCTAAAAGGCTAAAAATGACAAACCTAAGTGACATGGTAGTTATGATTAAGGGTGTGGGGAAATAGCCGTCAGTATCCTAGCTGAGATAATAAAGATTCATCGGACACATAATGGTTAATGTCATCTGTAGAAAAAAGGGCGCTATGATATCAGCAATAGTCCTAGCTGCTGGTGAATCAAAGCGGATGGGTAAGCCAAAGTTGCTGATGCCCCTTGGTAATAGCACCGTTCTGGAACAGACTATTGATAATCTGCTCAGCTCTAAGGTAAGCGAGGTTGTTGTGGTAGTGGGCTATAGGTCTCAAGAGATGACGCGGATTATAGCCGATAGACCAGTTAAGATTGCTGTAAATCCAATCTACAAACGGGGGATGAGCACATCCATAATAACTGGATTGAACCTAGTTAATAATAAAGCAGATGCAATTATGCTCATGCTAGCTGACCAACCATTCATAAGTAGCAGGATAATCAATAAGCTAATAGGGGAATTTATTGACAATAATAAAGGTATTGTTTTTCCAGCATACCATGGTAGAAGAGGGCGCCCGGTTATTTTTGCTGCTAAATATAAAGCGGAATTACTGAAGTTAGAGGGTGATGTAGGGGCAAGGGAGATAATTAAGAAGCATGCCAATGACATCCTTGAGATAGCAGTCAATTCCGAAAGTATTTATATAGATATCGATACTGTGAGTGATTATTACCGCGCTCTTAATTCCTTATAAGAGAATATAGAGCAAGGAGCGTTGAGCTGGGGTATTTGGGAAATGGACAGAGAAACCTTTGAAGTTATTGGAGGCGGACTACAGACAACAGTTCAAGACCTAGGACGTCCCGGCTACCTTGCTATTGGCATGCCAACTGCTGGAGCCCAGGACTCCTTCAGCCTTCGGACAGGGAATCTACTAGTGGGCAACGGAGCCGGAAAACCTTTCCTTGTCGGTGGTGAGCCTGGAGAAGCAGGGTTAGAAATTCTTCTTCTAGGACCTACTTTGAAGGTGTTGCATTCAACGGTAGTAGCTGTAACTGGCGCCGACCTTTCTTGTAAACTGAATGGTAAGCCTTTTCCAATGTGGACGGCGGTAAGAGTAAGCAAGGGGAGCACGATTTCCTTCGGACGCCCTATAGCGGGGGCGAGAGCGTATCTATGTGTTGCCGGGGGGGTAGGGGTGCCGCTTTTTCTGGGTAGTAAAGCTACTTACGTTAGAGGCGCTGTGGGTGGCATAGAAGGTAGAGCACTTGCCAAGGGCGATATACTAAAGACAGGTATCCCCAAACTATCACTTGAGGAAATCGAGGGCAGAACATTGTTGCCTAGGTTGATACCTCAGTATACCAACAAATGGGAAATCAGGGTCGTGCTTGGTCCCCAGGACTACTTATTTACTGAAGAAGCAATCAAACTTTTCCTCACCTACGAGTGGCAATTTTCCTCAACGTCAGACCGCATGGGTTGTAGATTTATTGGGCCAAAATTGAATTTTAAACCTCGGCCAGATTACTTGGTGAAACAGGCAGGTTCCGACCCTTCGAATATTGTTGACGATACCATTCCTGTGGGTGGGATTCAGGTGCCTGGTGGCTTGGAGCCAATTGTTTTAGCAGTGGAGGGACCTAGTCTTGGCGGGTATGCCAAGGTAGCCACTGTGATTATCTCTGACATGTCGCGGGTGGGGCAAATGAATGCAGGCGATCTAACTAGATTCAGAGCAGTTACAGTTGATGAGGCGACTAAAATTCTGAGAGAGACTGAGAAAATATTGAGTGAAGACAGCATAGTCAAAAAGTCTAAGATAAGGTAGAAAGGGGGGAGCTATCATGATTGAGGTTGACTTGAATAGTGATGTGGGTGAAGGTTTCGGCAACTACACAATAGGCAATGATGAAGAGATTATGAAGTACATTACCACTGCTAACGTTGCTTGTGGGTTTCATGCTGGAGACCCTTGTGTTATGAGGAAAACGGTTGAGCTAGCCAAACGCAATGGTGTCGTGGTTGGAGCGCATCCTGGCTTTCCTGACCTTATGGGTTTCGGACGCCGTGTAATGCGAATTTCAGATGATGATGCTTGGAGTTACATCATTTACCAGGTAGGAGCATTGAAGGCCTTCGTTGAGGCAGCCGGGTTAACATTGCATCATGTAAAGCCGCACGGTGCACTATACTCTGTGTTAACCACTGATGAACAGCTCTCACGGGTTGTTGCTGAAGCGATACTCAAAATAGACCCTGGCCTTCCCGTCTATTTCCCAGCTCCCTTAAGTCAGGCATTCCCCAGGATAGCTAAGGAGATGGGACTTAGAGTAGTCGGTGAGGTCAATGCCGACACGGATTATACTCCGGATGGCGCTGTGGTGGTGCAACGTGCAAAGCACGCATTAGACCCAGAAGTAGCGCGTAAGAAAGTCAGAAAGTTCATTGCTGAGGGAACAGTCACAGCAACAAACGGTAAGGATATTAGGATGGAAGCTGAGAGTATCTGTATACATGGTGACACTCCTAATGCTATTGATGTCGTGAAAGCGGTTAGGGATGAGTTGAAGAAAGCCAAGGTCGCCATCGCCCCATTTAAAAGATCTTCTAGCCCGGCGAAGCCTAAAAGCAAAAGTTAGGGATTTTGTTAGGGTGTTTTTACAATAACTAAGGAGAAGGTAGTTAGTAACCGTGATATACAAAGAGCCTGTTTTCAAGCCTGCTGGAGATGTGTACGTTATAGTTGAATATGGGGATGAGTTAAACCTTTTGCTCAACTTTCGTGTGATTGCTCTGAATGAAGCTATCAAGAAGGCAGGTCTGGGTGGTGTAACCGAGACAATACCTACTCATCGCTCCTTAGGGATCGTATATAACCCATTCATGATTAGCCATAAAGAACTAGTCGACGAACTTAAACGCTCGGATAAGCAGCTTGGCGAGCTTAGCGAACTACCATCTAGAATCCTCACTATACCTATCTGGTATAACGATCCTTGGTCCCAGGAGTGTGCCCAAGCACACGGGGCTCCGAACAATATGGAGTTTATTGCTGAGAGAAACAAGATAACTGTTGAAAAAGTTATTGAAGTCCACTCGGGGACACTTCACTGGGTTGGCGCGGTCGGCTTCACTCCTGGTTGCTATCAGGCGGTACCTCTCAACCCTAGCCTTGTGTTGACTGCACCAAAATACCCACGACCGAGGAAGTGGACTCCCGAACGTATTATCTGTCTGGCTGGGCAGTTAACATCGGCTTATCCAGTGAATAGCCCGGGTGGTTACCAATTAATTGGGCGGACACCGCTTGACTTGTATGACCCAATGCAACGGGATCCCGTATTCGCCGATAGCCCGGTTCTTACTAAGGTTAGTGACCGCCATAGATATGTCCCCATTAATAAGGAGGAGTACGAGGAAATACGAAGGGAAGTGGAGGCGGGACGCTATAAATATCAAGTTGAAGAAGCTATCTTTCGTCTGGATAGTATTAAGCGCATCTCATAAGAGTGCTGGCAAAGGAAATCTACGCTTCTTTGCTAGCGAGAATTTCTAAAAAGTAGAAGGAGGTAAAAATGAAATTGCAAGGTAAGGTGGCTATTGTTACCGGATGTGCGACTGGAATCGGTCGAGCTATCGCACTGAGATTTGCTCAGGAAGGAGCAGACGTATTTTGCTGTGACATCTCAGACGTGGTCAAGAACACAGCCAAAGACATTCAGAAAATGGGTCGCAAGTCAGCTTGGCAGATAATTGATGTGTCAAAGCTGTCAGATATTGATAAAATGGTTGCTTCAACAATCGACAAGTTTGGCAAGATTGACATTCTGGTTAACAATGCCGGTGTATACATAAAGGCTCCAATATTGGAATTGACCGAAGCTCAGTGGGACACTATGATCGACGTTATGTTAAAGGGGACTTTCTTTTGTACCCAGCGTGCATTGCCCTATATGCTCAAGCAGGGAAAGGGTAAGGTTATCAACCTCGCTTCTACATTCGGCGCGGTAGGTTTTTATGAAGCAACTGCATACTGTGCCGCCAAAGGTGGCATAATTAACATGACAAGGCAAATGGCGTTTGACCTAGCACCGAAAAAAATCAACGTCAATGCTATTGGGCCGGGCCCCACTGATACCCCGCTGATGAGACCTGACCTCGATAGACCAGAAAGGGCTCGTCTCTATCTCGATAGGACCCCATATGGTAGAGTAGCCCAGCCAGAGGAAATTGCTGCGGCAGCTGCATATCTGGCTTCAGATGAAGCTGATTACGTGAATGGCCACACTTTGTTTGTAGATGGAGGGTGGCTAACCCAGTAAAACTAGACCTTAGTGACAGCTAAACAATCAAAATTAGGTAATGCAAATATTGTGTGGCAATTCTCTGGGGGAGCATGGGGATTGTGTAGAATAGACACAATCCCAAAGGGTGCTCTGTTGAATGCTACATATAGATATTTCGCCTGAAACAGTGAGAGTTTCTACTCACACTGCGTAAACTCACTTCCAACCGAATGATCACCAAGAACTGTCAATGTAATTCACATCGTGGTTGCCTAGGTATGTACCATTGTGCTTTATATTTCGTTATTTTAAATTTGTTAATTCAAGCCTGACGCCTTTTTATTTCCCTAAGCACCATTTCTGAAACTTCTAGAATCTTGTCTATATCTGCATCACTATGTGCTCCAGATGTAAATGCTACGTGATGCTCTGGTACATAAACACCATTGGCAACCAATCCCATGTAAAAAGCGCCTGCCGTTTCTCTATCGCTGTTGAGTATGTCACGTATGTTCCTCACCGGACGGCGGCTAAAGTGTACACTAAATAGCGACCTGAGCCCGACTACTTGAATTTGGAGCCCTATATCCATCGCCATCTTCCTCAAACCACTTCGTATGCGTTCTCCACAAGCATCAATACGCTCATAGAAACCGGGCTTCTCCAGCTCCCTTAACGTAGCCACTCCAGCGGCCACTGAAACAGGATTGCCTGAGAAGGTCCCCGATGAAAATATCTTTTGTTTCGCTACCTCTTTAGCTTCGGCAGGCCCAGGTGGGGTAACAACCTTTTCCATAATATCCTTTCGTCCTCCGTAGGCGCCTACAGGGAAACCACCGCCTATCACTTTCCCCAGAACGCGTAGGTCGGGAATGACTCCTAATACCGAGTAACTTCCACTGAGTCCAAGCCTGAAGCCAGTGATTACCTCATCAAATATCAAAACGATGCCCTCCTGCTCGGTTACCTTCCTCAACGCTTCAGCAAAGGACTTCTCGGTTGGCATACCTCCTAAGTATATGCCTCCCACAGGCTCAATAATCACTGCTGCCAATTCTTTAGCGTGCTTTTTAATTAATGCTACGGATGTTTCAGCATTGTTCCAAGGTAAGATAATAGTGTCGTTAAGAATACTTTTGGAAATGCCGGCACACCCGGGAACAGACTCAGGTTTATCCTCTGAACCTCCCAAAACGGTACCACTTATCAACTCGTTGTCCAATTGACCGTGGTAGCAGCCCTCAAACTTAGCATACTTTTCCCTTCCAGTATAGGCTCGGGCTGCTCGCAGCGCAATATGAACTCCCTCAGAACCCGAGCCGACGAATCTAATTAGTTCCATACCGGGCATGTGATGTGTTATTTTCTTAGCAAGTTCAACCACAAACTCACTTGTAACCTGGATAATAGTTCCACGGTCAAGTTGTTGCTTTACTGCATCCATAACTGAGGGAGGTGAATGCCCCAAAATAGCCGCCCCAGCAGCGCAAAGAATGTCAATATATTCATTTCCGTCAACATCCCAGAATTTTGATCCCCTGGCCTCTTTCATATACAATGGATAGGGCCTCCTGTATCTGGCGCCGCCTGGAACCCCGCCGGCTAGGTAGTGCTTTGCCTCTTCATACATCTTCTTCGATCTTTTTGTTCTGGAAATGTACTGCTCTTCAAATACTTCACGGGCTGTAGTCATTATGTCTCCCTCCTAACTTTTATATTATCGATTTATAATTATGCGACTCTTTTCACTTCTCGTCAAGGTTCATTTGCCCTATGAAATCTCGTGTATCCTCTCCTCGTTTGGTATCATTTTTCTAAGGCAACAATACTAGGTTCGGTAACAATAATTATAAGGCAATTAAAAGTACTAACAATCTTTCCTCGACCTACATCTTTCCGCCCGTAAAATTACCTATGTCTTAAATTAACCCTGCTGGTTAATAGTTGTATCCTTGTTTTGATCTTTAGTGTCAGATTTCTGCAAAACACCGCCTTCTCTGGCTCTCAAAACTGTGCCATTTAGCTGACGATTTACGGAAGCAGAAAACACTAGAAGCTAGAAGAGAGCACAACAGAAGCCCGAGGAAGCTTGACAACACGAGCCCGGCCAGCCAAAGTGTCCATTGCTAATTTGTGTCATAAACGCTAACGCTACACAATCATAAGTCAAACACCTGCGAAACTTGGCAATTCTTATCGCTTGCAGAGGATTCCACCGCCACTATAGGAGACAACCACCTTGCTGAATTACTTGAAGTGGCAATAGATAGCAAAGGTACTTTTCACCGATTCAATGATGTGCTATTTCGACTATCCCGAAGAACGGGACGACTTCACCAAAACCGATTGACAAGGCACTTCTGTTTCAATTAAAGTGTCTATCACTGGGTTGTAGAAATTTTGCTGACGGTTCATGGCTTCCGACATGGTATGTTCGCAATAATTCCTGTACACACAGCCGACCATTGTGTTGGCTTGTAGCTATTCGAAACAGTCTTAACAAGGAGGTTGCTCTCAATGTTCGAGGGGAAAAAGCCTGTGTTGCCCAGCGAGATGCCAAAAGAGGAACTGCCATACTACATGACAAGCTCAGAGACTACTTCGCACCTTGCTTCAAAGGTAGTAGCAAGGGAAGGTGTAAAACCGATTAGATATAAATGGGAAGACCTTAATGACGAGCTCAAAGATCTAGTTACCAAGGTTTGGAAATTAGAAAGTTTAACCCCAGAGCAACAAGATAAACTCCCCTATGAAGATTATGCCCGCTATCTTTTTGACCCGAGAAAGCGATTCACTAAACCTGAGGCATTGGATGGACTGCGTGTGTTGGAGGTGTGTTGCCCCCGTTGGTCTAACTTCGGTATGCAGTTCTGTGGTTCCCTGCTAGCGGAGCTTGGTGCTGAGGTAATAAAGATTGAGGACCCGGCGAGAGGTGATGCCATGCGCTGGGTGGGCCCCCCGCTAGAGGAAGGCGGAGCCATGAAGGCTAAAGGAGAAAATTGGCCGCCGCATGGTACTTCATTAGCCGGCTTCTGCGAGAATAGAAATAAATATTGCTTGAGCATTGATATTACTACCAGCAAGGGCCAGGCGATGCTCAAAGATTTGGTCCGCATCTCTGACGTGCTTATCGAAAACTATGAGCCCGGGTATATAGACTCCCTTGGCATCGGCTACCGCCAGCTCAGAAGGGTAAACTCGCGTCTTATCTACTGCGCGGTAACTGGCTATGGTCAGTGGGGAGATGAATCCTGGCGAAAGCCTTTTGAAACTGGCATTCAGGCGATGAGCACTCTGTCTTCATTTACTGGTGAGGTTAACTACGAAGCAGAAACCTACGAGGAGGCTATTAAAGATTCAGTCCCAACGCGTGTTGGTTGGCCTATTGGTCATGTCTCTGGGGGTATTTTGGCTACTGTTGGTATCTTAGGCGCTCTTCTATATCGGGAGAGGAAATCTGGAAGGGGTCAGTTCATTGATGTATCCTCCGAAGGACTTATTATGTGGAGCTGCGATGTTAGCTTTACCTGGTATAGCACCACAGGGAGGGTTCGTGGGCCTTGGGGTAATTGGGACTTCACTATCAACCCCTATGGTCTATGCCCCTGTAAGGAAGGCCGCTACAGTATTGTTGCCGGTATGGGACCTGTATACCCCAGGGTGTGCGACGCTATTGGCACTGAAGAAGCCCAACGGATGAAAGTTGAATATCCTGACAATACGGACCGCATCCCGTGGCGCCAGCAAAAGCTTATTAACACTGAGATTAAGAAGTGGGCAAAGCAGTATACTATGGACGAGCTACATCGGATGGCTTTGAAAGGCGATTTTGCAGCTAGTGGTGTCTGGAATGCTAAGGAAATTTGTGAGCATCCCCACTTCCTAGATCGAGCTGTTGTCATGGAAGTAGATGATCCACTTTATGGGAAGGTGCTTATTCAAGGAACAATGCCCAATCTTAGCGAGACCCCTGGCCGAATTAAATGGATTTCCCGACCATTGGGGTGGGATAACGAAACCCTTCTCCGAAAATACCTTGGCCTGTCACGGGAGAAGTTGCGGTCGTTAGAAATAGAAGGGGTAATTGATAAGCAGAGCGGCTCAAGGTTGGAGAGGCGTCCACCTGCTACAGAGGTGAAGATAGAAAGGGTGGTTAATTTTAATGAGCTAACCGAGGATATTAGGATACTGGTTCTCAAAGCGAGAGAGGGCGTTGAGCTAACGCAGGATGAGGAGGATGCTTTACCCTATGACGAGTTCTGTCGCTATACCTTCGCTCGAGAAAGGGTCTGGAAGAAACCAAAACCGCTGGATGGGTTGCGCCTTCTAGACTGGTCTACCGTGATATTCGGTCCTTCTGCTTCTGGCATGCTAGCCGAAATGGGTATAGAGGCAATAAAGATAGAAATCCCCGGTTTCGGGGATACTATGCGTTATACATCACCTCCTGCAGACCAAGGTGGCTGTAGAAAATGGACTGAAAAGGCGAGTGGTACTAGGGCAGAGGGTATCCTAGGTGAGGGGGTCACCGAAGAGGTTTGCCCACCACTTGGTTCGGCACTGGCTTATATGGGTCCTGCTCGAAACAAACTCCACCTCTCTCTTGATCTTCACCCTGGGCTGGGTGCTGAGATACTTAAGAATTTAGTTAGTAAAGCTGACGTGCTTATACAGAACGTTCGTGGTGGTACTATGGACCGATGGGGCATAGGTTGGCGCCAACTTTCAAAAATCAATCCCAGGTTAGTTTTTGCTGCCTTAAATGGACCAGGTCAGTGGGGTCGAGAAGATCTGACAAGAGCATCATATGATATTCTGGCGCAAGCCAATGGTGGGAGTGCTTATATTACTGGTCATCTCAATGGTGAGCAATTAAAGGTCCCTATCTGGGTAGACGATTACTTTGGGGGAGCAATGGCAGTTATCGGTGTTCTTACTGCCCTTCTCTGGCGAGAAAGGGGCGGCAGAGGGCAGTTTGTCGAGACATCACAGATTGAGTTTCAAGTTAGAGCTCTAGGCCCTGGTATTAGCTGGTATGGGAAGACAGGCAGCATTCAGAAGAGGTACGGTAATAGAAATCGCTGGGTATGCCCCGATGGCATTATCAGGGCTAAGGACGGCTTTGTTGCCATTGGCGCTGATGACGAAGCCTTTGTCAAGTTATGTGAATGCATTGGCGGAAAGGCTACAAAGCTGCCAGCCAAGTATCCCACTAACGTTGACCGAGTTAGTGAGGCAGTTCAGGATAAAATCTATAGGACTATGGAGGAGTGGTCAGCAAATTTGACCGTGGTTGAGATTGAGGCTTTAGGCAAACAATATGGATTTGGTACCTGTCCCATAAAGGATGCCAAGGACGCTTGTACTCAGAAGCATTACCTGGAAAGGGGTGAAATTGAGGAGATTGATGACCCTTGGTATGGGAAAATGAAGATACAAGGCTGCTTTCCACTCAACTCTGCAACACCGGCTCGCACCGAGTTCATCGCTAAGCCAATGGGCTGGGATAATGAATATGTGCTGAGGCGCTTCGTTGGTCTGAGTTCAGAGAGGGTCAAAGAACTGGAAAGGAAGCACATCATTGGCAAAGTGGCTGGGGCTGAAGGACGTAGGGAACGGTGGGGGGAAATAGTCATCTAACAGTAGTCGCTCACGAGAGGTATTGGTAGACGCTATATGCGAGAATATAGGTCATCAAATAGACGTATTGAAGGGTGGAATACACAGCAAAGGTACAACTTAGGTAACATTTGCTTGATTTGTTGGGTCAAGGCACCACAAGAGGGGGCTCCGGGGGACGAGCTAACCGCAAGGGAGCCCCCATCTTTGCAGTACAAGACAGTCTGTAGTCAAAATCTAGGCGGGTTTTCGTGGTGGTGAATGTTTCCCCCCTCCCCCTTCCCTTCTTCCTTCCCCTTGGTGGGCAGAAAAAAGGGGGGCGGGGGATTTGAACCCCCGACCCCCTTAGTAATTACTCCCAGTAATATACTAGAATGTAAACAATGCTGGCTGCTCTGCTTTTCTCTTGGCTGCTTCTTCCTCCCTCTTCTGCCGCCTCTCAGCTCTATCCCTGTCTAGCCTTGTCTGGGTGCGCTTGCGGTAGAGCCACTCCTTAAGACGATTGAGGTCTCGCATCTGCTCATCGTTCAAGCTGTCTACAGCGATATCTGCGGGCATTTCATTCCTACCCCATCGCCGGTAGGTCTGGGTAGCGATGTATAAGTAGATTTGACCCCAGTCGTGGTTCATCGGGTTAGTCAAGGCAGCCGTATAGAGATAGGCACAGGCTTCAGCATCGGTACAGGTAGGCTCCTCTCCCTTGAGTGCCCTCATATTCATCTCTAGCCTCTCCAGGGTAATGGCGTTCTTCAGCCAGTCGGGGAGAGTGTCTCCCCAGCCCCCGGGAAAGACGATGATAGGATCTGTAAAGACACCCACGATATCGGAGATGCCTTTCTCAATCTGCTTTTCAGTTGTCAATCTTCACCTCCTTTCTTTGCCTACTTTTGGGCGTAGTTACCCTTTGGGACATGGGACAATATCGTTTAGTCCTTAAATCTGGTTATGGTGAGGCAGGCGTAATGAGACCTAAACTGGTCTATCGGGTGCTCCCAGAAGCCGTTACGGAAGTCAAGCAAATAGAGCCAATAGCCCTGATATTCCTGCTCTCTGACAGCTACCAGGTAATCGGTGAATATCCTGACCTGAGCTGACCTGCTTCCCCAGAGGACTACGACACTGGGGATGTAGTCGGTATCATCCTTGAATTTGAACGGATGAAACTCTAGCTGTAGCCTGGGGAGCTTAAGATTGTCAAGCCAGAAATGCCTTCCTCCAGCATCATACGAGCCAATCCAGATGTCCTTACCCTCCAGCTCGGCAAGGATTTCTATTAGCTGTCTTAAGGCTTCCCGCCTCTTCTTGCGGAGCGGGATTCGGACTGACCGGCGCCCCAGTCGGACCTCGGTCACCGGCTCTGGCTCTTCTACCTTGACCCTGGCCTCACCAAATAGGCTGAGCTGGGTCGTCATCTGTTTCACCTCCTCTCGTCTTAGTTTTGGGCAATAGTTACCCTTCCCCCTTCCCTTATTAAGGGAAGGGGGCTAAGAGAGGCGACGCCTCTCTTTAGATTAGTGATTGCTGGCTGCCATACTTCTGGCTTTCCCGCTCCGCCTCTATCGCTCCGTCAGGGATATCCTTGCGGACAGACTTAATCCTGTCCTTGATGCGGTCTATCCGCTCAATTTCGCTGATAAGACCGATAAGGCGATGGTCAATATATTGAGGCAGGTTAGGGATGTTACGAGCCTCGCTAGCCTTCTTCAGAGCTTCAGCAAAGAATTGGTCGGCTAGCGAGACTTGAGCCTCTACCTCATCCATAGCTTGGCTCACCTTGACGGCACTCCACCTGATAGGCATAATTCACCTCCTTTCCGGGCATAGTTACCCGTTCGGGTCGTGCCCCGGTCTAATTAGTTGACGGCTTCATCATCCGCTTCATCATGGCGTCAAGAGCATTCTTGACCAGCCACTCGCCCATACACGCCTCATCGCACCAGGCCCCCAGCACTTGCGAGGCTTGCCCCCGCTCATCTGTCAAGATAAGGCAGTTGCGCTGACAGAAATTGTTTTCGGGCAGCTCCTCATTACAGCTGAGGCAGTGAAGTTCATCCTCCATCCTTATCACCTCCTTTCCTTGAATTTGAGCAAAAAGAGGGGGTCGGTAGTTCTGGGCTTCCGACCCCCTTTGCTAAGAGGGGCGAAGCCCCTCTTCTGAGCTATTCAGTTGTCATCCTCAACATCCCTGCCTTTTTCGGTAAAAGGCGTCCCACAGTCCTGTGTCCACGAAAGCCTTACATCCGAGTATCTTTTTGTCGTCTCTTGGGCAGTCCTGATACTCCTGGCAGTGCACACAAAAGAGCTGCTCAAAGTCCTCCCGGTCAAGGTCGCGGGCAGTCTTGCCCGATAGGTCTTTTAATGGCATAGTTCCCCCTTTCGTTTTCTTTCGGCTTTGGCTACCGACAGGTAATCAGGACATTTGGTTGAGCAGTGGCTGTGTCCTTTGAGGCAGCCTCGGCAAAGCCAGTAGCACTTGCGCCTGTTTGAGCGACGGTAGCGATATTCCATAGGCTTACCCCCTTCTGCCACGCAAACAAAAGGGGTATCCCCACCCCGCATCAGGGCAGGAATACCCCTTGACAACAACACCCCCTCAAAAAGCAAAAGAGCGGGGTATCCCCCGCTCTTTTGCGTGGCTGTTCATTTTGGGCTATAGCGTTCTATGCGGTTTTGACTTTGGCTCGGCTATGCCTTGCCTTTACAGGCTCGGCTGGCTCGGCTACTGGCTCGGCTACCTCGGCTGGCTCGGCTTTTGCCTTTGCCTCGGCTTGCTTTTTAGCATACTCTTGAGCCTTGTCGGTTATCATCGGCATTACTACTATTTGATAACCGTTAGTGCTGAAGAGTGTCGGGGCTAGGGGATTTGATAGCTTAAAATCTACCATACCCCCGCAAGCCTTAAGAGCTTCGGCTAGGTTACTACCGTTTAGCCTGACAAAGCCTTCACCATCGGTATCGGCTGATATGTCGGCTTGTCCTCTATCATCGGGATTAGCCATAACGAGCTTACCGTTACCAATGGTCAAGTCTATTGAGTAGCCTTTGCTGTCAGCTAACGCCTTTAGTGAGTTGACTGCCTTGATTGCCTCTACCGTGTCAAAATGGGCAAGGCAATTAAATTCGGTAGGGATTAGCTTCTGCCAATCGGGATAGCTACCGTCAAGGCTAACCCACTTATAGCGGATTAGCTCGGTGTCTATAATGAGGCTTTTACTGGTCAATTGCTCCCCGCCTTGCTCAAAACTAACCCTTACCCGCTTTGCCTTGCGTAAGGCGTTAGCTACGCCTTTTAGCTCATCACGGTTAATCAAGGCTTGTCCTTCACCATCGGCATAATCAAGGCTAACTACCGCTAGCCTAAAACCATCGGCACTAACCAGAGTTAGCTTGCCGTCTTTAGCCTCAAACTTGACACAGGCTAAAACTGGTCTATCATCGCCTTTAGCCGTAAACGGTAAAACTCTATTTAGTGCCTCGGCTAGCTCATTAGCTCCGACATTAGGCTTGACGGTATTAGACGGACTAACCCTAACCTCACAAAAGGTTAGAGGTGTCCCGCCTTTACTACCCCGCTTGGTAGTGGTAGCCTCTTTTAGCCAGTCGCTGTCGGCTAGGTAGCTGGTATTAGCTCCA
>Ga0315306_10000659_pt1 | contig 16750 bp, 14 predicted proteins | sample TDP1_MG_FD_203803 | JGI IMG/M metagenome (GOLD analysis project Ga0315306, IMG submission 203803) | Freshwater sediment microbial communities from Lake Towuti, South Sulawesi, Indonesia - TDP1 | ecosystem: Environmental > Aquatic > Freshwater > Lake > Sediment | place: Indonesia: South Sulawesi... | reverse complement strand
TTCTCTCATCGCAACGGTGACGCTAATCTTCTTGGTCGCGGGCGGAGTAATCTGTTTTGTGAACGGAGTAGTGGGTGGCGCTCTCAGTTTTCTCGGTCTCGTCCCTCCAACGGTACTTTGGGCCATAATTATCTTTGAGAGACCGGCATATCTTGCGGTGAGCGTGGGCCCGTCGTACGGCTTCATTTTGGCTTGGATAGGCTGTATAGTGGCGTTCGGATCCCACTACTATAGGCCCTCTCCACCTCTCTTGGCTGCTCCGCAACCGTTTGCAACGTGATATCCAACCGTCCAACCATTTGAACTTCCAAACGTAGAACTGTCTGCAAGAACTTCATTCTCAAAGGAGAAGAAAACAGTTTCAAGATGAATGGTTTTTAAGATTCATCTCATAACAAATCATTGAGTTGCGTTAGAGTGAAAGGAGAGCCTACTTGAGAACGCCTCGGCTCTGGGTCATATTCAGTGCATGCTTGATTCTTATCAGTATGGGGTTTCTCACCCACATACCTTGTGCATTTGCTCAAACCGCGACGTTCCTCGGCCCACCATCGTACACTCCGAAAATCTATGATGGAGACTCGGAGTTTTTTGTATTCACGATCTCCAACCAAAACCCAGCGGAAACACTTTTCTTTCTGAAGATAACTCGGGATGGAACCGTTATCTATGCTGAATCTCCGGCACAAGCGTGGCCTTGCGCAACCGGAGGTACGGCACAACATCAAGTGACGATACCCAACTGGGAGGGCCCGAAGACGTATGGTCTCACAGCTGAGTTGTATTCGAGCCCCAGTCAGACGCTTCAGGACGTAACGAGTTTCACAGTTGTAGTTGTCAAACTCTTCGTATCCAACTGGAGTCCTCTCTCAATAAGTATTCCAGTAGGAGGTGCGAGTCCGACCTCTCTAACCGTCACCTTCACCAATGGGGGAAATGACTACATGCGGAGTACAATCGTTTCGATCGCAAATCCAATGGGAATGGAGGTGAACCCCCCTTCTCAAGCTCTCGGCGATATCCCCAAAGGGGAATCTAGAACCACGAGCTTCTTGGTAAGAGCTCCTGAAAACTTGAGCCCAAGCCTGTATACGCTGACTTTCAAGATAGAATATGATGACTTCAAGGGTGGGCATCACGTTGAAACAAAGCTGGCTCCTGTTAATGTCGTCAAACAGAAGACGAGAATCTATCTGAGCGTCAATCCGAACGCTATCAAAGTGGGAGAAGCAGTGAAGATCACCGCAAGCTTGTCAAGCGGTGACGGAGATCAGTTGAGGGACGAAAAGATCAATTTCTTCTTGGATTCAAATCTGTTGGGATCAAGCGTCACAGACGAATCCGGCAACGCTTTTTTTGAATTGAAAGTTGAGGAAGCGGGGCAATTCCAAGTGAAAGCAACGTACACCGGATCTTCACGTTACGAGGCTTGCTCGAACGTGACGAGCCTCACTGTTGGTCGCCTCTCGACAACGATCTCCTTGGATATTCCTAGTACTGCTACCGTTGGCGATCAACTCCTGATAAACATCACTTTGGCTGATGAGAACGGTAGGGCTGTTGGAAACCAAGTAATAAGAGTTGAAGCGAACTCGACAATAATCGGGGATGTTACCACTGAACAGAATGGTAAAGCGACTGTGAAATACACACCCGATAGAAAGGGGAACCTGATAATTAATGTCGTCTATGACGGAACTAAGAATTACGATCGGACCTCGATTTCCAAGTCGCTACTAATTAGCCCGATGAAGACAACGTTGACACTGACCTCACAAGGGATCGCCTTCAAGGGTAACCCAATAATATTGAGTGTAACTTTCAAGGATGCGAAGGGCAATCCGATCGAAGGCGCCGTCATAGACTTTTACCTGATATCTGGCGAAGGCAGGAAAAAGATAGGATTTGCGACCACTGACAAGAACGGAATGACTTCTTTGAACTATACGCCTGATGCTTCTGGAATTATGAGTAGCCCGACCTTTGAAGCAAGTTACAATGGGGGCTCCATCTACAAGGAGGCCCAGAGTTCTGTAAGCCTCTCAGTAATCGATCTGTTCACAACCACTGCGCTTTTGATACTCATTATTGCTGGACTTGTCGGCATCATCGTTTTCTTTTTGAGGTCTAGAAGGAGAGTAGGGAAGCCGCCGGTCGAGCAGAAGCCTGTGAAGGCGGGAGTTGAATACTGCAAGTACTGTGGCGCTGAGATATCCGGAAAAGATGCTTTCTGCCCTAGATGTGGAAAGAGCCTTCGGGAAGGAGAGGTCAGAGTCACAGCTGTTGCGATGCCTCCAACGACTCTAGACGAGAAGGTCTACAGCTATATCGCTGATCATGGCGGAGTAATATCTTGGACACAAGCCGCAAAGGATCTCAAAATCTCGGTAGAGGAATTGCAGGCAGCCACTGAAAGACTGAAGAAGTCCGGGAAATTGGAACATGACACAGGCGTGGAGAAAGCTAAGCCGGACTAGCGGACAGACGTGTATCTTATTCTTTTGTGAAGTTGCGCGGAGGAATCGAAAGAGAAGCTGATATGGCTGTCTTCAACCAGTCCATGCGTAGGTTGCAACCGGAACGATACCCGCGTAGCATTGTGGACAGAAGACGAGTTGCATATAGGATTTCCCACAACTCCTGCAGATGGCTCGTCCGCATCGATTGCATACGTAGGCAGCTGGAAGGTTTGAGTGGTAGAAGCACATTCCAGGTGCTGGAACATGCACAGCCGCTCTGACTGTAGGTGCGATAGCAGAAGCAGCCGCTCCAGTCGGGGTAATCACTTTCACTGCTGGCAGAGGCTTCATTGTAGGAGGCGTTGGCATCGGTGTCGCGACCGATATTATCGGGGTCCCGCAACTGTAACAGAATTTCGCCATATCCGAGTTCTCTTTACCGCATTTGAGGCAGTTTACCATAGATTTCCTTCTCCTATAGAAATCTCACGATTGCTTCTTTATATTCATCTGGCTTCTTTTTAAAGATAGCCTGAACTACGGCGTCTCTTCCCATGCCGTAAAGGCTCAATTTTGTTCCGTAATCAATTTTGATAGGTTCTCCTACAGTGATTTTGAATAACTGAAGCTCTTGGGCATCTTCATCTAGCTGTCTTGAAACCAGTTTCTCTAGTCTGCTGGCTGAGTTTCTCACCGACTTTAACGGTATTTCTATCTTCTGAACTAGGTCTCTCCCTACGCCTTCCTTTCCGCAGACAATGCAGGTTTCATTTCTACGGAGATCGAGGTTAGAATACCTGTTGTACTTTAGGTCTGCTATTAGGACGCCCTTCAAAGGTTCTCCAACATATTGAGGCCAAGTCCTACTTTCCATGAAATCTTTGTATCCTAAGATGAGCTTCAGAGCTTCCTGCGTCTGTATTGATGACACGAAAGATATGCTTGTCGGCAAGGACGGCGTCTTCGCCTCCTCGACCCTTGCATCGCAAGGATTTCTAAGCCCGATCAACTGCGCGTACTGGCTGGAAGGTAGTGGGCATATGGGGCAAGGCGCATCTGGCGGAACATAGACTTGAACCCTAGCTTGGTAACCAATAATGCCTCCGTCGACCATAGGAATCGAATACTTTCTCGAAATAGATGTTAAGAAGATTCTCGATGCAACATTATCAAGTCCGCATATGATCACGTCAGATTCAAGGAACGTGCCTAATGGGATGTTCTCGAGAGCGCAGTTATAAGCGACAATCTCTGTACGAGGAAATTTTTTATGGAGCTTTTGAGCTAGAACTTTGGCCTTAGATTTTCCCACGTCCGATCGATCGAAGAAGATCATTCGGCTAACGTTTGAGAGCTCAACAACATCGTAATCGACGATGATAAGGCGCATTACTCCCAGCATTGCTAAGTTCTTCGCAATTTCATTTCCAAGAGCGCCTGCGCCAGCAATCAGGATCGTCGAGTTTCTAATCTTGGCTTGGCCTCTCTTTCCCCATAGGATTAAATGGCGCGCCCAAAGGTAGTCTACTTCGATCTTCTTTGATCTTGCGTCGAACTGGCTCAGTCTCTTTCTTTCGTCCAGTATCTTTCCATCTAGAAGAAGTCTCGTAAATTCAGGCTCTATCTTAAGTCGTCGACAGATCGTCTCTTTCAGATCCTCGATCTTCAAATCCTTCGGAACGTATACCTCCACTTCTTCCACAGAAGGTATATGCGCCCTAACTTTCATCGATTTGCCTCTTCATGTTGATGCAGCGGGCTTCTCGAGCGACTCTATGAATGGTGTCTAACTTTGAAACGAACTACGTCAGTGTGTTTTGGCGGTTTATGCGGTTGAGAAATTCTGGGTACCGGGATCACATTGAACCGAGCGATGTCGTCTGACACATTCGGTTTCCTCTCCAAACCTTTCTTTGGAAAGCCATGTGTTCTGCACACTTTCGCCGCCTCAAGAGCCTTTGGATAGTTGAAGACGTTGTTCGGATTCGGATCTGAGAGGAGGTAGTATAGAGCGTTAACAACTGAAACGAGTTTCAGGTCAGGTCTCCAGTTTTCGCCTACGATGGATATGCAAACTGCTCCAGGAATGTTAGGTACAATATTGGGATGAGAGATCTCTGACAGCCAAGTCACGACCGGGGGCTTGAGAGGGTATTCGTCAGGTAGCGTCATCCTGAAGCGATGCCAATTCGCGTATTCTGTGAAGGGCCATACGCCTTTTTCAGCTAGCTCCTTGACTTCTCCTTTTTCACATCTAAGCATACCCTCATACAGGGTGGGCGGTTCATTCAGCGCTGTAACTGTAGGAAACTGATGATTAAGAAATGACTTCTCCTTGTAGAGGTTCGATATATTCACTAGTTTTGACCGCCGATGATATTGTATGGCATTAGGGCCAGCTGCGCATTCTCCGGGATTCCGGCTCTAGCCACGGTCGTACTGTCATCCAAGAGGACTCCTCCATACATCAATGCGACCGTGGTCTGATCCACACCGAATGATGTGCAGACCTGCTGTTTGATCTCGCCTATGGTATGGTCTGGCAAAACATCTATCTCAGCTAGGCCTGTCTGGGGGCCTATCGGCGCCTGTATGAACAGTTTCATAGTTTATCACTCACCTCCAAATACTTAGGGTGACTCCATATATTCTTTATCGAATTTAGAATGAAGGTTTGATTTCGAGCTTTAAGGTTATTGAGTGTGTTCTTCCTCCTCCTGTAGCAGTTATTGTAATAGTGTATTGCCCAACCTTAGTTGTGGACGTTGTTGAAACTTTGAAGACCAGTTTGAGAGGCCCGCCGAGCGATGTTTGGTTTCCAGCTACAAGGAACTGATATGTTGCTTTGGGAGGCAGTCCCGTGACGTTAATTGAGACTGCGTCTATTGTTCCATACATAGGGGTCAGTGTAATCTCGTACTCCGCACTCTGTTTCTGCTTAATGCCAACGGAAGCTGGTTGAGCTGTTATGCTGAAGTCCGGCCGCTTGAGAACTGTCAGTGAGAGCTTGGTTGAACGCATTATAATGCCGCTTGCGCCTGAGATTGTTAAAGTGTAGATTCCAGAGGGCGCTGTCGACGATACAGTTATTGATAGTGAGGAGGTCGCTGATCCGTTCTTCGGAGGCGTTATCTTCGTACTCGAAAAGGCTGCAGTCACACCGGATGGAGCTCCAGACACGCTGAGCGACACCTCTGAGTTGAAATCAACCAACGATTTGACAGTTATCGTACTTCCGCTCGTACTTTCGACATACATTGAAAGGCTGGCAGCTGAAGATTCAATTGCAAAGTCTTGTACGGCAACTGCGTATGATCGGGTGTAAGAGAAGCGATTATAGTAATCTCTTGCTTCAATGAAGTAGACGAGATCTTGCGTAACGTCTCCAGCAGGTATAGTTGCGTAGTATACAAGTTTCGGTTGATCCAGTTTCATCGCAACCGATCTCCAAGAGCTGCCTGATAGAGGCTTATAGTATACAGTAGCATTTTGCACGCCCAGACCACCTGTGTATACTGTTACGTTAACCGGGATGGAAGTGCCGGCTGCAACTCTTGTCGTCGTAGGTGTGTGAAATATCTGAGGCGGCGTCTGAAGTAGCGTTACGCCGAAGAATGCTGATGTGATAAGTAGAACTACGATTAAAGCGGCAACGGCCACTATGTAGCCTGTCGGTCTTTGAAGGGTAGGCCTCGCGAAAGGTCTCGGGTAGACTCGGTACGGATATATCTTTTCGGGTGCGGGTGGCGTTGGTGGAACTTTGAACTTCGCTGGGACAGCTTCCTCACCAGGACCGTATACGCTAACGAAATCGTCGCCAAAGGGCAAGACATTTCCAGTCTCCTGGTCTAGTGTGAAGAAGCCTCTGTCTCCCGTCGACGGGTCAACAACCAACGCCACTATATAGGAAGAGAACTGTTGAAGCCTAGCTTGAGTTGAGACGTCTATATCGGACATAAATATCCCGTAACCAGGATGAGAGTGATACCATCCGACGACATTTCCCGCTATCTTCTTGCTTATTATGTCGTCTGCGATCTTTGCGATCGATTCTCCACGTAAGGTCGCTTTTCCAACTTCAGCTTCGATCTCTCCGGTGACCGCATCCTCCACCACAATGGTTTGATCGCTCATCCTACCTATCAAGACACCCACCACTTGCTGATTTGGCGTGCTTTTCGCGTGATCGACCACTTTTTCCAATGCGGCCTTCGAGATGCTTACGTAGAACATCAAATTCACCGATGCTATTAGTCTAATAAAAGAAAGGAAGGAAGTTTATTAAATCTACTTCCTCAGTATGGCTAAAATTCCGCCGATTAAGCCGAGTGCCAGTCCTGCGAAGAATCCTCCGCCTATCACGATGCTCAAAAGCGCGCAGATGAAACCGATTATTCCTCCGAAGGTTTCGTAGCCCACGTATGTTAGGAATGCGGCTAACATCAAGCAGAGGCCTAGAACGACTCCTAGCCCTATGACCACCGTGCCTGTAGTTGCGACGCCCCATGATACCGCCCATGACCAAAGCCAGAAGAACCATGTTGCAACCCAAGGCGCACTGATTCCAAGCCCGTAGAAGACGAAGAAGCCGTTGATCATTACCAGTATTGAGGCTGCTAGCAAGAAGATGAAGCCCCATATCGCTCTGGGCCTCGGTGGCATATACGGTGGTCCCCCCATGCCCCATCCCATCGGCGCTGGCGGCGGCATTGGAGCCATAGCAGGCATGGCTTCTGGAACCGCTCCCGGATAGGCCGGTCCTACTCCCAGTGGGACTACTCCTGCGTAGCATTGTGGACATAGCACTAGGTCAGCATACATCTTTGCATCGTCTCTGCATATCGCTCGTCCACATCTATTGCATACGTAGACGGCCGGGAGGTTTGGGTGATAGAAGCACATTCCTGGTGGCGGGACGCGAATGGCTGCGCCTGGAGGGGCTACTGGTGTTACGACTTTAACTGATGGAATCGGTTTGACCGCAGCGGCGGGAAATGATGTTCCGCAGCTTGAGCAGAAGGTTGCGTCGTCTCTATTGTCGGCTCCGCATGAAACACATCTCTTCACCACTATTCTTTTCCTCCATCATTGCATGTTGTTTGAGTAGTAGTTTACCAATCGGCCAATTCTTAAGCCTTTCCTAACTCCGAAAGGTACAATTGAATCCGCATGCTCGAGTTCAATCATGTTTCTGGCTTTCCAATGTTTCACCCTTGTAAATTGGCATTCTTCTATCCAAGGGGCTTGAACAAGATCACGCTTACTTTGTCTATATTCCCTCGCCATCGGAAAGATTGGTGGTCCTGTAGGCGTTTGAACAGAGAAGCCTAGAATTCAGCTCTTCAATTCTATCAATTGCAGGGTAACGCATATAATATGCTGTTTTAGCTTATGTAACTGAGCCCCGGTAGCTCAGCCTGGTTAGATACGTGAATGGCGTTAGATTCACGTGGGCTAAAGCGTTGGCTTGGTATGTGAGGAAAACCCAGTCAGTCAAAGGTCGCGGGTTCGAAGCCCGCCCGGGGCTCCAAGCTATTTCTGGATTTGCATTCTTCGCGTCATTATTTCTTATATACGTTCATTCTGGAGATTCATCTGGTGACACAGTTGCCCGCATTCGCGTTCGAAGGAAAAATACCTTCGATTGGAAAGACGTCATATGTCAGCCATTCTGCTGACGTCATAGGAGATGTCGCAATAGGCGAAGGGTGCTTCATTGGACCTGGTGCCAGAATCAAGGGAGACTATGGCACTGTTAGAATAGGCAGCTATACATCGATCCAAGAGAACTGCGTCGTGCATGCTCGACCAAGCGACATTTGCGTAATCGGTGATTACGTTACCGTTGGTCACGGGGCGATAATTCATACTGCTACGATTGAGAACTATGCCGTGATCGGGATGGGGGCCGTCGTAAGCGACTTCGCTAGGGTGGGAGAATGGGGAGTGGTAGGTGAAGGCGCGGTCGTTACCAGCAGGACGCAGATCCCTAGCCAAAAGATATGCGTTGGAATTCCAGCGAAGATCATAGGCGAAGTAGATGATGAGTATAAGCAGCAATGGATGAAATACAAGAACTACTACAGGGAATTGGCGGAACGTCGTTATCCGCAAGGATTGAAGAGGGTCTTGGAATAGTATAGTCGCAAGTTTCGAATTATTTTGTCCAACTTTCTTTCAATGCTGCATGGGTTGGAATATGTTCAAGATGTTCCGATTCACATAACCTATTTATATAGATAGTATTCAGATAGAGCTTGAACCAGAGGGAAGACCCGAGTGCCTCATTACGACGCCTTGCCTTTTCTCTTGGCGCACATCGTCATTCCTGAACGTTTTTTCTCTTTCTTCAGGAAGAAGAGTAGGCAATCGGAGAGCAAACCTCAAACTGAGAGTGCGACGTTTCCATCGGGAAAGAGGACTCTTGCTGAGGCTGATCTTCAGAAGGCTCGGGCAGATCTGAAGTTACTCTCAATTGAGAGAGATATAGTGAGTGCTGCCTTGACAACTATTTACGAGGCGGAAGCAAAAGGAATCTTAACCGAGAATGAAAGGAATCAGCTTCTAGGAAGATACAAGGATGATTTGAAGAGGCTCGAGCAGAAGATCGCTGGAGCGCAGAAGATCATAGACCTTTATGAATTGGAGAAAGCTAGAGAGGATCTTTTGAAGAATTTCTCTGCGAAGATGAGTGAAATCGATTCAAAGATAAATGCGCTCCGTCCAGCTCTCGGGCTGCCTCCATCGCAGGCTGAAGAGCAGAAGCCTGAGGCTTCAACGCCGTCAGAAACTGAGAAGGCTGAGGCTTCAAATGCTCCAGGAGCAACAGGGGAGAAAGAGAAGACTCAACCGAAGGAGAGACCTAAGAGCAAGGCAGAGCAGAGGCTCGAGGAGATACGTGAAGAGGTTCTGAGAGCTATGGAACGGCTTGAGCAGATAGAAGCGGAAGGATAGATCCACACTGGCTTAAGACTACGCTGGCGTAGGAAAGAGAGACTGAACCCCTGAAGTTTTGGAAATAAAGAAGTAAGAGGTGCCGGGGACGGGATTCTCGGTTTCCAGTCGAACCCGTGGCCTCTGGATCTCTCAAGGCCTGAAGGCTTCTATGAGTCCAGCGCTACACTCTGCTCTTATCGAGCATCTAACCACAGCTGAGCCACCCCGGCCAGATTGAAACATGAGAGAATCTTGATAAAAAGCTTGGCTTTGACAACTGCGGTCAGGCGCATTGGACTATGTCTTCTCTCTCTTCCGGCATTCTTCAAGCATTTCGACAGCTTTTCTCACGTGCGGAATTGTTATGGAGCCGCCTACAACAAGAGCGACGTTCAAAGCTTCGAAGAACTCGGCGTTAGTCACCCCTTCTTCGACGCATCTGATTATGTGATATGTTATGCAGTCATTGCATCTCAAGACGGTGGAGGCTACCAGTCCGAGCAGTTCCTTCGTCTTTGAAGGCAATGCGCCAGGCCGGTATGCCTTTGTGTCGAGATTGAAGAACTGTCTGATCTCAACATTGCCGCTCGCCAGAATCTTCGCATTCATCTTCTCACGGTATTCTCGAAACTCCTTCAGAGGATCGCTCATGTCCGACTACTCCTGCACGACAAGCTGGAGACGTACAATCTGTTACGCAAATCATTTTTAAATAGCTTCCCGGATTTAACGAGAGTTGACGCCCCGGTGGCTCAGCCTGGTAGAGCGATGGACGGAACCCGGTTTCCGGTCGATCCTTGTAGACCAGCGTTGAGAAAGCCGTAGGTCGCGGGTTCGAAGCCCGCCCGGGGCTCCATACTCTCTGTCTCAACCGCATTCATTTAGTGGGGTTCCTCCCATTTACATGGCCATTGTATAAGCAGAACCGAACCAGAATGTTTGCCATGACCGTATTTTTTCGTCGTTTCGAAATTAACATAGTCAATTAGATCAAGATATTTCTTAAGGCTTCTTAGAATATCTGACCTGAATCGTCCTTCCGGTTAATCCAATCCCTATCTGGCTCCTCATGCTCTAGATATTCAAGGACTCTTTCTCCTGTTGTCGCATTTGTGTTCTTCCTTTCTTATATGGACTCAAAATTAGATATGTTATCGTTATAACGCAAAATAAACTGAAATCTAATAGCCTCCTTTAGTCTTAGCTGGTCAAATCGTTTCTTCAAGCCATCCTATCCACAGGTAAGTTCATCACCAACTCAATGCGCAGAGCCCTTCCTTAGAAAATGCTTTAAAGAAAGATTTACAAAATTTTGGATTTGGATATGGCTGAGATGAAGGTTAGAATAGGCTTTATTCCTGCACATCGAGAACTTTTTGATGAAGAATGGGCCAAAGACCTGCGAAAGCGTACTTTGAGTGTATTATGCCAAATCAAGAATTTGGAAATAATAGTTCCCGATGAGCAATTGACAAAAGGTGGTTTGGTAAGAGACGACGAAGATGCGGAAAAGGTCATCGGGTTATTCAAAGAAAGAGATATCGCAGGAATGATCATCGGGACCCTGACGTTCGGTGATGAGGTTTCCGTCATCAGCATAGCAGAGGTATTTCCAAATTGTCCGATACTATTGTTTGGAACAAAAGAAGGACCATTCACGCCAGAGGGGGGTCGCAGATCGGACGCCTTTTGCGGGACCCTCTCAATATCCTCGGGACTGCGTAAGAGAAGAATTCCGTTCGTTTTTGGAGGAATATGTTTCCCAGAAGAGGAGGTTTTCAGAAGACGTATAGAGACTTTCATCAAAACGTGCGCCATCGTTGAAGGATTTCGAGGCAGCAGGATAGGTTTGGTGGGTCCCCGTCCAGAGCGGTTCGAAACATGTGCCTTCAATGAGGTTGCCATGATGAAAGCCTTTAGACAACGAGTAGTTCATATCTCGTTAACAGATGTCCTAACTACGGCTAGTAATCTTGGGGATGAGGACCCAAGAGTTCAGGAAATTTTGCAACGGATGAAAAAGCAGGCTGATACAACAAACGTGAAGGAGGAGTCTTTGAGAAAGATTGCGAAGCTCGAGCTTGCATTAAGAAAATTTGCGGAAGACAAGAAGCTCGCGGGGATCGGTGTGCAATGCTGGGATGAGATGGAGCGGGTCTACGGGGTCGTTCCATGCTTCGTCATGGGACGATTAACAGATCAAGGCATCATGATGGCTTGCGAAGTTGACATTTACGGAGCCTTAACCATGTTGATCCAATATCTGGCGAGTTTGAATTCTTCCTCGCCTCACTTCATCGACTGGACCATCCAGCATCAAGAAAAGGAAAACGTCTTTCTAGCTTGGCACTGCGGTAATGCGCCGCCGTCACTCGCCCTTGAAGGGTGCCCTATACAAATGAGATCCACCCTGCTAGAGAAGGTATTAGGACCAGAGCTATGCAAAGGGACGGGGGAGTTTCAACTCAAGGCAGGGCCGGTCACTATATGCCGGCTTGACTACGATGAGAAATTTAAACTGTTGATAACGAAGGGGCAAATCGAAACATATGCCGAGGAACTACGGGGATCTTGGAGCTGGGTGAAGGTAAGGGATCTCCTCTCTCTATATGAATCCCTAATCGATGAAGGCTTCATCCACCACGCTAGTTTGATCCATGGCGACTATGTGGAGGCGATAGCTGACGCATGCAAGTTCTTGAATATAGAGGCGGTCATTGTTTAATTTGGCTCTTATATAGGATTATTGTGGCCGCTGCCTTCTATGAGTTGGATGAACCGATAGGTAGTTGTTTAGGTTTTTTCGTCGCTAAACAACTTTTCACGAGGTGAACCGAGACCCTCAACTTAACGGAAGCTGTCCCTCGTGTCTGTGCTATTGCGGTAAGGCAAGAAGAAACCAAATCTTGCTAAAGATCCTATGGTGGTGGGAGGTGGGCTTCACCCTCTCTTACGATTCCTACCAATTTTTCCGGCACTTTACCCTCTCTTACGATTCTTACTATCATTTCTGGCTCTAAATCTTCTGTCTTGGAAAGAGAAGCCACCTTTACTCCTCGATCTAGAATTTCAAATTTATCCGCAACAGGAAATACTTCGAATACATTATGGGTTATAAAGATGAATGACAAACCTTTCCTTTTGAACTCTTCTATACGGTTTAAGACCTTCTCTCGCTCTTTTACCGAAAGAGCTGTCGTCGGCTCATCTAGGACAAGAAGGCTTGCTTTAAAGTAGCTGGCCCTACCAATCGAAATAGATTGTCTTTCCCCTCCAGACAGTATCGCAACAGGTTCATCGGGTGATCTAAATCTTATTCCGAGATCTTTTATTTGCTCCATAGTTTTTTCTCTCATGAATCTAACATCAAGAAGATTGAAAGGTTTTCTTGTTTCCTCCTTTCCTAAAAAGAAATTTCTCCACACGTTATGCATCTCAATCAGGTTTGCATCTTGATAAACCACTTCGATACCCGCCTTCCTTGCCTCTTCAGCAGAACGAAAATGTACTCTCTTTTCCATAAAATAGATATCTCCTTCATCCATCGGGTATACTCCCATTAAGCATTTCACTAAAGTTGATTTTCCAGCACCGTTATCTCCAAGTAACCCAACGCACTCGTTATAACCTACATCAAAATCCACATTCTTAAGAGCTTGAACTTTCCCAAATCTTTTGCAAACGTTCACCATTCTTAACAAGGGTTCTTTCTTCATTCTTATCATCAGCTTATCATCAGCTTTTTTGATCAGCTTAAAAATCTTTCGAAAAGCGATCATTCAACTCATAAACCAATTTTTTTCTGGCTCGCTAGGGGCTATCCTGAAAAACGCTTAGTGAACGTTCACCGTCGGCAGACAGTCCCTCTATTGCATAATAGAACAGGTGAAACTCTAGGGTGAAGGATCGATACTGTCCAAAGTAAAGAGAAAGCCTTATAAATTTAGGAAAAAAACAAAGCGGTATGCTTCCAAAATGGTTAAAATCAAACGAGGCGATAAGTCTACTTCTATTTCTGATATGCTTTGGTACTTTTTCCATAATGGAGTCTGCTTTTTTTAGTCCGGGTTCGTTGACCAACTTAGCCATTTTGTCATCAGAAGTCGGGTTAATCACACTTGGCGAAGCCATTCTACTGACTGCTGGTGAATTGGATCTCTCGGTCGCTTCAGTCTTTGCACTATCCTCATATATTTTTTTGGGACTTGCTTACAAAACATCTATTCCATTGGCTTTTTTCCTCACTTTGATGTGCGGTCTTTCCATAGGTTTTATTAACGGATATTTAACTGTAAGATCGAAGATACCTTCTTTCATCACTACCTTGGGGGGCCTTATATTATGGAGGGGTTTATTGGGTGCACTTTCCAGAGGCGAATCTATAATGTATTACGGTGAAAAAACAACTCTTTTAAGTAAAGTTGTAGCGGGTAACGTCGGATTTTTTCCCTCAGTTTTCTTGTGGTTTATAGGTTTGGCAATACTCTTCACGATCCTGCTCAACAGAACTAAGTTCGGGAATCACGTGTTAGCTGTCGGTGCCAATGTCATTGTCGCGCGAAATATGGGCGTACCAGTAGAAAGGGTGAAAATCCTTTCTTTCATTATATGCTCGCTCATGGCGACTTTCGCCGGTTGTGCATATTTCAACCGTCGCTTTTTCTCCGCCACCCAAATTTTCGTTGGAGGGGAGCTTCAAGTTGTTGCCGCTGCTGTTATCGGAGGGACCTTACTTGGAGGTGGGATGGGATCCATGCTTGGCGCAGCTCTAGGAGCCTTGACCGTCTTAGCAATACAGCAAGGATTAGCTATCTATGGAATTCCTGTAGAACTTTATAATAGTGCAGTCGGCGTGATCTTATTAGTTTTGGCAGCAGTCTATCATCAATATCGGAAAATAGGGTGATGGAAATGTCGCGATTGTCGGGATTGAACGTAAGAATAGCTAGTTTATGGAGTCATCTTGAATTTAGGGTATTAATGGTCACCGCTTTGGTAGTAGTAACCTTGGGAAGCAGGTCCCCGGGAAAAGTTTTCACTGAAGGTTTCTGGGAGGGGATATTCAGAATGGCATCAGACTTGGGTTTTCTGTGTATTGGCGAGAGCTTGCTGCTCGCCGCTGGTGAAGTAGACCTATCAATTGCTTCGGTTTATGCATGGGCTGCTTACATAGTCCTTACGCTGGCGAATGGTGGTTCACCTTTTCCCATAGCTCTCATTACTGCCTTAGTGTTCAGTGCTTCAGTTGGTTTAGTCAATGGGATCGTAAGGCTGAAAACCAGCGTACATCCTGTCATTGTAACTCTTGCCAGCGCGTGGGGTCTTAGAGGAGTGTTGCTGACTCTGTTTGGGGAGAAATTCTCAAAATATCAAGGTGAAAAATCAATTTTTATCGATGCGGTGACGGGTAAGGTCGCATTTTTTCCCTCAGTTTTCTTGTGGTTTATAGGTTTGGCAATACTCTTCACGATCCTGCTCAACAGAACTAAGTTCGGGAATCACGTGTTAGCTGTCGGTGGCGATGTCACTGTTGCGCGAAATATGGGCGTACCAGTAGAAAGAGTGAAAATCCTTTCTTACATTATATGCTCGCTTATGGCGGGTTTCGCTGGTTGTGCGCATGTAGTAGGCGCTGCACTTGTGATGCCCACTCTTGGGACAGATATAGGATATGGATTTGGAAAAGAGTTCGAAGCTATATGCGTTTCTGTTATGGCTGGCACTTCCATCTTCGGAGGGATTGCTAGCATGATAGCGGTACTTATAGCATCTATAGCCTATTCAACATTCAGATCAGGGCTTATCCTAATGGGTTTACCTGGATACTGGTATATCCCAGTCTCTGGACTACTATTGATAATTTTTGTTATAATACATCAAATAAGAAGGTAATTTCGAACATCCGAAATACGAAAGCACGATAAATCCCGAAAATTCTTGACGGGATAGGATTCCACAATGAGGATCTACAATCAAGTCGACAATCACTACATCTTCGATAGGCAAACCTCCGAGCCAATCCTTTTCAAAGCCGATACATCCGAGGCGAGAAATTCAGCACACTATCAATTTCAGAAATTTAAAGAGAAAAGTTCACCGAGGATGCGGCCATACCACGGATAAAATATCTGCGGTATAACCCACAAAAAAGAAGGAAACTGAAAGAATTTAGAGATATTATTAAGCCATAAGAACCGCTGTTTATCGCACGGACGCCATAGATGCGAAAGTTATGAGATACTATGGGCATGTCTTAGAAATCTAATTTGGATCAACATCTCCGAGCCTTAGCGAGTCTCAATACTATGAAGGATAAAGTACTAAATCAAACTGACTTTCATCGGATATATGCCATATCTGATCGCTGCTTTGAACATACTTACCATATTTTCTGGGGGTACTCCATCTTGAATATTGTGAACTTGAGCAAATACGAATCCTCCGCCAGGCGCTAAATCTTGGATCCTACGCTTCACTTCATTCTCGACATCAGATGAAGTCCCGTATGGTAAGATTTTTTGCGTATCGCATCCTCCGCCCCAAAATGTCAATTCTTCCCCGAACTCTTCTTTGAGCTTTCGCGTATCCATATTCTTCGCAGAAACTTGTATCGGATTAAGAGCATCTACGCCCATTTGGATAAAGTCGGGAATGAATTGATAAATGCTCCCACATGAATGTAGAAGCAGATATACGTTTGCGTGTCTTTTGATAGACTTCCAGAGCTTTTCTTGCCTCGGTCTAACGATTTTTCTGTAAATATCTTGACTTATCATCGGCCCTATTTGTGTTCCAAGATCATCGCCAACTTGAGCCACATGCACATAATCACCGATGTATTTCAACAGTTCTCCCCAGCAGGCGATTTGGTATTCCGCAATTCTATCCAATAAAGCCTCAGCGAATTTCTTATTTCTTAGCAGATCGACCAAGAATCTATCTAAACCTCTGAGGGCCCAACAATGCTCAAAAATCCCGAGACCGAAACCGTGCGCAACCAAAGCATACTCGGTTTTTTCATACAAGAATTTTGCTTTTTTCTCCAGACTTTCAAATTTCTCTTTGTATTTCTGATCGCTTGGATCAGGAAAGGCGATTTTATTCAACTCTTCGACTTCAGGCCGCTCAAGCGGGTGAGAAATCATATCAAAATAGTACCCATTTTTAGGCATTCTATATTTGACGCCGAACAGGTCGGTGAGATACCGACCATCCTCCTTTTCTTCTAGAGGCACCAATTTTGATATTTCCTCGAAATTGATGGGATATTCAAGCGCAGGGAAAATTAAGTCAATTCCTAGCCACCGCGTGTCAACTTTGAACTCTTGAAGAACTCTTTCATCAGGAGCAACCGT
>Ga0315306_10000658_pt1 | contig 16757 bp, 14 predicted proteins | sample TDP1_MG_FD_203803 | JGI IMG/M metagenome (GOLD analysis project Ga0315306, IMG submission 203803) | Freshwater sediment microbial communities from Lake Towuti, South Sulawesi, Indonesia - TDP1 | ecosystem: Environmental > Aquatic > Freshwater > Lake > Sediment | place: Indonesia: South Sulawesi... | reverse complement strand
ACCAGCCAAACCCTTTTCAACCCAAACAATGCACAAATACACCTTAATTACCTTGACGCCTCAAACTTAACACTAAACCCAACTATTAAACCTACACACTCAACCACTCAATCAAACAAAAAACCACATCCAAAACCTATTTGAATCTGTCTCTCTGGCTCACTAAGTATCACAGCCTATTTGGATCCAAATAGAGGGGCTAGGCTAGCTGTGCGCACACATAAACACAAAATGAAACTGCATTTAATTCCTTAAGAGAGCTAAAGATTTTCTATTGCTGTGGCGACTCTATCCAAAGTTTTGATAAAGGGATGGTCTGGATTTTCATTTGCAAATATGGTAGTTCCGCCAGTCTTCAGTATGTCACAAAAACAGGGAATCATCTCTATCAGAGGAAGATTGTAACTGTTCATAAGTTGCTTGGCCAAGTCAGCACGATGCGTCTTTGACTGAAGAATCTCAGCGAAAACCTTGTTCATTACTAACCCAGTTTTCTTCTCAAAGAGGTCATAGAGCTCATCTATCATCCTTTGAGTTCCTTTAAGATCTGATATGTCCATGCCCGACACCACAAGGGCAATGTCAGCGCTGACAATAGCGTTTATAGACGAGTACTGGAGACCAGGGCTTGTATCAAAGATCACATAGTCTAACTGCATGTCGTTTAGGAGTGAGGTTTTGAGGGAGAGAAGCCTGCCTAAGGCTTTCATTTCCCACTTTCTATCTTTGGCTGTCATCTCTCGAATGGCTTCAGTGCTTGGATTTGCAAACCCAACCAAAAGCTTGCCTCTCCTGACGTGTATCTGAGAAAAGTCTCTTAAGGTCTTCTTTATCTCGCAGACGCCGTTGAGATAGTCATTGAGCCAGTATTCAGTGTTGTGCACCTTGAATACAGCTTGGAGGCTGGGAGCGCGGAAGTCTAGGTCTAAAAGGCAGACACCTTTGCCTTGGTTGGCGTAGAGTGCGGCTAGGTTAATGGCGAGCAATGTTTTGCCTGTTCCACCCTTGTAGGAGTGAATGGCTATGATTTTTCCCATGCCTTATTCGCCTCTTTTTCTTCACGCTCTCTGTCAACGTAGAAGTACGCCTTTCGTCCACGCCTCTCCTTTTTCACGTAGCCCATTAGGACTAGTTGATTGAGGTAGCCGCTCTCAACTGCCCGAGCCCGCTTGGTCTGCTCAGCCACCTCATCTGCCGTTGCCTGATCAAGTTTACACAGAGTCACAGCCGTTTTTCTCAAGTGGTCAGGGAGAGACAAGAGGGTCATGACATCTAAGACATCGGGTATGCCCTCTTGACTCGGTGTGCGCTGTCCGTGCTTCTGAATCTCGATCATAACTTCCATTTTCTCGTTGAGTCGGTCTAAGCTCTCTTTGATCTTCTGCAATATAGAAGCCGAACTCTGCTCTAGCCTGCGTGGAAGGGTCACTGTCAAGCCTCGAAGTGTTATACGTGTCTACAAAAGATGAGAGAATGCTGTCTATTAAGTCTTGCGATATAAAATTCTGTATTCTCAGTATGTTGTGTGGTTTTTGTTTATTCTGTGGTTTTTGGTTTGGTTTTTGTTGTGGCTATTGCGGCTATGATTATGAAGGTGAGTATAATCCAGAATAGGATTAGGAGTGTTTGTGTGGCTTGTCTGGTTATTTCTTCTAGCATTTTTTGTCAGTCTTCCTTCTTCTCTATGTTGTTTAATAGAGGTTTTTTCTAGATAAGGCGTGTTTCAGCGGGGTGATTGTTGTGATTGCTGATATATTCTGGTTCTTTATCTACCGCTTATTGTTTGTTTGGTTGCTTAGATGGTTGTTGAACAATGGAAATTGTTTGTTGAATGAATATGGGTTCGTCTGTTTGGCTGTGTTTTACGTGTGTGTGCGCACAACGCTAGACCCCCCTCTATTAGGATCCTATTAGGCTTCAAATATGAAGTGTGGTTTTTTAGCCAATTAGAAGTTGAGAGAAGTTGAGACAGATTGAGACGGGTAGAAGGGTGTCTGGAGCCCGTCTATTAGGCTCCAAATAGGCTTTCAAATTGTTTGGTGTCTTGTTTCAGTGTCTATGAATGTTGTTTTAGGCTGTGAGTATTTTCTTTTTTGTTATTATTTTTTCTATGTCTTTTTTGGCGTCTATTTTTTGGAATATTTCTAGTGCTTGGTTGAGGAGGTTGCTGGCTTTTTCTCTGTCTCCTTGTTGGTTTCTTTCTAGGTAAACTCGAGCGTATTCACAGAGAACCATTTTGGCGAAGAGGTACATGTTCCATTGTCTTGCGTTTATAGCCTCAAACTCCTGTATGCTCTTTTCGAAATGCTCGATGGATTCTTCCCATTTCTTTTGTGCACGAAACAGCATTGCTTTCAGCGCATCCGCGTTAGCGATGAATTCTTTATTATTTGTTTCGAGAGCAAACTTTTGCAGGTTGTCAATTAGGTTGTTGGCTTTCTCGATTTCCCCAAGCTCTATGTACGTCCAAATAATCCATCGAGAGTACCACATTTGCCAGTATTTTGCTCCGTGTTTTTCATGGAATTCATACGCCTTTTCCAAGAATTCTCTTGCTTTGGCGTATTCTCCTTTGTCAAAATGTAACCATCCGAGACGTACGTTACTGTCGGCGATTGATGAAAGATCGTTTAGCCTTTGGGAAATGTTGAAAGCCTCTTGGTAGCATTGCTCGGCCTTGTCCCATTCTCCCAATACCTGGTAAGCAAATCCAAGAAAATCCAGAGACCAAGAAAGTTGAGTCACGAAGCCAGCTTTCCTATTCAATGCAACTGATTCTTCTGCCAAGGTAACTGCCTTGTTCATATTTCCCATGCCAATCTGCATATCTGCCAGAAAGGTGCCAACGTAAGATACCATGTGAAAAACTCCTACCTTTTTCGCAAGCTCGAATGCTTTCTCCAAATATTCTAAGCGTCTTTCATTCTCTTCCGCTGGAAAAAGCCAAGCACTCTCGTATGCCCACATTGCAGGTTCCATATAACCGCCATCAAGTGCTATTTTCAATGCTTTCTCCGCGCATTCAATGGTTTTCTTTCTGTCTCCAAGCGAGCCAGCCAGCCAAGCCAAACAGCAGTATGAAAGTGCGAGGACTTCATCAGCGTTCAGTTTTTTGGCAAGCTCAACCGCTTTTTCAGCCCAAGAAAGACCTTCAGCCGTATCTCCAAGGCTGCTAAACATTTCCGCCATATCCTCGTAGAGGCTCGCTAATTCAGCGCTTTCAGGTTCGGCTTCTAAAATCTTCAAAGCCTCATGGTGGTGCTCTTTAGCCTTTTCATATTCGCCCAAAATCCACCAGAGAAGCGCCGCCATTTTACGGTGCAGTCTTGCAACCGTTCCTTTTTCATTCAGCGGTTTCAACAAAAGCAACGCTTCATTCCAATACTTTATGCTCGCATCATATTCTCCAACCAGCCTTTTCATGTCTCCAAGCCTTTCCAGAACACGTGCCTTTTCCCGAGGCTCACCTTCCTTCTCTTCAAGAAGCCTAAGAGCAGACTGAAAGTAGGAAGCAGCCTCGCCACTGGCAAAAATCTTCGCAGCCTCTTCCCCAGCCTTCAGGAAATAGTCAAGCGCCTTTTCTTTATCTCCACTCTCAAAAAAGTGTAAGGCTAATTCTCCAAGGTGTTCATTAATCTTTTTACTGTATACCTTCTCTAAGGCGCATCCAACTACGCCATGAAGCTTCTTATGTCTTAAATGGCTAACTTCCTCATGCACAACATCTCTAACTATAACATCGGCAAAGGAATACACGTCTTCTCCACGGATAACTCTCTCCTTCACCAGCCCAGTTTTAAGCATTTTCTCCATTATTTCAAGCAATTTGTTCTCTTCAAAGCCAGTAACACCGCACAAAGCCTCAAAACTGAAATCCTTTCCAACAAAAGAAGCCATAGTCAACACATTTTGACATTCATCATCTAACCGACTTATTCTCGTCTTAATAACGCTCATAATAGTTTTCGGAAACTCAATCCTTGAAACTTCTTGAAACTTCCATTTATCCTCCTCACGATAGATAACTCCCTCTTCCCTTAGAGACTTTATCACTTCTTCAACAAAGAATGGATTGCCCCTAGTCTTCTCATAGACCAACTCACAAAATTCTCTTGGCACATCGTCTTGCTCTAATATCCGCTTAATCATCTCTGCAACATCATCTAAAGACATGCGTTTCAACTGGACAGATCGAAACAAACGTTCCCTATTCAATTCTGTTAAAACTGGAGACAAAGGATGTTTCTCATCAATGTCAATATCGCGATAAGCACCGAAAAGAAGCAGAGACTCCTTATAGACACCGCGAGCCAAATAATGCAACAACAAAAGCGAAGACTGATCAGTCCACTGCAAATCATCAAGAACAATCAGCAATGGAGCTTCCTTAGAAATATTGGTGATAAACTGCGAAACTGCTTCAAAAAGCCTGTCACGCTCATGTTCAGGATTTATAGACAAAGACTTAGGAAAAGCCCCAAGTTTCTGTTTAATCTCGGGACCCAACTTAGAAACTTCGCTTGGATAAAAACCAATCACCCTATATAATTTTTCAGGCGGGCAAACTTCCAAATAATCTTTAATCACTTCCTTCCAGAGAACATAAGGAGGAACACCATCCATCCTAAACAATGCTGGGCATCTCCCAGACAAAACTTGCATGCCACGCAAACGTGCATAAGCCCCCAGCTCTCTAGCCAACCTTGTCTTACCGATTCCAGGCTCTCCATACAGAAAAACAACGCCGCCTTCGCCACGAACCGCCTTATCAACAGCGTCCCTAAGAAGCCCCAATTCTTCAACTCTATTGATAAGCTGAACCTCTTTCACAACCAAAGGACGAGGACTCGGAACAACAATGCTTGGCTTAGGAGAAGGCACATAAACTTCCCTTAAAAAACCCTCAGCAACATCCCTTAACACCTTAAGCAAATCTGCAGCAGATTGATATCTCTTCCCCGGCTCCTTCTCCAAAAGCTTCATGATGCACTCAGCCAAAGCCTGCGGAACCTTCGGATTCAGCCTGCTAGGCGAAACTGGATAGTCATGAATATGACTAAAAATAATTTTCACAGGGTCTTCTCCAGGGAAAGGCGGTTTCCCAGTCACCATCTCGTAGAGCACTGCACCAAAAGAGTACAGGTCAGACCTAACGTCGGCGCCCTTTCCCAACGCTATTTCAGGCGCCACGTAAGCAACTGTGCCCACTATTATTCCTTCCTCTGTGATGCTGGGTTGACCAAGCATCTTAGCTAAACCAAAATCCATCAGCTTCGCAATGCCCTCTTGAGTAATTAAGATATTTTCTGGTTTAACATCTCGATGCAAAACGCCTTGCGAATGCGCAAACTGAAGAGCACTGCAAACATCAATGCCTGTTCTTAATACGGTTTGTATGTCGCATTTGCCTTCAGGATACGTTTTCCCAAGCTCGCGTAGACTCATTCCGTCAACAAACTCGAGGACAAAAAACTGTTTTTCATCTTCCTTGCCAATATCGTGGATGGAAACAATGTTTGGATGATTAAGCTTCGCTACGGTCTGTGCTTCGCGTATAAAACGTGAATACGCCTCTTCGCTCACAACCGCACTCTTAAGTATTTTAATTGCAACAACACGGTTCAAAGCAGTGTCTCTAGCCTTGTATACAATACCCTTTCCACCTTCACCCAACTTCTTTAAAACAGCATACCTACCATTCTGCAAATGCTCAAGAGAAGACAAGAAACCTTCTCCACACCAACTATTAGTTGCATTTTATAATTTACCGTGAAACCTTAAAAGTGTATCTCAATCAAAATCTACAATAAGTAAACATCAACACCATACGACCTTCACACCTCATTTTCGACGGCGAACATGGATTGATTTGTATTGTTAGTATGTATGTGGGTGCTTTTGTGATGATATTGTTTGACGATGCATTATGTTTATTTAAGCTGGTTGACTAGTATAATACGTGATTGCGCTTTGTGCGCTGAATGTATGGTGAAGTTTAATGGCTAAGAAACCTGGCAAGAACGAGGCTTTGGAAGCCCTAGACTTCATTATTAGTGTTCTTAAGGAGCATGAGAAAGATCTGGACCGTTTAATCGGTGAGTTGGGCAAGGTTACGGATAAGTTGGGCACTGGCGGCGAGATGGCAACTAAGGTTGAGCGTGTTGAAGAGCGTCTAGCTTCCATTCAGTCTGAAGTGGCGAGTTTGATTAAAGAGTTGTCTGCGCCTAGGGAGTTACCCCATGTTGCTCGTGGTCCGCCGGTTATTGTGCGTTGTAAGCAGTGGGAGGATTTTAAGGCGTTGGCTGTGGGCGCTGAGACTGTTTCGTTTTTGTTGAAGGAGGCTGAGAAGAGTTTTCAGGCTGATGCGTTGAAGGAGGGGCGCGTGTTAACTTATAATGGTGAGTTTCCTCGTGATGTTAAGTTGTTGAAGTTTTGGCTTGCGCGTGAGTTAGGTGTGCCTGAAGATAAGGTGTTTGAAGGCGTCTTAGCAATAGGCTAATAGTTTGACATGTATTGTAGTGTTTTGTTGCTGAACAAAATTTTTGTTTGTGTGTGCGCAAGGCTAGCCTAGCCCCGTCTATTTGGAGCCAAATAGAAAGTGACACTTGGTGAGGAATCTTTGTTGAAGGAACAATGGCGCTCTAAAGCTTAATTATGTAGTTTTTGTTTTATCTTATTTTTTGTGGATATCTTTACTTTCATTGCAACTGTGGAGATTGTTACTGCTTCTGGAGCATTAGCGCCGGGTCCCATGTTTTTCACTAATATTACACATGGCACGAAATCTGGTGCGAAAGGTGGATTAGCCTTCTCTGTTGGTCACACAATTTTTGAATTAAGCTTTGTAGTGTTTTTGGCTTTTACATTAGAAACGGTCACTAATGAAGCAAATAAATCATTGATAAATCTCGTTTTGGGAGTAGCAGGCGGGACTGCTCTTCTTGTGTTTGGTTTTTTGCAGATTCGTGAGGCTTTGACTTCGGCGAAATCCACGGTTGCTGGCAAGGGATGGATACCTTCGAAAAATCCTTTGTTGCTGGGCACTGTTTTCACTGGGCTTAATCCTTATTTTATTATTTGGTGGCTTACAATTGGAATGACGCTTATCGTGATTGCTCTTGAAATAGCATCTTTCGCTGGCGTTTTTCTCATGTACATTTTGCATGTTTGGATGGACTATGCATGGCTTATCGGCACAGCTTATCTTGCAAAGAAAGGAACAAATCTAGTAGGCAAGAAGGGATACAGAGTCATCATGATAATATTCGGTGCTATACTCATCGGCTATGGATTATTTTTCCTCGTGTCACCTTTCATAAAGGTGCCTTCCTAAGGAATAACGGCAATTTTTATGTCGCTTTTTGATGTTGTGAGTGTTTCAAATGCTTCGTTTATTTGGTCAAGTTTCATTTTTCGAGTAATTAAGGGCTTCACGTTTATGGTTCCAGAGGCTATGAGATTTAACGCCTTTCTGAAGTGGGCTGGAGTTGTGTGAAATGCTCCAAGGATGGTTGTTTCTTCGTAGTGAAGCTGTTCCGTGCTCACTTTTATCTCTGTTCCAGGTGGGCATCCGCCGAATTCGAGAACGGTTCCTCCTTTTCTTACCATTTTTAGGGCTTGTTCCCATGTTGTTGGCAAGCCTATGGCTTCGATGACGACGTCTGCTCCGTAGCCTTCAGTTAATTGTTTGGTCTTTTCTACTGTGTCTTCTGTTTTGGCGTTTATTGTTTCGTCTGCTCCTATTTTTTCGGCAAGTTGCAGTCGTTCATCCACGGTGTCGCTTATGATGACTCTGTTGGCACCCATCTTTTTTACAGTGAGCAGATGAAGGAGTCCGATTGGTCCAGCGCCGATTATGGCAACTGTATCACCTAATTTTACCCGTGCCTCTTCAATACCGTGAAGCACGCAGGCTAGTGGCTCTGTTACTGCCGCTTCCTCGTAAGTCACGTGAGGCGGAATCTCCTGCGTATTGAGCATGACTATGCGTGCTGGAACTTTGATGTGTTCGGCGTAGGCGCCCCAGAGCCACATCATGTCTTCACATAGGTTGTACTTCTCTTTCTGACACATTCTACAGCGTAAGCAGGGTGAACTGTTTCCAGCCCTCACTCTCATGCCCTTCTTTAGCCAAGAAACTCCTTCGCCCACCTCAATTATATCTCCAGCCCATTCGTGTCCAAAAACTGTGGGTAGTTTAATCACGCCTTCAACGTAGCCTCTCTGAAATATTTTAAGGTCTGTTCCACAAGTGGTTGCTGCTTTCACTTTAACCAGAATCTCGCCGTGTTCGACTTCAGGCATGTCGATGTCTTGAATTCGCAGGTCTTTTACTCCGTATAATAGAGCAGCTCTCATTTTTCCATTAGACAAATGACATCACATCTGTGAAATGTGTTACGAATGATAGTAATGAGGCTGAAAGGATTTTATGGTTTCCGCATCCTTATTTCTCTAATGAAACTAAGACAATAGCTAATAATATTAACAAAGCCCCAGTGCCAGATATCAAAGTGAATCCCTCACCTAACATGAAATAGGAAATAACTATCGCAACTATTGGTTCTGTCAATAAAATGACTGTCGAAGTAGTTGAGGAAACGTGTTTCAACCCTTTCAACCACAGCCAATATGAGACTATCCAACAGAATATCGCTGTATAACCTATGATAATCCATGCCTCAATTGAAAGATTTAAAGAAATGTTGCGGGAAAGAGGAATACATGGGATTAAAGGTAAAACGGTTACAAACAAAACCCATGATGTGAACTGAAGCGAATTTTCCGAGTCAGCGATAAATTTCTTATTATAAGTGATGAAGAAAGACCAGCCGATGCCGGAAAATAAAACTAAAACGTCTCCAAAGAGCATTCCTTTTGTTAATTCTAAAAAATTCAAGTTAGTTGTAACAAGAAAAACACCGATAATACCAAGCATAACCCCCAATAATTTTTTGTTCCCAAACCGTTCCTTAAGAACCAACCAACTTATTATTGCAACCCAGATTGCGGTTAAATTGACGAGCAACGAGGATTTTGATGCCGTTGTAAAGGTCATGCCAACATATTCCAATAGATAAGAAAAACCATTTAATATTCCCAAAAACAAAACACTCCTCCTTTTCGCAAATTTGAAGTCTAAATTTTTCGTAACCAGAAGTATAATAAACATAATAGCAGAGGCTGAAAAGAACCTTAAGAAAGCAAACATGTAGGCATCGATATATGTTAACCCGATTTTTATCGTGGGAAAAGAAGTCCCCCAAAGTATGCCGGCTAAAACCGTTAAAAACAGTGCCTTTTTTGTCTCGTTCAAAAAGATTCGCCTAAATTATTTTTCATTTAAAACAATGACTTTGAGGCATTCTTTGCTTTGGGTGGCGATTCTGAATGCTTCAGCGGTTTGGCTTAGTGGAAAACGATGTGTTATTAGTTCCCTAGCTTTGATTTTTCCCGAGCTTATGAGTTGTAGGGCAAGCTTGGTTTCTATGTGAGACGTTGAATACGAGGGCACAATTGTGATTTCAGAAAAAAACAGTCGATGGGGACTCAAACGAGCTTGTTCCTCTGGCTGAGCTGGTGCAAATAGACACACGGTTCCACCTTTTCGACAAATTTGGATACCATCTTCTATGGCTTTCACGTTTGGCGCTGTTACGACAACAACATCGGCGCCTCTGCCCTCCGTGGCATCCTTGACTTTTTCTGTGAGTTTTTCTCTTTGTGGATTGACGGTTAAGTCTACTCCAAATCGTTTGGCTGCTTTCAGCCTATATTCAACCGTGTCGCTGACAATTGTTTTTGTGTCTTCTGAAAGTTGAGCAAGCATGACGTGAATGATTCCAGAAGGTCCTGCGCCTATAACAGCCATTCTGTCACCTTTTTGGATGTTGCATTTGTTTTGGGCTCTTATGCAGCAACCGACGGGTTCAATTAAAGTGGCTTCTTCATACGAAACGTTGCTTGGAAGCTTCAGCGTGTCTATTTGCAGGTTTAGCGCTGGCACTCTAAAGTATTCCGAGAATCCTCCTGGCTCAATGTGCGTCTGCCCAAACTGTTGACACATTGTGTAGTCGCCGCGTATGCAGTAATGGCATGTTAGACACGCAACGTGATGATGCACAAAAACTCTGTCGCCCACTTGAAAGTTTTTTACGTCTTTTCCAGCTTTAACAATCACACCAGCAGGCTCATGTCCAAGCACGAGTGGTGCTCGACTGCGCAAGTACCATTCCATTAGGTCGCTGCCACATATTCCACACGCTTTCATCTCAACTAGAATTTCGTCTGGGTGAATTTTGGGTTTAGGCTTGTCTTCGATTCTTATGTCGTCTAAGGCGTAGTAAGTGGCAACTTTCATTTCGGTTCATTCGTGTTGAGGATGTATGTTGTATTTATTTTTTGGTAGCCTATCTGAGTCCACTTTCTAGAATATGTTTTACCCTTTGTAAGAATTGTGCAGCGGGGGCTCCGTCAACTATTCTGTGGTCGAAAGAGAGGCTGAGATGCATCGTAGGCTTTGTTTTTATCTCATTGTTAACTACCACAGGCTTTTCAGATACTCTTCCAACACCTAATATGGCTGTTTCAGGCGGATTAATTATTGGAATGAAAACGTCTACGCCGTACATGCCTAAGTTTGTTATGGTGAAAGTTCCACCTGTCAAGTCTTCTTTCGTCAGTTTTCCCTCTCTCGCTTTTTCTACCAGTTCTTTTAGAGCAGATGCGATTTCATTCAGTGATTTTTTGTCAGCGTTGTGCACAACTGGAACAACAAGTCCTTTTTCTGTGGCAACCGCAACACCTACATTAATGTCTTCGAAAATTTTGATTTGTTCGCCCTCTAGCGTTGAGTTGATAATGGGATATTCTCTCAGAGCTTGAGCAGTAGCCTTCACCAGCATGTCTGTGTAGGATGCCTGCGTTTCTTCATGGAGCTTCACCGCATTTTTCATGTCGACTTCCATGGTTATGGTGCTGTGAGGCGCTGTTCTGGCGCTCAGCGAGACCCGTTCAGCCGTTGTTTTTCGTATGCCAGTTAAGGGAATAATCTCTCTGACTCTGGGCGCTAACCTTGTTATTTCTTCTATGAATTTTTTCACGTCGTCTTCAACTATTCTTCCTTCTGGACCAGTGCCCACAACCTTAGACAAGTCGACACCGTGCTCCCGTGCAAGTCGCTTAGCTGCGGGCGAAGCAATGATGCGCTCTTCCGCTTTTTCAATCAATTCTCTTTCTGGAACTGCCTCGACCTCTGCAACCTCAATCTCTGGAATTTGTTCGTCGGGTGCTGCAATGATTCCTATGGTTTGTGCAACTGGCACATCTGTTCCTTCTATGGCTAAAATCTTGCGCAAGATTCCAGATTCGGGTGCCTCCACATCGTATGTTACTTTTTCTGAGAGCACCTCCACAAGCGGCTCGCCTTTTTGCACTTTTTCGCCCTCTTTCTTGAACCATTGCACAACTGTTCCAGTTTTCATGGTTAAGCTAAGTCTAGGCATAAGTATCTTCGTGACCAAACTGTGCACCATCCAGTCATTTAATGCCAAGATTTATAAGAATTGAGACGCAAGCCGCCCATTTTCAGTCCAAAAGTTAGCTAGAAACTATTCGACTAACAGGCGTCTCCAAAATCCTTTGCTCCCTCTTTTGAATTCCTTGAGTAAGATTAACAACAGCAACACAAGAAATGTGATTTGAACAATTGCAGAAGCCAATAACCAATCGTGCATCAACACTAAAGCATCAAAAGACTTTGTTACAAAAGGATACAAAAGCGGATTGTACTCGTGACTTGTTGAGTCAACTAGAACATGCAACACACAACCGAAAAAAGCTGAGAGCACCAGCATACCTGAGAAACGGCATTTCTCCGCAACACTGCTTTTCTCCAATTTAAAAATCCATGAAACTATCACGGGATACAAAAATATGGTCACAAGCACGGCTAGAAACAAGTCCAAAGTAACAGCGCCCAAAAGGCTGTGCAGGAACCCTCTCGGCGGCACTAATCTTTCACCAATCACTAAGCTAATGAAAGGTTCTATGTCTGGAATAAATGAGCCAACGATAAGGGCAGGCAGAATTAACCCTAGTTTAGCTTTGTTAATTATGTAGGCAACGCAGTAATGGAGAGGAGTAACGGGCATGGGCATTCACACATTTCATTTGTTTGTTTCTATGCATGATTTTTTATCGAACTGTTTCTTCATAGTAATATAAAAGAGTAAACTTAAAGCGATTAGTGATAGACTGCTATTGGTAAAGGCATATAACTCAGTTGTGAGGAGCGTGGTATATTGAGGCTAAAAGCCACAACTGGAATCATAATATTAGTAAGTAGTCCTCTTGCGCAGTTTTTGGTTGGAGGATTGTGGGCTACAGTAGAGTTTTGCGCCAAGTTGTACCTGTCTGGGTTAGAATTCGAATTCGCTTCCAATTTGATAATGAACGGTCCGTTTTGCACCTTGACAATTGTGGGTTTGGCGTTGTATATTGCTGGCAGAAAAGAGTTTTGGAAAAGTGCAGACACGCATGAAATTAAAAATATATCGATTTTACTGGTTGTCCTTGGTTTATTTCTTTCTATAATGGGTTTCTGGTTCAGTTTGGGAACATATAGTATTGCGTGGTATTATTCGCATAAGGGTGGTGTTGAGCGACCATTCAATCAGTTACTTCTCAAATATTCCCCTACTCTTCTTTTGACTATTCTCTGGTTCGTATCAGGCATCACATTGTTAGCTGACAGCCTCAAACAACTAGCCTCAAAGGTTCGAAGCTAGAATCCCAAAAAGGACTGCGGTGTGCCTAAGAAATTAAAGCGCATCATTTTGCTAGCAGATTTCTCTGACCGCTTTTATTATGCTTTTTTCGTCGGGTATGACAAACTGCTCTAAGGGTGGACTAAACGGTACGGGCGTGTCAGGTTCAGCCACACGCTTTATCGGAGCGTCCAAATAATCGAGTGCCTCTTCCGCAACAATAGCCGCTATTTCGGCGCTGATGCCTGCGGTCTTGCAGTCTTCGGTCACGATAACTATTCGTCCAGTCTTTTTCACCGAATTCACAAGGGTTGATTTGTCTAATGGCGAAAGAGTTCGCGGGTCAACAACTTCGGCGCTAATTCCCTCTTCACTCAGTTTCTCCGCTGCGGCTAATGCCTTGTGAACCATGTAAAGCGTTGCAAATATGGTTACGTCTGCGCCTTCCCGTTTCACTTCTGCCACTCCAAACGGTACAGTATAATCCTCTTCAGGAATCACGCCCTTAACTGGATACAACAACTTGTGCTCAACGAAAAACACTGGGTTAATGCCTCGAATAGCCGTTTTAAGCAAGCCTTTAGCGTCGTAGGGAGTTGAAGGCACAGCCACATACAAGCCAGGCGTGTGCATAAACCATGCTTCAAGGCTTTGAGAATGATGAGAGGCTATGTTAACGCCAGCGCCGAAGGGCGTTCGAATAACTAACGGCACCTTAACCTGTCCACCGAACATGTATCGAATCTTGGCAGCCTGATTACAAATTTGGTCCATGGCTAAGGCGGAGAGGTCGCCGAACATTATTTCAGCCACAGGTCGCATGCCAGTTATTGCGGCGCCCACGCCCACGCCGATTATGGCTGATTCTGAGATTGGTGTGTCTCGAACTCTTTCGTCTCCAAACTCTTCAGCCAAGCCTTTTGTAACGCCGAAGGCTCCGCCCCAATAACGTCCAATGTCTTCGCCGAGCAGGAAGACCGTTTTGTCTCTTTTCATCTCTTCGCGCAAGGCTTCACGTAACGCGTCTCGAATGGTTGTCTCCTTCATTTCTTGGATGCACTCTCCTCTTCCACGTACACGTCTTCTAACGCCTCTTCTGGTTGTGGAAACGGACTTTCCATGGCAAACTTGACCGCTTCTTCAACAGCCCCAGCAGCATTACGCCTCAAATTTTCATTTTCTTCTTCAGTTAAAACGCCCATTTCCATCAGTTTAGATTTGAAGCGGGGAATCGGGTCTTTTTTAAGCCATTCTTCAACCTCTTCTTTCGGTCGATAGGCGGCTGGGTCAAATCTTGAATGTCCCTTCTGCCTGTACGTTTTGCATTCGATTAGGGTTGGTCCTCCACCTTGTCTGGCTCGGTTCACGGCTTCAGAGGTTGCTTCATAAACGGCTAAGACATCGTTTCCATCCACAGTAACGCTTGGAATATCATACGCAGCGGCTCTGTCAGCAATGTTCTCTATGGTCATAACTATGTTCTGACGAGTTCCCATGGCGTACAAATTGTTTTCACACACAAAAACAACTGGCAACCTCCAAATCGCTGCCATGTTGATGCCCTCGTGAAAAGTGCCCTGATTTGATGCGCCTTCGCCGAAGAAACAAGCCACAACTTGGTCTGTGCCCCTCAACTTGATGGACAAGCCAGCACCAGCTGCTATTGGAATTCCAGCGGCAACAACCGCTGTGGCTCCGAGCATGCCTAGGCTGAAGTCGGCGATGTGCATGGAGCCGCCTTTGCCCTTGCAATAGCCTGTTTTTTTGCCGAGAATTTCAGCCATTATTTTGCTCAAGTCTGCGCCTTTAGCTATGCAATGCCCATGACCCCGATGCGTGCTGGTTATGTAGTCGTCTCGGCGAAGGTTGGCGCAAACGCCCACAGCTACAGCTTCTTGACCTGCGTATAAGTGGATGGTTCCTGGCACGAGATTCTGTCCATACAACTCGAAGACTTTTTCTTCAAAATATCGAATTTGCAGCATGCGTTGATACATTTCGATGAGTTTTGTTTTTTCCACCATGACGCATCATCTCAAAGTTAGGAAAAGAAATTGATTATTTTTTCAGCAATTAACACAGATGCAGTTTTTTGAGCTTCTTCTGTCTGCGCTCCAATGTGAGGTGTGCAAACCACGTTTGGCAACTGCATCAATATCAGGTTGGTTGGCGGTTCAACTTCGTAAACGTCTAAGGCGGCGCCTCCTAGTCTCTGAGACTGTAACGCTTCTAAAAGCGCCTTTTCATCCACAATAGCGCCTCTTGACGTGTTAATTAAGTAGGAGCCTTTCTTCATGAGGTGCAATTCCTTTTCACCAACCATGTGATGTGTTTGAGGAGTATAAGGAACGTGAATTGTAATAATATCGCTTCGTTTAAGCAATTCTTGAAGTGGAACAAATTCGGCTTCCAGCTCTTTTAACAAAGCTGGCGCTGGTGGAGTACGCTTCGTTATGAGAATTTTCATGCCAAAAGCCTTAGCTAGTTTGGCTACTCGTTCGCCGACGTTGCCCAAACCTATTGTGCCTAGAATTTTTCCCTTCAGCTCCCAACCCATCAAGTCTTTTTTGGTCCATCTGCCTTCTTTCATGGCTTTGTTAGCGCTTGGAATACTTCGCGCCAAGGCTAGTATAAGCCCAATAGTGAGTTCGGCAACTGCTTCAGCTGGCGCCTCAGGTGTGTTGAGGACTTTTATGCCTTTTTTCTCAGCAGCCTCTAAGTCAATGTTGTCTAATCCTGCGCCTGCTCTTCCAACCAGTTTGAGTTGTGTTCCAGCTTCAAGTATTTCTTTTGTTACTTTGGTGCGGCTTCGCACGATTAACACATCATAGTTTGAAACGGTTTTCTTTAGTTCGTCAGGCGTAATGGTGGGTTTAACGTCAACTGTGAATCCAGCGTCTTTCAGTTTTTGTATTCCTTCGTCTTCTATTGGGTCGCAGACAAGGACTTTGATGCTCGTCTTCAAGGAGTTTTCATCTCTGTTGGCTTCTGAATTAACTGGTTGTCACCGACTTAATTCTTTTCCCGAATACTGCAACGGATAAATTGAATTATGCTTAAGTTACATTATTTAGTGGAGACTTCGAAAACTTTGATGGTTGGTATTGTTGGCAAGCCGAACACTGGCAAGTCCACATTCTTTAGTGCTGCAACTCTGGCTCCAGCTGAAATTGCAAGTTATCCATTTACTACTATCAAGCCCAATAGAGGCATAGGCTATATTCGCACTCCTTGCGTTCATAAAGAATTCAATGTTCAAGATAATCCTAAGAATTCTCTGTGCATGGATGGGATACGGCTCATTCCAGTTGAATTAATTGACTGCGCTGGACTTGTGCCTGGTGCTTGGCAAGGAAGAGGCTTAGGAAACCAGTTTTTAGACGAGATTCGCAAGGCTGACGCCCTCATTCACGTTGTCGACGCGGCTGGGGGCACAGACTCTGAAGGGAGAATGATTAAACCTGGTAGCCACGACCCTGTTGAAGATGCACGTTTCTTGGAAGTTGAAATTACCATGTGGCTGATGCAGATTTTGAAGCGAGACTGGCCTAAACTGGCTCGAACAGCTGAATCTGGCATTACAGACCTTTACGCACAGCTTGAAGAACGTCTAAGTGGTTTAGCCATAAAGCGAGGGCACATTTTTGAGGCTGTGAGAAAAACTGGGTTGAACGCTGAGAAGCCTACAGGTTGGAGTGAAAACGATCTCATCAAGTTTTTAGACATGCTGCGAAAGATTGCTAAGCCCATGCTGATTGCGGGCAACAAGATTGACCTTGAACCATCTGAGCAAAACATAGAGCGCCTCAAGACACTAAATTACACGGTTGTTCCATGCTGTGCAGAGGCGGAGTTGGCGCTGAGAAGAGCAGCTGAAAAGGGATGGACTGATTATAAGCCTGGTGATTGCAACTTTAATGTTTTGAAGCCTGAAGGGTTGACTGATGCTCAAAAGAAGGCGTTGCAGACGATTAAGGAGAAAATCTTAGT
>Ga0315306_10000656_pt1 | contig 16775 bp, 19 predicted proteins | sample TDP1_MG_FD_203803 | JGI IMG/M metagenome (GOLD analysis project Ga0315306, IMG submission 203803) | Freshwater sediment microbial communities from Lake Towuti, South Sulawesi, Indonesia - TDP1 | ecosystem: Environmental > Aquatic > Freshwater > Lake > Sediment | place: Indonesia: South Sulawesi... | reverse complement strand
CCGCCGCGAAGGAATTTACGATAAGTATCCTTCCCAAGGCATTGAAAGTTATTGTGCCCTAAAAGGGTAATCCCTGGCAGGCTGGCTGCTGCTTCGATCAGGGCTCACTTGGCTGTTTTCGCCGTTGTTGGCGAGCAGCCACGAATATTAGAACCGCACCCAGGACTATAGCAACTACTACCTTAGCTATTCTTGGTATATCCATAGTCATGAAAAAGGCGATGGTATATATACCAGCCAAGACAGAAAGCCCGTACATGACCATGTGGGCTTTAATCGGTTTTCTCCTTATTGCGTGCCAGAAGACTAGCCAACCTACATAACCCGCCGATAGAGCTATTCCCAAAACAATTAGCATCATCATTTAGGCTACCAGCCTATCTCCTCGAAGTATTTCCCAAAAAGGGCAAAAATGCCTATTGCCAAAACAAGACACCCCAGCCTCCCTGGCTCAGACAAATATTTTATATAGTCTGAAGTCAGATAAGCTACACCGGCGATGCATGACACTATGCCAATGGCGTAAAGAATATAAGTTCTTGTTCTTGGATTCATTGCTACCTCTGCAATTCAGACTCGGGGACAATCTTGGGAGGCTGGGGGGTGGGCGGCGCTTCGGGATAATAAAGGTCTAAGATTATCTTTCGCTCTATGTCCCCGAGATTAATTTTTACGGTATATTGGGCAGGCCAACCAGGGATAAGGCCAGGTAGCTCCTCGGTTGCCAGCGACCACTCAACCACTTCTTTACCAAATCGACCTATTGATACATCCCCAGAAAATAAATCATCAACCTTCTCGTTTTCCTTCCACACTGATGCCTGAACGGGGGTTGAATAGGTGGAAAACTGATGATTCTCAATTTCGTAGCGGAAAGTTATCTTTTGACCCACAGTCGCCCCAATTGGCCAGGCATTTTCGTACCCAGTGGGCCAAAAACCTTCGGGCTGTTGCCAATAGGCAGCTTCTATCTTCTGCTCATATTCCCCGACGGTTACGTAAATCGTATCGTAGACACCAAGATAGGCATCAACTACAAATATGGCAATAAGACCAGCAATACAAGCTATAGCCAGGTATAGAAATAGGTACCTTCGCTTTACTGCCATAGTTTCTTGGTCTCCGTTCTTTCCCGGTAGATGAGCAAAGATTCGTTAGATTATATAGTGTGGCTGACTAGTTGTCAAATCGGCGGTGTTTCAGACTTAGTGAGCTGGAGTTGTTAACTACCTAACCGGCAGGGGCGCTCTTGAATCTCAACGCCAGAACCGCACCCACAACTAGAGCAATTGGGCAGACAAATAGAGCCATGACAAAACCAGCCTCACTGAGCATATGCACAGGACCCTGGAAGAAGAGCATGCCCATGGCTGACGCACCGGCTAATAGTAAATACCGCTTGAGTGGCACCTGCGTGATAGTCTTCTTAGTCCAATAAACGATTGGTATTCCGCAAGCAAAAATTAAGCCAAATATAATCATAAACGCAGGCACTACAATTCCTTTTATGGTCAGTATGAAAGGATTGTAGGCAGGTCCACCCGTCGCTGCTGCACTCATTGCTCGCCAATATCCAACCATGACTACAGCTGGCATTGCGGCAAGTAGACCTATCGTTATCCAGAGTACGATTCTAAGTTTTCTCGGCATTTACTTACCTCCTAACAGCGATTGGTATGGAAATCGCTTTCAAGGATGTTGATAGTATATCATGCTCCAGAATGGCTTCCAAGTCAGAAGGTCAAGAACCTTCCCACACTCCAAAGCCCCAACCCCCTATGACTATTTACTCAATAAATTAGCCCATTCGGGGGATTGATTCACCAACTAATAGTCAACATAATAGTGTATCTAAGAGCCAGGAAAGAACATTAAATATGCCAGTCAGAATTAACGGACAGACTTACTATCGAACTGCTGAAGCTTGTCGAATGGCAGGGATAAGCAAGAATACCTTTCTCCGCTGGGTCAGGGAGGGAGTGTTTGCTGATGTAGAACTTCGGGACAGGAGGGGCTGGAGACTGTTCAGTAATGATGATTTAGATAAATTAAAGGCTGAGGTTCATAAAATCCACGGTAATCAAATAGCTCAATACCAGACAATACTTTAGAAAGCCACTATATTCTCCGTATGTTGGAAGCCCCGCTCAAATTGTAGCCGCCAACCACCCTCTCCCACTAGTCTTCCCCCTAGTCATCTAATAACCTTTCTGCTCTTTAGTACTATCTACCCGGTATCTACCTAGTACTATTTACTTCATCAAGTTAGACCCTTTGGGTGATTGTTTTGCCAAATGGTAAAGAGTCATAATTAATTATACAGATAATATACTCAAGTATATTTATTAAATATAGGGAGCGTCACAATATAGGCAACGGTGCCGGGGTAGAGAAATGGTGATTGAGCCAAATAGCAACGGAAATGGGCAATCCGGTTCCAACAAGACGGGGAAGCACCCGTACATCATGGTAGTAGACCGTGAGGAGGAGATGATTCTAATAATTAAGCACGCCCTTGAATTGGAACAGGAAGGTCATTTAACCAATGATAGCTCACTGGAGGAGTCCGAGATCGCCCAGAAGATAAGGCGATTGTTTAATAAACTTTCGCCGGCGAATGAAAGTGCGGAGACTAATAATACCCCTCTCAGCCCCCGCCAGACACAAATACTAAATCAAATTGCCAAAGGTCATCCGAACAAGTGGATTGCTCGCTCCCTCGGCATTAGTGAGCAGACAGTCAAGAACCACGTTACCTCCATTATGGACAAGCTTGATGCCAATGACCGTACCCACGCCGTGGTATTGGCTATGCTTAATGGCTGGCTCAAGATAGCGAACGTCTCAGAGGTTCAGTCAGAACCAGAGCCAGCTACTTCACCATGAGAAGCTGGGTAGCCTCTTAACGCTCGATTTGTTTAATCTGGTAGCGCAACTTGCCTACTGGGACGGTTACTTCCACTACCTCACCCTGACCCCGACCAATAACGGCTTTACCGATAGGTGAGGCGCTAGAGATTTTGCCTTTGGTCGGGTCTACTTCCTTGGGGCTGACTAGCATATAGCGCAGTTCCGCACCAGAAGCCAGGTCGAGTAGGATAATACTATCGCCAACGCCTACCTTTGAAGTGCCCCCCTGTTTGTCATCAATAATAGCGGCTGACCTCAGAGTCTCTTCTAGCTCTTTAATCCGCCCCTCTAGGTACCCGCGTTGTTCCCTAGCCGCCCCCAGAGGGGCATTCTCACGGAAGTCCTTATCTGCCGCTGCCTTACGCATTTCTTCAATAGCCTGGGGGCGCCTATCCTTAAGAGTAGCAAGCTCGGCTTCCAGTTCGGCATATCCCTGCTTGGTTAAAGAGATAGCCTGTGGCAGACCCCGCCTGGGTGAAATCTGAGGTGAAGGCTTTACCTTCTTAGGCCGAAGATGGACAGCAAGATTAGTCTTACTCCACCCTTCCTTCTTAGCATAAACGAGGAAGGCTCGTATTAGTTCAAGCTTTTTGGTGTAATCAGCATCCGATAGTGATAACCGCTCAGCATAGTTAGCTACGTTGGGGGCAGTAAGCTCAGCAAATGGTCGTTCCCATCCATACCAGCGAGCAAATCTAAATACCTCCTGCTGACTTACTTCCCTGGCTTCGGGTGGTAAACTAACCAAAAATTGACTGGCGGCTTCACCCAAGCTTAGACGCTGGCTTCCCCTGTTCACTTCCACAACACCTCTAATCTATGGTTAAGATTATATCAAATGCCCTATCCATAATAAATTATCTATATCCCTAGCTCAGAGCGGGTGCGAAGGAAAATTATCAGGTCGTCACGGTCAATTAGCCCAACGACCCTTCCCTCACTTACCACAGATACTTGATTTATACCACTCTCATCCATCTGTTCCAGTATGCTTAGAGCCTCCTGCTCAAGATGGGCTACCGGTAGCCTATCAATAGGGGTCATTACCTCCTGTACCTGGGTTACACCCCAATTTTGCTGAGAAACAGATTTGATATTTTGCAGACTTAAAATACCTCCAAGCCTACCTCCATCAGCCACCATAAACAGGCGGCACCCGCTGGGGATGATATATTGCTGAATCACCTGATTGAGGGTAACATCTGAAGGCACTACTGGGCAGTTGGTAGTCACTACCTGAGCTGCGGTAAACGTCCTAAGGGCTTCGCGCCACTGGGCTTGACGATAGCTACTTATGGCAGCGTTTCTGATAAACCAGCCGATCAAGGCTATCCACACCCCATTAAACCAAGACAGATTAAATGGCTGCAGGAGGAATATTACAATACCACCGGCAATAAATGTATAGCCTACACCTTGCCCTACTTGGGTGGCAATTCGGGTAGAGCGCTTATAATCACCGGTAAAGCGCCACAAAACGGAGCGGAAAACACGCCCACCGTCCAGGGGGAAACCTGGAATTGAATTGAAGGCAGCTAGCGCAAAATTCATAGACGCCAGCCATTGAACCATACTGGCTACAGGCTGAGACATGCCGGGGTTAAGGTGGAAGATTAACATAAACAAGCCCCCGATTACTGCGCTACAGGCGGGACCAGCGGCTGCCATTTTTAGCTCGGCGCTAGGACGTGTTGCCTCCTTGGTCATTTGAGCAATACCGCCAAAGATAAAAAGGGTTATGCTCTTCACCGGGATACCGTTTGCCCTGCCAACAAGACTATGGGCTAACTCGTGGGCAATCACCGAGCCAAAAAATAGCAAACAGGTAACTATGCCAATAACCCACCAAAACCAAGAGGAAAAGTAAGGAGCAACTAAGGCGAAGGTTAATAACGCAAATATTATGAACCAGCTATAATGGAGCCTGAGTTGGATGCCAAAGACCTTGCCTAAATTTAAAGCACCATTCATTTTCTAACTACCATATTAGCACAATTCTCATAATTAATAACGTCCATTGATTAGATATGGATAGCTCCATTACCCTGGGGGACTTGCCACCTGTCGTATATTTCGGCACAGGTTCTACCTAGCCTACCAAGCGGTAGCCAGTATTTTCCTCAACTCAAACAGAGCAGCAGTGACTGCCCGGCGCTTCACCCAAGCTCTATCCCAGGGGGGATAATTGGCTGTAATGACCTTCCTATCTTTGCCGTCATCTATTCCAATATATATGGTAGTAGCCAGCCCCTTTTCTACCATATTCGGTTCATCTACCCCGGCTACGCTAACTCCGATATCAGCCCCTAAGTGTAACCTGGCAGCTTCTGCCATAGCCAGCGCCACTTCAGCACTGCTAGCACCATAATCCGAAATAACCTTGGCATCAACCCCGAAGGCTCTAAGGGCTTCATCTGAACTGGCAACCAGCCCCCCTTTAAAATAGGATGAGGCACGGGGAGCGTCGGTAATGGTTGCCGCCAGTAAGCCTCCGGGATAGCCTTCCATAACTGCCAGACTCAGCCTCTTTTCCATCAGCATATGCCCGACTATTGCTTCCAGCGTGTCACTATCTGTCCCCCAGATATATTCACCCAGGATTGACCTCAGTCTAGCTTCACCCGGGGCAATCATCGCCTCAGCCTGCTTCTGACTCTGAGCCTTAGCTGTCAGGCGCAGATGGACACCATCAGCCTTAGCATAAACACCCAGGGTAGGATTAGCTGAGGAAAGCAAAGGCGAAACCAGTTCACCCACACTCGCCTCAGCCAAACCAAAAGTCTTAAAGGTTTTAGAAACAATGATTGCCCCGGTAACAGTTTGGCGCAACCGGGGTAGAACCTGGTGGTACCACATGGGCTGCATTTCTCTAGGCGGGCCGGGCATAGCTATTATTATGCGGCTATCCTTTTCCACCCACCACCCAGGGGCAGTCCCGTTGGCATTATGAATGACCTGAGCTGAAGGAATAAGGGTTGCCTGCCTTATGTTAGTCGGCGGCATCTCTACACCCAGGCGGGCAAATAACTCCCGCAGCTCACGCTCTAAAGCCGGGACGACCTCCAGCTTCTCCCCCAACAGCTCGGCTATAGCCTCACGTGTCAGGTCATCTTCAGTAGGTCCCAGACCCCCGGTGGTCAGGATTAGGTCGGAACGCTGCCAGGCACGCCTCAGAACCTCCACCAACCTTGCCTGATTGTCACCTACCTGCGAAATCCAATAGAGGTCTATCCCCAGCGAAGGTAACTGGCTGGCGAGAAAAGGAGCGTTAGTATCAGTGAGTTCTCCTAAGAGGAGTTCCGTGCCTACAGAAATAATTTCGGCTCTCATTAAGGTATCGCCAGTTGCGGCAGTATTTCTATAGCAACCTCAGCCGCCCGCTTCCCCGAGAGAAGCATACCACCAAAGGTGGGACCCATACGAGGCAATCCGTAAACAGTGGCTACTGCCATACCAGCCACAATCAGTCCGGGATAGACCTCGCCAGTATGCTCCACCACCGCATCCTCTGACTTATCAATCCACAATGCTCCTTCGCCAGCCAGCTTGAGCATACCCCGTTGCTCCAGCTTCCTAGCCACACTAGCATCATGACCAGTAGCATCAATAACCATCTTTGATTCTAAAGGTACCGGGTCAAGAGCTGAAATCTCTTTAGGTAGATGGGCAATGGGGCTCCAATTGACCACTACTCCAGCTACCCGATTATCCTCACGCACCACCACATCCTCCAAGAGAGTCAGCTGGAAGAATTTAACCCCGGCATCACAGGCAGCACCGATAAGCTTAGAACAAGCATAAGGGGCATCAGCAACATAAAGACCCTCACTAACCAATGAGTAGGGCACGTTTAGTTCGTCAAGAATCTCTTGAGCCGGCGCCCTCAGGGTGAGCTTGTTCATAAAATAGCCACCAATCCAGAAACCACCCCCCAGGTAGTTATTCCTCTCGATAATTAGAACCTTAACCCCGGCTTTGCCCAGCTCTCTGCCGGCAATGAGCCCACTGGGTCCACCACCAACAATAATAACTTCGCTTTCAGTATAATCCTCAAATTGACGCGAGAAGCTACTTACAATAGCCTTAGTTACTTCTCCTTCCTTTACCGGATGAAATAGTGTCATACTAATTTCTCCTCCCTGTTATCTCTAATGACCTTTGGGTGAAGTGATACCCAAGTATTTCTCCATTAGTTCCATGGCGCAGAACTCCCCACACATACTACAAGCCGCCCCAGCCGAAGTATGCTTACTATGAACTTGACGAGCTAGCCCAGGGTCTAAGGACAGCCTGGCTTGCTCCTCCCAGTCAAGTTCCTTTCTAGCCTTAGACATCTTCCTATCCCATTCTTCAGCCCCCTTTACCCCCTTAATTATGTCACCAGCATGAGCGGCAATACGCGAGGCTATCACCCCTTGCTTGACATCCTCAGGGTCGGGCAGACAAAGATGCTCGGATGGCGTCACATAGCATAGAAAATCGGTACCAGCAGCGGCAGCAATAGCCCCGCCTATAGCTCCAGTAATATGGTCATAGCCAGCGGCGATATCAGTTACCAGCGGACCTAACACATAAAAGGGGGCTCCCTTGCAGATGGACTTCTCTAATTGAACATTAGCCTCAATTTGGTTCAAGGGCAAGTGACCCGGACCCTCAACCATTGCCTGGACTCCAGCCTGTTGAGCCCGCTGTACTAATTCCCCAATAACCAGCAACTCCTCAATCTGGGCTCGGTCAGTAGCATCAGCTATGCTACCGGGACGCATCCCATCACCAAGGCTCAGGGTCACATCAAACTCTCTAGCTATCTCCAGCAAGCGGTCATAATACTCATACAGGGGATTTTCACGCTCGTTGTGGAGCATCCAGCCTATCATAAAAGCTCCCCCTCGAGACACGACATCGGTTACTCTCCCCTGCTGCTTGAGCTTGGCAACCGCTGACTGGGTTACACCACAATGCACGGTTATAAAATCAACGCCATCGCGTGCGTGCTCTTCAATACCAGCAAATAGGTCATCAACGGTCATTTTGACTATAGCCCCATGCCTATCTATAGCCTCAATTCCAGCTTGGTAAATGGGCACAGTTCCTATCGGCACCGAGCTGGTAGCAATAATAGCTCGCCGAATAGCCGATATATCGCCACCAGTGCTCAAATCCATAACCGTATCCGCCCCATAGTCAATAGCCACCCGCAACTTTTCTAGCTCGGTATCAACATCGCCAAAGTCAGAGGAGGTCCCAATATTGGCATTGACCTTGGTTCTAAGCCCGTGACCGATACCACAAGGGACAAGGTTAGAATGGTTGATATTAGCCGGAATTACTATCGTCCCTTTAGCCACCCCCTGCCGGACGAACTCAGCATCTACCCCTTCCTGCTCAGCCACCAGCTTCATCTGTGATGAGATTATGCCTTCTCTCGCCAATTCCAGTTGAGTCATATCCACCTCCAAAAAAAGACCAAGGGTTTAAGCGGTTAATACTAGACCCTTGGTCTGAGTTACTACCGCTTCCCTACGCTCGTATTACCAAGATCAGGTTCCTAGGGTTGGCATCAAACTGCCTCTCAGCCGTTGAAGCACCCCTAGCGGTCTGAATATTAAGTTTACTTTATAATATTAACATAAGAGAACCTGAAACGCAAATGCTTTGTGCTCATACCATCTACCTCACCCGCTTTAGATTTTTATTGGTAACCCTATCCCCTTTATCCCCTTCCCCTTGATAAGGGGAAGGGGAATCAATTATATAAGGGAGGCTCCGCCTCCCTTTGACTCTCTGTAATATGGATATATATTCCTATCATGAGGGGGAATTATTATGTAAGAGAGGCTTCGCCTCTCCTTACTGTTGAATAGTAATCAGGGTGTTTAAGAGGGGCTATGCCCCTCTTTTCAAAATCTTCCCTCTCCCCTTATAAAGGGGAGAGGGAAACAGGGTGAGGGGTTTATAAAATTCTCATCTGTTATCTCTAGGTACAACTCGGGTATAATGTCCTTGGGTAATAACAAAAAGATGGCTACTATGGAAAGGCTTAATGCTGGAGCCAAAAAGTTAGGGCTGCGCCTTAGCCCAAGGCAGCTTGAGCAGTTCCAAACCTACTATCAGGAGTTGTTGGATTGGAACAAGCGGGTGAACCTTACCCGGATAACCGGTTATGAAGAGGTACAGATAAAGCACTTCCTCGATTCTCTCACCGTGACCCTCACCTGGCAGCAACCAATAGTCAATGCTGGCTTCCGCCTTATTGATGTCGGCACCGGTGCTGGCATACCGGGGATACCGCTTAAAATTCTGTTACCTGATATAAGGCTGACGCTAGTTGACTCCGCAGCCAAAAAGGCAGCCTTTTTACACCACATTAAACAGAAACTTGGGCTGGATAATGTTGAAATTGTAGTTGGTCGGGCTGAAGAAATCGCCCACCAGCCAAAATACCGGGAGAAGTTTGATATAGTGCTTTCTAGGGGTGTTGCCCCGCTGGTGACTCTGGTTGAATTAACCCTACCCTTTTGCCTTATTGGCGGTAGCTTTATCGCCCAGAAAAAGGGAGCTATCGGCCAGGAAATAAGCCAGGCAAGTAGGGCGATTAGCCTACTAGGGGGGAAGTTGCGGGAGGTAAAAAGGGTTAACCTGGAAGAATTTACCGATGAGCGCCGGTTAGTAATAATCGACAAGATAACACCAACGCCCCAGCTATACCCCCGCCGCCCCGGGATACCAGCAAAAAGACCTCTCCTTGATAAACAAGCTAAACCAGAGTAAAATAGTGATAAAAGTAATAGCCTGAAGGAAGCAAATATGGAAACTGGCACATGGAAGGTCAAAACTGGGCTGGCTCAAATGCTAAAGGGCGGGGTGATTATGGATGTAGTCAACCCCGAGCAAGCCAAGATTGCCCAGGAAGCTGGCGCCTGTGCTGTGATGGCACTGGAGAGGGTCCCGGCTGATATTCGGGCTACTGGCGGCGTGGCTCGCATGGCTGACCCAGCGATTATTGAAGCCATTATGAAGGCAGTTTCCATACCGGTAATGGCTAAGTGCCGCATCGGTCACTTTGTAGAAGCTCAAGCCCTGGAAGCCCTGGGCGTAGATTTTATAGATGAATCTGAAGTGCTTACCCCGGCTGATGAATCACACCACGTCTGGAAGCATGACTTTAAGGTTCCTTTTGTCTGTGGCTGCCGTGACCTGGGTGAAGCCCTGCGCCGTATCGGTGAGGGGGCAGCCATGATTAGAACCAAGGGTGAGGCTGGCACCGGCAATATTGTCGAAGCAGTTAGACATATGCGAGCAGTAATTGATGGCATCCACAGACTGGTAGCGACTCCTCAGGACGAGTTGATGGCGCAGGCTAAGGAAATGGGCGCTCCGTTTGAACTGGTAGAGGAAGTACACAGAGCAGGAAAGCTACCGGTGGTCAATTTTGCCGCTGGTGGCGTGGCTACCCCAGCCGATGCCGCTCTGATGATGCAACTAGGTGCTGACGGCGTCTTTGTTGGCTCAGGTATATTTAAGTCCAGCAATCCAGAGGTAAGAGCCAGGGCTATTGTCAAAGCCACGACCCACTACCAAGACCCAAAAATTATCGCTGAGGTCTCCAAAAACCTGGGCGGAGCCATGCCCGGGTTAGATATAAGACAAATCCCACCTGAGGAACTATTGGCACCTAGAGGATGGTAATATAAATAAATATCCGAGAATGCTTTCACAAAAGGTAATCACTGATGATTTAGACGCTTTGCTTGACATTTTACCACCTCACATTCGCCAGCCATTATGTCAACAAAGTGACAATAGTGAACTGCTAGAAGTAGTCTTAGACCTAGGTCGCCCCCCTGAAGCCCGCTTCCCCAAGCGAGAGGTAGTCCTCAGCCCCCAAGAGGTCAGTGAACAAGACATCGACTATGTGGTCTCACGCATTGGTAGCTTTGGCGATGACAATCGGGCTGGGATTGAGCGCACTTTACATCGCATCTCAGCTATCCGCAACCGCAAGGGGCGAATTGTCGGGCTTACCTGCCGTGTGGGCAGGGCAGTATTTGGTACCATAAGAATTATTGAAGACCTCGTCCAATCGGGCAAAAGCATCTTGTTGCTCGGCCGTCCCGGGGTAGGCAAAACCACCATGCTCCGCGAGGTCGCCCGAGTACTAGCCGATGACTTTAATAAACGGGTTATCATCGTTGACACCTCAAATGAAATTGCCGGCGATGGTGATATTCCCCACCCGGCTATCGGACACGCCCGGCGGATGCAGGTAACCACCCCCACCAAGCAGCACGCAGTAATGATTGAAGCCGTAGAAAACCACATGCCAGAGGTAATTGTTATTGATGAGATGGGCACCGAGCTTGAGGCTCAGGCGGCTCGAACCATTGCCGAGCGCGGGGTTCAACTAATTGGCACCGCCCATGGTAACACACTGGAAAACCTAATGATGAACCCTACCCTATCTGACCTCATTGGCGGTATCCAGAGCGTAACCCTGGGTGATGAAGAAGCCAAGCGGCGGGGTACCCAGAAGTCCATACTGGAGCGCAGGGCACCGCCGACCTTTGATATCGTGGTTGAAATCCAAGAGTGGGACAAGGTAGCAATTCAACCCGATGTTGACCAGGCGGTTGATGCCATCCTGCGTGGTCAATCCACAACTACCGAGATTCGCTGGCTGGACGAGAACGGTGAGGTCAGGATAGAAAAGGAAAAGCCAGTCATCATTAAAAAGGCAGCCAAACGTCAGCAGTTAGTCAAAAGGGACAAAGCACCCAAGCTCTACTTCTTCGGTGTAAATCGGGGACGACTGGAGCAGATGGCAAGGGAGATGCGACTAACTCTGGATATAGTCAACAATCTAAGTGACGCCAACCTGTTTGTCACCTCCAAAAGCTACTATCGGCGAAAGCTACAAAAGGTCAGGGACGCCGAAGCCACCAACCTGCCTATCTATGTCCTGAGAAGCAACACGCCACATCAAATCAGGCAACTACTGAGTGAGCTCTACCCCTTAGAAAGCGTAGATAAGACAAGTCCACTTAAGCTTGCCCTGAGTGAAGCAGAAGAAGCTGTTGCCAGGGTCAAGGAGGGTCAGGGAGCGGTAGAGCTCAGCCCCCAGAGCGCCTATATCCGCCGTCTACAGCACATAATAGCCGAGAGACATAACCTGTCCTCACAAAGCTCAGGCAAAGAACCCAATAGACGGGTGAGGATTTATAAATAGTAGAGGGATTAAAAGGGGCGAATACGGGGCCCCTAGAAAATAATCTTTCTCGCGAGTAATAAATGGGTGTTTAAGAGGGGCTGACGCCCCTCTTAAGAAATTTCCTTCCCTCTCCCCTTGTAAAGGGGAGAGGGACAAAGGGTGAGGGGTTGGAAAACAGTTATGGCTCTATTTATCACCTTTGAGGGGGGAGAGGGGTGTGGCAAGAGTGCTCAAGCCAAGGCGCTATATCAAAGGCTATCGGAGTTAGCTATCCCAGTAGTTCTAACCCACGAGCCGGGTGGCACACCCCTGGGCAAGAAGCTGGCTCGCTGGCTAAAGTGGGCACAGGATACCGACGTATTACCGCTGGCTGAGCTACTGCTGTTTAATACCTCCCGTGCCCAATTGGTTGACGAGGTCATCCGTCCCAATCTGGAAAAGGGGAAGGTAGTTATCTGCGACCGCTATGCTGACTCCACCACTGCTTATCAAAGCTATGGGCGGGGACTAGATTTAGAAATGGTCAAAGCGGTCAATAATACTGCTACCCAAGGCTTGAAACCCAACCTGACGGTGCTGCTAGACATACCGGCTGAGGCAGGGCTTGCCCGCAAAAAAGCTAAAAGACAAGACCGCTTTGAGCGGGAGAATATAGCCTTTCATCAAAGGGTAAGGGAGGGTTACCTCAAGATGGCGGCCAGTGAGCCTAGGCGCTGGCTGGTAGTGGATGCCAGCCAATCTAAAGAGAAGATAGCCGATATTATCTGGCAAAGGGTAAACCAACTGCTTTCCAGCGGGTTTAAAGCATGCGTAAGAAGCGAGTCGTTGTGGCTATGAGTGGCGGGGTGGACTCATCACTAGCCGCCGCCTTATTAAAAGACGCTGGCTATGAAGTAATCGGCGCAACTATGCAACTGTGGCCCATGCAAGCTCTTGAGTGGGACGGATTTAGTGGCTGTTGCGGGCTAGAAGCGATAGTAGCCGCAAAGCAGGTAGCCTATGAGCTGGGCATACCCCATTACGTAATAAATTTGAGGGATATTTTCACTCAAAGGGTCATCGCCAATTTCTATCAAGAGTATAGCCTGGGGAGGACGCCGAATCCCTGTATTCGGTGTAATCAGTATATCAAGTTTGATGCTCTGCTCCAGAGAGCTAAAGGGTTAGATGCCCATTTTTTGGCTACCGGGCACTATGCCAGAATTGAGTACTCTCCGAATGGCTATAGCTTACTGAAGGCAGTTGACCCAACTAAAGACCAGTCCTACTTCCTCTACACCCTAGGGCAAAAGCAACTTCAACACCTCTTGTTCCCATTAGGCAATCTCAGCAAAGTGGAGGTGAGAAGACTGGCTGCCGAACTAGGCTTGTCCACCGCTAACCGGCGCGAGAGCCAAGACATCTGCTTTATCCCTGATAATGACTATCGGTCATTTATCGCCAAACATATCCCCATCAAAGCCGGAGACATTGTTAATACCGAGGGCAAGGTTTTAGGTAAACACAAAGGTTTAGCCCAATATACCGTGGGGCAAAGGCAGGGCTTAGGGCTTGCTTCAAATGAGCGCTTGTATGTGCTCAGGTTTGATGTCGCCAACAATAGATTAGTGGTTGGCACCAAAGACCAGCTTTTAAGCGATAGACTCTTTGCCACTAATCTAAGCTGGGTATCAGACAAAGCTCCCCAGGAGCCAATCGATATAACAGCTAAAATTCGCTATAAATCACCTGAAGCTGCGGCAAGACTCCACCTTAATGATGGGGTAGCCGAGGTAAACTTTTATCAACCTCAGCGGGCAATTACCCCCGGTCAAGCCGTGGTCTTCTATCAGGGTGAGGCTGTCCTAGGCGGGGGAATAATAGAGGAGAGCTAAAGAGAGGCGAATACGGGGTTCCCGCAAAAACGAAGTTTTTGTGGGGTAAAAAGCTTTTCCTATATAACTAATTCCCCTTTACCAGGGGAAGGGGAAAAAGGGGATAGGATCGATAAACAATCTTCAAAAACCGTCTTTCACCGAAGAAAGAAGCCTTGAGGCGCAGGGTTACCGCCTTATCGCTGGCGTTGATGAAGCCGGGCGTGGTGCCTTAGCCGGACCAGTAGTCGCCGCCGCCGTTATCTTGCCTTGTCGCATAAATACTCCATGGCTTGACCAGATAAGAGACAGTAAGCTGCTGAGCCCAGCCAAGCGCGAACTCCTGTTTCATAGCATCCATCAAATAGCCATCTCAATAGGTATCAGTATGGCTCCGCCTGAGATAATAGATGCCCAGGGGATAATTAAGGCAACGCGACTGGCTATGAAATTAGCTATTGACCAGCTTTCGCCACCACCTGAGTCTCTGCTTATAGACTATATGCGTCTTCCCGAGGTGCCACTACCTCAAAAGGGAATAACCTATGGTGACAGATTATGCTTCTCGATTGCCTGCGCCTCTATTATTGCCAAAGTGGCTCGAGACCGGCTGATGATTGAGCTTGATAGAAATTACCCCGGCTACGGACTAGCCCAACACAAAGGCTATGGCACCGAGAAGCACCTCTCCTGCCTCCGCCAACTGGGGCCATCCTCTATCCACCGCCGCTCTTTCAGGCCGGTAAGGGATATAATAAACAAATGAAGCGTAAGGATACCGGTATTCTGGGTGAAAAACTAGCCAAGGACTTCCTTAAAAAGCGAGGCTACCGTATCTTAGAGACTAACTATCGCTGCCCTCAAGGAGAAATTGATATCGTCGCCAAGCATAAAGACTGGCTAGTCTTCATCGAGGTCAGAGCTAAAAAGAGTTCGGAATTCGGCAGCCCTGAAGAGTCAATCACACCAACCAAGAGGGAAAGGATGAGGGCTACGGCTGCCTACTATCAGCAGACTCATAGTAAATTGCCGCCATTATGGCGCATTGATGTTGTGGCGGTAGAACTAGACCAAAATGGGAAGCCATCACGAATTGAACTCATTGAAAATGCGGTAAGTGAAGCTTGAACTTACCCCACTTTACCCCCCAATTTGGCTATGCTAGAATTAACTGCTAAGGAATTATAGACATGCCTTCCTCAGAAGCAATATCAGGACAAACACTACGAATTATTGACGCCAATTTAAACCGCATTGGCGAGGGGCTCCGTCTTCTTGAGGATGTAGCTCGCTTACTGCTTAATGACGCCGCTCTCACTCAGCAGTTAAAAGCTATGCGCCATGAGCTGGTGACAGGCGATTGGTCATTTAATAAGCAGCTCCTTCAGGCTCGAAATTCAGAGGGTGACGTTGGCATTAGCATTGAAGCTCCGGAACAAGAGAGGCAGAGAGAGCTACCGCTAATGATTGTGGCTAACTCCAGAAGGGTCCAGGAATCGCTGAGAAGCGTAGAGGAGCTGGCTAAGCTCCCAGACATTACACCTCATTTAGACCCAGAGAAGTTCAAGCAAGCTCGATTTAGTCTCTACTCAATAGAGCGGAATTTGCTGTCCAGGCTACTCCGCCAAGATAAGATAAAGCATATGCCCGGGCTTTACGCCATTATAGATACCCAAGCCCTAAAAGGACGCAGCCACCTTGAAGTAGCCAGTCAGATAATCCATGGTGGAACTAGGACAATTCAACTGCGTGATAAACTCCTGAGTAAACAGGAGCTGCTACCTATCGCTCAACAGCTCAAAAATTTATGTGCTGAGCATAATGTGCTTTTTATCGTAAATGACTACCTTGATATCGCCCTGGCCGCTGATGCCGATGGACTGCACCTGGGGCAGGACGACCTGCCCGTTAAAGCCGCCCGTAAACTACTGCCGATAGATAAAATTCTGGGTTGCTCAACAACTACCGTAGAGCAAGCGGTTACCGCCGAAGCTGACGGGGCTGATTACATTGCCGTCGGCTCGATTTATCCAACCACATCCAAAGAAGCAGCGAAGGTCATTGGCTTAGACAGGCTACGCCAAATCAGACAGGCAGTAACCTTACCCCTGGTGGCTATTGGTGGCATTACTAAGGACAATGCTGCTGAAGTTATAGCTGCTGGGGCTAGTTCAGTAGCTGTAATTAGTGCTATATTGCAAGCTGAATCTCCGAAGGAGGCCGCCCGGCAAATAGCGGCTAGACTTGAGACACAAAGTGGGTAAATTGACCGATAATCTAGATTCAATTGCTGAACAAATTCGGCAGAGCTTCTCAGCCAAGGATGCGGCTAGAGAAAAGGTGCTGCCTTTATGTCGGGAGGTCATCCGCTACTGCAGTAATGCCATCCGGGCTGTGCACCGCCAAGAGTTTGACCAGGCTAAAGAACTGCTCCAATCAGCCCGCAACCTGCTTAACCAAGTAGAGCAAACTGTTGCCGATTACAGCGAGCTTCGTGCCACCGGCTTTATCAAAGATGCTCAAAAGGAGTTTGCCGAAGGAAGCATTACCCTTGCCCTAGTAACCGGCAACCAGCCGCCTACCCCCGACGAACTGGGCATTGACTTTACCGCCTACCTCAACGGGCTGGGTGAAGCAGTAGGCGAGCTAAGGCGCTACCTCCTAGATAGTATGAGACGGGGTGACCTGTCACGAGGCGAAGAATTACTCTCAGCTATGGACGATATCTATAACATTCTAGTTACTATGGACTTCCCTGATGCTATAACCGGTGGTCTACGCCATACCACCGATGTGGTTAGAGG
>Ga0315306_10000655_pt1 | contig 16806 bp, 12 predicted proteins | sample TDP1_MG_FD_203803 | JGI IMG/M metagenome (GOLD analysis project Ga0315306, IMG submission 203803) | Freshwater sediment microbial communities from Lake Towuti, South Sulawesi, Indonesia - TDP1 | ecosystem: Environmental > Aquatic > Freshwater > Lake > Sediment | place: Indonesia: South Sulawesi... | reverse complement strand
CCTTATTTCCTTATCAGCCTCAACAACCTCTGCCTCTTTCCTCTGCTGATATTTTTTAATCTCTTTATGCAGTGAATGGTCTGAAAGCGCCAAGATTTTTACAGCAGCAAAAGCAGCGTTTTCGGGTCTTGCACTAAACAAAACTGGCACACCTTCAGGAGTTATCATGGATGAAAAAGCTTTGCTCCACCCAAAATTTTCAGAGTCTGGCGGGCATGCGATTACTGGATACTTTGAATATCCTGCAACGACTCCTGAAAGTGCGTCTGACAAGCCTGCAACTGTGATGTAAACTATGTTTTCGCCAGTTTGCTCGTATGCTTCTAACTTGTCTAAGAGCCTCTGGGCGGTTTTGTGGGCAGAAGCAACATTAACCTCGTGTCCTACAGAGAGGTGTTCTTTTTCGAGAAATCGACTAATGCGATTGGCGAATGATACGTCTTTTCCAGAGCCTAATAGGATTACTATCTTACTTTTTTGCATAGTTGCTATTTACACGGATTGAAAGAAAAGCTTTTCAAATTATGTTCGGAGTTTTTTCGTTCCTGATCCTTCAAAGAATGTGCAGTGTTCTTTGAATCCTAGTTTTTGGTAGACTCTTACTGCGGGAATGTTTTTGCTGTCTACATTTAATATTATGTCCTTATAGTTATGCAGAAGGTCTTCTACAACTTTGCTAGTGCAGACGGTAGCAAATCCCCTGTTGCGGTAAGATGGAAGTGTGAAGACGTTTCCAACGCAAGCCATTTTGTGTGATGGAGAAATAACGTGGGTTCCTGCAACGGAAGCAAGCTTGCCATGTCTTCTTATTCCATAATATACGCCAGATGTTAGCATGTCTGAGAGAAAGAAAGTCTCTACACGTTTTGCATAAAGATTTTCTAGTTCTGACAAGTCATCTTCTGTCAGTTTTAATGCGGAACCAGCAATTGGAGTGAAAAATTCTTTGCCAGTTGCCATGCGTTTCATCAATTTGAGTTTGGTTAGGCGATAGTGTTTGGATAGTATTTGTTTGTGGGTGGGAAGTAGATGGGCATGAACACGTTTTGGAGTGTCAATCTCTTCAAAAATTTTACCTAACCCCGAATCATCTCCAAACGTAATTTGCGTAGGCGTCTCAAACCCCTTAAAATACATGCAAAGAGAAATAATTTTTCCGCCTGAATATGCAGTATACCATTCGCACAGCCTAAATAGTTTCGGCTCCAAATCGCAAATTGCATAACCATCCCAAACACGGTCCTTTTCCAAAAATGCAAGAATTCGTTCTTTATTGTCTTCTTTTCGGACCAGTATTTCTGGGCTCATATTCTGGCAGACACAATCTCCCTATATAAATCCTATATGCACACACACAAAATCCATCGTGGCTTTCAGATGACATATGGGGTTTTCCGCCACTAGTGTGGCTTGAGAAGTATGATTATGGAGAGAATGTGGGGGCATATACAGATTAGAGCAGTAGCAGGAGCAATGATGATACATCATAGCATGCATTCTTCTTGAGCCTGTTTTTGGTTTTGCGGAAAAGTTATATGCGAACCAGACAATATACTTAGATTTTGACCTAGCGTGAACGAATAGCAAGATGTGGAGGTGAACAGAAATATGGGTATCGTCCTTGTCTTAACATATGGAATCAAATCTGAGCAGCGCGCAGAATGGGAGGCTTTTTACAAAGGAAAATTCGCCAAATTTATGACCCCGAAGAATGTCAAAGGACTGATATCGTGGCGAGTTTATGAGCAAGAATACGGTGGAGTAGCTGGCACATACGTTGAAATGTGTGAATTCAAAAGCCTAGCAGACTATGCAAAAATGGACAAGAATATGGAAAGCAAAGAGATTGAGGAGATGTTCAAAGAATGGCACAAAATGAAGGACCCCACAAAGCCTGTTACGAAGTCAATATGGAATACTGTTGTGTAGGCTAAGAATAGAGAAAAGGTGATAGAACAATTCTCTATCACACTTTTTAAGCGTCTTTATTCACGGTGTTCTTTAGGAGATATCTATGTCAATCGGGAATACGGGAGATATCTCCACTTTTCAAGTTTTGTTCAAAATCATTCTAGCATATTAACTAGCGTAGGTTTCTTCTCTTCTTTCACTCATCTCCCAAGCTTCATCAGATATTCTATTCAAGTCCAGACTTACGAGCTTCCTTATCCATTTCAGCTCTAGGTTGGGCTTTGCCCTCTGCAAGAGTATCACAGCAATGTCCTTTTCTGTTTTCCTAAAATAGAATCTCCCGCACATAGAAGCTCTTTCAAAGTATTGCCTCAAGAGTTCTTTATAGAGGTTCCCGCAGTATTTTTTATCGTCAAGCTTGGTTTTTCTCACGTTCATACTCTGACCTTCCCATCTTCCTGCACATAACCCAAAAATCGAGGAATTCCATTACGCCAGTATCGTCTCCGTTGGAAAAGTAGAAGATAGGATTAGGGTGAGGTATCTTGTTGTTCTTGGCATTGATCCTTATCGTGATAAAAATAAATCCTATATGTAGAAGGGGCTATACGAATCTCAGCATATAGTCGTTGACGGTTTCAAGAAAAACTTCTTCCAGATTTAAACCGTAATGTTCGGCTAACACGAAGATTCCATAAAGCAAGTCGGATAATTCTCTGGCAAGCATTTCCTTTGTTTTCGGCTTGTCTGGCGGCTTGAACCCTTCTAAGCCTTTCACAATTCCAGCAACTTCGCCTGCTTCTTCAAGAATGTCGGTGACAATGACGAAAGGGTCCCAGCCTCTGCTTCTATCCTTATCAAGTTTTTCGTTGATTTTTCTGAATACTTTCCACGAAACTTGCTGAGCTTCGAATAAAGTTAGTGGCATAACATCACCTTACTTCTATTTCATTCGTTTAACGAATATAGAATTATCTAGTTTAGAAGATTATTTATCCTAGAAGATATGAAAATATGCGAGAGGTGATTTAACTTGAGTTCCCATCCATCTGCGCCTCCGCCACCACCAACCCCGACAGTGGCTCCAGTTAAAGAGAAAATATGTGAAATGAGAACAATTGTGCACAGACTGGCAGTGGATGAAATGACTGTGCGAAACTTTATAGAAAAAGAAAAAACTGACTTCTTCTCTCGACTTCGTTTCATAAAGCCCAAACCCGAGGAGGTTGTCTGCGAAGCCATATCGCTATTTTATGAACCATTCGTCGCTGCAAAAGCTAACTACACAATCGACTATTACAGAAGAAAAGTTTACCCGATCAAATTAGACAACGCAGTGAAAGAAGTAGTGATATTTGACAAAACATTACAGCCAAGTGGACAAGCTAAAGGCGGCAAGCAAATCAGCCTTGAAGCAAAAGAAAGAGTGACCATGAATGTTCCAGCGTACCTTTGCTTCGACAAGGCAGGGAGAGAAGTGGACCTGAAGAAGATGCCGGCGGGTGCAGAAGAGCCTGACCCGCAAGGGATTTTAAGAGGTTTAGGCGACAAACTAAGAAGTTCATCAGCTACTCCAGAAACCGTTGTAGGCAATATTCGTGGGCGAATCATTAAGAGGCCACAAGACGCTGAAACAGTGGTTGATGAAGTATTTGAAGTGACGGAACTTTCTGCAATCTACACGCCAGTTTACGAAGCACGTCTGAAACACTTAGAGTCTGGAGTAATCAAGATTATTCCAGTAAGTGGGATAACCGGAAAGGTCTACACCATTTAAGCGCACTCGCATTTAATAAGAAATGTATTCATGGCAAGAAAAATATTAAAACTAAGTTTGATGCTAAAAGATTGAGGAGTGAAGTTGTTGGCTGAGAAGGAATTGAAAGAGGTTGGTATAGTCACTCACTATTTCACAAAGATAAGTGTAGCTGTTGTGGAGCTAAAGGATATTATACGTATTGGCGATAGAATACTCATTCGAGGGGAAACCCATCCCTTCACAACAAATTTTGAGCAGACTGTGGAGTCGATGCAAATAGAACATAAGAATGTTAAGAATGCGAAAGCCGGGCAGAGTATCGGGTTGAAAGTTGACCAGAGAGTTAGAGAAGGAGACAAAGTTTACAAGATCCTTTCGTAGACATGCGCTCGTGACTAAAGAAGCTTGGTGGGGCTGCCCGCCCCTATATCTTAACGGGTTAAGTCCGTTAAAACTAGGGCAATAAAAGAGCCATTTTGCAAGGTTGTATCTAGTTGATAATACACAGATCCAACACTATAGTTCGGTCACTCAACACTAATTGATGACGTCTACCGCAAACGCTAAGATTGTTCGGGGTCCTGGAATGATTGATACACATTAGCGCGTATTTAGGCATTCTTATTCTAAGCGCTACAGTGGACAACTTTGATCTCAGATGACAAATAGCTGCAACACTGAGGTAACTAGACAAAGCAATCCAACAAGGAACATCACAGCAGCGGTTGTCCAAAGCGTCTTACGAGTGGGATAAATACTGTAGAAGAAGATAGAAAAGGCTGACAAAAGGAATGCAGTTGAACCCACTAACAATGTAAACTTCAATACAAAGGGAATCTGCTCGCCACGGATGCCAGTGACCTGCAGAACTGCCAGACTCAGTGCCGCCAACGTTCCAGGATAAGAAGCATTAACAATCGGTTTTATGAATTTCTGTTCAAATTCTTCCACGTTTAGTCTCCTCCTACCATTGCTTTTTAAGCTGATACTAAATCGTTCAGAACCTTAAGCTTTTTGTGAAATAGTGAAATATGCATTATATGATCTCTCTAAAACCAATTTCTACATCATCTTTCTCCTTTGATCCAGCCTTTAATTCCGAGTTCCTTGACTGTTATGATTGTTGGGTCAGGCTCGTAAGACTTTGCTTTGCCGTTTTCGTCGAGATATAATATTCTCGGTTTCAGTGGGAATACGCCTTGAACTTTTGGTTTGAGAACAAGCCTTACTTCTTCCGTTTTCAGAGGGTCAAGTCGTTTTCCTTTCATGTTGAGGTGACTGTCTTCAACGCGGTAGATTTCAGGCTTCTCTGCTATTTCGAAGCCTTCAGGAATAACTTCGGCAAGTTTAATTAGGAGAGCGGGACCTTTTCCAGCGTTAACGAGTTCTACTTCTAGGTTGAAGTTTTCGCCGACTTTGAGTTCTTTTTGGCGGGTTATTATGTTTGCTTGTATGTCTGCGTGCTCGAATCGTTCTAGTCCTGTGGGCGTTTCTTCCGTTGGAGTAGGGGTTATGAATGTTGCAGTGGTTGAGGTTGCTAGCGGTGCGTGTAGAACTTCGGTTAGGGATAGGGCTAATTCTCTTTCATTCTTGACTTTTTCTAGGAGGCTTGAAACTTGTTCTTGTTTTTCAGGGTGTTTTGCTTTGAGGTATGATCCTGCCGAGGCTTGAAGTACCTTTTCGGCCATCATGTAAAATTGGGCTTTCTTAGTTGGGTCGGTTTCGGTCTTAGCGTTGTGCATGTACAAGTATGCGTCTAGGAGTTTCTGAGTTGCCTCAGCGTACTCTGAGGCGTTTTTAAACCCTGCTCTCAGGTAGTAGCTTGCTGCACCTTCTAGATGTTGTGTTGCCAATGTATGAAGAGACGTATCTCGGACAGCTTCAAATCTGGTTCCTGCTTCTAAGGCCTTGCAGAAGCTGCTGTGACCTAGAGCCAACATTTTGGCTTTTTCATCAAAGCTGTGGTCCTTGGCATCCTCGAAGAGTTTGGATGCCTCCTTGTACAGGTCGGGTGAGGCTTCCGCTTCTGCTTGTGTCATTGTCTGCCAAGCCTGGCAGAGACAAGCTATGGGTTTCATTTCTCGGCGATCAGATTCGTCTTTCATGGCATCAGTTACCTTTTGAAATTTTTCGGTTGCAGAGCCATATTTTCTGGAGCTAGCGGCATGGTCGCCTTGTCTGTCGAGGATTCTTGCTTCTTCGAGGGCGATTCTTCCGAGGCAGTATTCTTCTCTTATGTCAGAGGCTTCGGTAAGATTGACTAACAATTCTTTTTCGTCTTTGCTTTCGATCTTTTCCAGTTTGGATTGGATTGATTTCTTTGCTTCTGCAAACACCTTGGCTGCTTGTTGGAAGAGGTCTTTAGCTTCCTCGGTTTGTTCTCTTCGGCTTAGGTCTTCTCCTTCTTCTAGTTTAGCCCATGCTAGATAGTTTGGGCTAAGGTAGTTCCATCGCGCCGTTGATTTATGGAGGTCAGCTGCTTTCTCATAATGCTCTTTTGCCTGTCCATATTGTCTTTCTGCGTGATGGTGTCTTGCCTTCTCGATTGCGTTCCATGCTTCCATGTAGGATGCGTGATCTTGATAGAAGTCTTTGAGTTGAGGAATTTTCTTAGCAGCAAGGATGTAGTTCTCTGATGCTAACTTAAAGTTCTTGGCGGATTCTGTGTAGTTTCCCATCTTGTTATAGGCCTTAGCCAGTTCCCAGTAACCTTCGGCAACACGGCTGAAGGGAGAATCAGCCTTACCATAGAACCCAATAGACTCTTCAAAGGCATCGATGGCGGCGCCTAGAAAATCAACGTCACTGGTGAGCGCGTATAACTCACTTAATGTTTTTCCAATTGTCATCATACTTCTACTGAACACAAACCAATGTAGTTTTTCGACGCGTGCCCACGGAGACTCAACCCATTTTAGCCAATATTCACGGGCGCTTCTCATGTTTGTAATCGCGTTTTTAAGCATCTTTATTTTTTCATCAATCGTTTTCTCCATACTTGCCAGCTCAGCCTGATTTTGGGCTAAGTCCCGGATGCAGCTACCGAGGTTCGCTTCTATTGGTTCCACTTCCGCGCACGCTGACGCTTGCTTCAAAACGCTGATGCTCTCCTCTATGTATCTTGAAGATTCCTCGAGAAGACCTCTTTTCTTACTTGTGTCAGTTTCAACTCTTGCTAGACAAACCAATGCTACGCCGAGATCAAGCGTCATATGGAACGTAACCCCCATTGAGCCTGAAGCACGCGCGTGCTCCAGGCCTTTGTAACCAAGCTTAACAAATTCCTCTATTAGACGCCGCTTGCTTTCCAGGTTAGTTTCCAACGCAGACCGTGGTTCGATTCGAATCCCGAAGGCGTGAGTGTAGGCTATCCATGCATCATGAGCGATGATACTGGAGTGGGCTACGGCATCTTCACGGTATTCGTCAAGCTTTCTATACTCTTCTCTAGCCTTGTCAGGGTCCTCCTGCGCCATTGCACTAAAACCCATCGCGAACTCTAGACCCCACAAAGCGTCAGCAATGAGAAGATTGTCTTTGGTTAAAATGCCGCACTGTAACGCCTTCTCGAAATGCTGCCTTTCCTGTATTCCTGTCGAGCCCATAATGTCCAAATGAGCCTCAGCTAGGCGAAAGTTAGATAGCCCAATAAGATATGCGTCGCCTATCTCCTCAGAAATCTCCACGACCTTTTCTGGATAGCTTAAGGCCTTCCTTTGGCATTCTTCTCTTTTCTTAGCCTCAAAGCCCCTAGCGTATGCCGCGTTCTTGTAGAAAAACGCGGTTAAGGTGTAAGCTTGTGCAAGTTGCTGCTTGTCTCCAGACTTGGCAAAAATCTCTATAGCCTTCTCGCCGTGATCCAAAGCCTCATCAACAATCCTCTCCCTTGAACTCGCATCCCACTCAAGCTCCAAACGGTCAATCAAACAAGCCATAAGACTGTTACATATTTCCCCCAAATTTGCCTGATCTTCTGCTCCCTCGTATGCCTTAATAGCCTTCTTTTCCAGCCTCCAACAATCATCCAATAGTTCCTTCTTTTTGAAGGCATCCAGCGCAATCCAAGAATTTAAATACGCAACCATAGCCTTACAATGGCTGGTTTTAGCCAGTTTCTCTAAGCCTTCAACATTATCAAACAACTCAGCAGCCTTCTCATAAGCCCCAACAGCCGATTTCATGCGGCTCTTGAAAACATCTCGAGTCTCAGCTTGAAAAGCAGCTCGATAAAGGCAGTTACCAACCCTCTCATGAACCTCACTCCTCTTCAAAAAATCAGTTTCAGACACTAAGTTTAAGGCTTTCCTGTAAAACTCAGCCGCTCCCAACCAATCATATTCCCTTTCTTTTTCTTCAGCTTGGCTTAGAAAAACCTCTGCACTCGACGACGCTGACATACCCATAGACCACTACAGAGCTATCAACAGCTCTCTGAAAAAGCTTTTTATGAACAGGTACTCCACACTCTTCAACATTTTTGGTTTTGCAAAAAGGTTTTGCAACGTAGAAACATATTTGGAAAGTTCATTGTCAAAGTTATGGCTCGAACACATAAATGAAATTCTCTTGTGGTCATTGGAATAGAGTTCCAGTTAACAAGATTTTCTTTGAACAACCTAATCCGATAGAGTCTAAAGTTAAAGTTATGATTCCAATGTATGAACCGTTACAAGTCAGTAAATGTGATAAATGTGGTAAGGTCATAGCAGAACCTAAGGAATTGAATGCGAAAGCCGGGCAGAGTATCGGGTTGAAAGTTGACCAGAGAGTTAGAGAAGGAGACAAAGTTTACAAGATCCTTTCGTAGACATGCGCTCGTGACTAAAGAAGCTTGGTGGGGCTGCCCGGATTTGGACCGGGGTCCTTCCCGCACACCGCAGCCAGCAGTGCACTTAGAGAGCCCAAGTCTCCAAGCCTAGACCAAGCTAGCCGACAGCCCCTTTCTGCGGTTTATTGGTTACTTTCAATAGGTAACCGTGAATTAAGGTTTTCCAAAAACACTAAAACTTCGTAGAACGCACATGCGTCAAGCCATCTATATATAAGGGGGGCTATAGATACTTTGCTAGACTCTGGCAAAGTTTATCTTTCCTAATCTCAAAAGAGAGTTTGCAGTACGTGACCAAGATGAAGTTTTCATTCATAAATCCAAGTCCTTCTCCAGAAACACCAGACATGGTTGTCACGGCATGGCCGCCTTTAGGCATGTTATATATCGCAGAAATTTTACTTGCAAACGGAATCGAAGTCTCAATACTTGATCAGGCGGCTAGAAGATTTTCCATGAAACAAACTTTAGACTGGGTTAAGAAAGAAGACCCAGACATTGTCGGTTTTTCCGTCTTGAATAGTTCGGCTAAAGAGGCAGCTTTTCTAGCAGAATGCGTAAAAAAGGAGAACCCAAATGCTACAATCGTCTTTGGAAATTATCACGCCACCTTTAACGCTGAAAGAATTCTCAAGAAATATCCTTCTATAGATGTAATTGTTCGTGGAGAGGGAGAACTCACAGGCCTTGACTTAGCAAAATGTGTGGAGAAAAAAGGAAATCTTGAGGATGTGAAGGGCATAACTTTTAGAAAAGATGGAAAAATTGTTTCCACGCCTGACAGACCATTGATTAAGGATGTGGACTCTCTTTCCTTTCCAAATCGTGATCTAGTTGGTGCAGAATACAGCTCAACAATTTACGGCGTAAAAGTCGCATCCAAGAAGTTTACTACAATTGTTTCTTCTCGAGGCTGCCCATTTCAATGCACCTTTTGTGCCTGTAGAAAATTTGCGCGTGGACTCTGGCGTCCGAGAACCGTTGAAAACATCATTAAGGAAATTGAGATGCTTAAGAGTATGGGATATGAGCAGTTTCTTTTTGTTGACGACAATTTCACTTTAAACATTAAGAGAGTTGTTGAGTTTTGTCGCAGGCTTAGAAAAGAGAAATTAGATATTGAATGGTTCTGTGACTCTCGCGTAGACAACTGCAAATATGATATGTTGCGTGAAATGGTGAAGGCAGGTTGCCGAACAGTTTATTTTGGCGTCGAAAGCGCGAATCAGCGCATACTAGATTATTACAAGAAAGGAATAACCCCAGAGGAATCTGAAAAAGCAATAGCAAATGCCAGAAAAGCAGGCGTCGACGTTGTTGTAGGCTCATTCATAGTTGGCGCCCCAGATGAGACACGACAGGAGATTGAGAACACTTTGAAATTTGCAAGTAAACTAGACATTGATATACCTCAATTGAATATTCTTAGCGGCATCGTTGGGACAGAGTTGTGGACTGAATTGGTAAGCAAAGGCTACGTGGATGAAGAACAATATTGGGAGACAGGGTTCTATGTGCCTCGAGTTTCTCCGCATGCAGTGCCGTTTGAAGAAATAAACAGAATGATATACGAATATTTCATAGCCTTCTACCTGCGTCCCAGAACGTTGTTAGCAGAAATACTAAGGACCTTTAAGAGTTCTTATAGGCTTTCTGTTATGGCTGAAAACCTTCCAAAGATAAACTCTATTCTTAGAACTGTAACTGAGGGAATACAGCCAAAATAGGGAGAAATGATTTCTCGCCCATATTTTCCGAACGGCTTACCTTCAAGATAGTTCTATTTATGATTTCGTAGGTATTTATGTGTCTGGTCCTTGTCCCTTATAGCATTGTATAAATAAAGCTAGGTCTTTTCCATCTACTTTTCCATCACACTCAAAGAACTTTGGTGGTACCCCTCCGCCGAGGTCTGCCAAGTATATAGCTTCTTGTGGAGCTAAGCCTTTATAACATTGAACAAACAGAGCAAGGTCCATACCATCTACTTTGCCATCGAACCTGAAGAATACTGGAGGTAGTCCTCCCCCCAAGTCACCTACGACTCTTTCATTCCGTATGGGAGTTGTGAGAGGATAGTTATCTTGATTGTTTTCATTAATGGCATATGGATTATCCCAGATAGCATCGCTACCAGTTTCATTTTGGTGAGGACTGCTGTAGATATCTACAGCAGTGGGATAGCGGTTTTTGAAGTCGCTCCAGTAGTTTCCACCAGAGGGATAGCCGTCATCCCAAACATTTATCGATTCATTCGAATATGCTTGATGCGTGTTGTTTACAAAGTTGTTGTGATAAATTTTGTTGTTTGAAGAGTCCCAGAGCCAGATGCCTTCTCCGTTGTTTGCTATGTTGTTTCCAGAAATGCTGTTGTTGCTTGAATAAGTGTTAGACCAGATGCCTTCCCCGTTGTTTGCTATGTTGTTTCCAGAAATGCTGTTAGATGAAGAATAGCCAAGCAAAATGCCGTTCGCGTTGTTTGCTGTTATGTTGTTTCCAGAGATGCTGTTGTTGTTTGAAGAAGAGTGAAGCGAGATGCCATTCCCTTTGTTTGCTGTTATGTTGTTTCCAGAAATGCTGTTGTTGTTTGAAGAGTCCCAGAGCCAGATGCCGTCTCCGTTGTTTGCTATGTTGTTTCCAGAAATGCTGTTGTTGTTTGAAGAAGAGTGAAGCAAGATGCCATCCCCGCTGTCTACTGTTATGTTGTTCCCAGAGATGCTGTTACTTGAAGAACCAGCGAGCACGATGCCCTCATAGTTGTTTGCTGTTATGTTGTTTCCAGAAATGCTGTTGTTGTTTGAAGAAGAGTTAAGCCAGATGCCAGCCCAGTTGTTTGCTGTTATGTTGTTTCCAGAAATGCTGTTGTTATTTGAAGAAGAATAAAGCAAGATGCCATATCTGAATGTTTTGATTTCCATGTTTTTGATTGTCACGTTGCTTCTCTCTGACAGATTTAATCCTGTTCCGCTTCCAGTTCCTTGAAGAATGTAGCCCGCTCCATCAACCACAATGTTACTCCTCTGTATTACGAGAAAATCATTAATGTTGCTTGTGAACGTATAGATTACATTGTCCACGCTATGAATTTGTGCTGTTGGTGGATCTATTGAACCGTCAGCTCTAATGTAAATGGTTCCAGTTGCTTTAGCTGGTTGAATGTTAAAAGTTGACATCAATGCACTCATAAACAGCAACGTCAACATTATTCCAGAAACTATTCTCTTAAGCATAATCTCGCTCTCATATCCTAAATAGAATTAATCATGAGATATCATTTGTGGATAAATCTTCTAGAGCAAAACTAAGTTTTGGATGCTGATCGGTTTAGGTTTAGGGTGATTTTAACATGCTTATTGGTGTTTTATATGGTGATTTCATAGGTGTTTATGTGTCTGGTCCCTGTCCCTTATAGCATTGTATGAACAAGGCTAAGTCTTTGCCATCTACTTTTCCATCACATGCAAAGAATTGTGGTGGTATTCCTCCTCCTAGATCTGCTAGGTACATGGCTTCTTGTGGAGCTAAGCCTCTATAACATTGAATAAACAGAGCAAGGTCCTTTGCATCTACTATATTGTCAAAGTTGAAGAATTCTGGTGGTAGTCCTCCTCCCAAGTCACCTACTTTCTCTAAAAGCACTGTTATATGATGAGTACTTAGAGCAAATTCAAAGTAAACGAGATAATGCGTTCCATCTGTCGATATTGATCTAGGCGGATCATGTGATGGAAAGTTAAGCCTAGTATTGTTTAAGAAAACCTTGATTTCTGTTGTATTCAAGCCAACTGGCTGAATTACTTTAACAAATCCCGAAGCTCCAGATTCTCCAGACACTTTGATTTTTATATAGCCTGTGTTTCCGTTGAAATCTAGAACGGTAGCATTGGAGATCACTTGTATGTCATAGGTTTGGCCACCTTTTGTAATATTTGCCTTTAAGGTCGTTGCTGTTGGTGACCATGGGTCGATCAGTGGATAATTATCAATATTGTCTGCATCAATTATATAGGGGATGTCTCCTATTCCATCGCCTCCATTCTCATTCTGGTAAGGGCCACTATACAAGTCAACACCAGTATAGTCGCTCCAGTAGTTTCCGCCAGACGGATAACCATCATCCCAGATGTTAGTTGAGTCAATACTTTCTACTGCCACGTTTCTGAAAGTGTTGTGATAGAATTTATTGTCAAAAGACACATAGATATAGATGCCACTGTCCACTATATTATTCCCGATGATGTTGGTACCATTTGAGGACTCCTCAAGCCAGATGCCGTAATCATTTGCTATTATGTTGTTTCCAACTATACTGCTATTCGACTGAAAATAATAGCAAAATATGCCATATCCGTTTGCTGTTATATTGTTTTCAGATATCACGTTGTTATTTGATGGAAGACTCAACAGGTCAATGCCACAACTGTTTGCTGTTAAGTTGTTCCCAAATATGCTGCTGTTTGAACTTTGACAGAGAAGGATGCCGTCTTCGTTTGCTGTTATGTTATTTCCACATATCATGTTGTTATTTGCAAATCCCCAAAGTTCGATGCCTCGAGAGTTTTCAATTATGTTGTTTCCAAATACGCGGTTGTAGCTTGAGGAAGATTCAATCCAGATGCCAGACCACCTGCTTGATATTTTGTTCCCCGTTATGCTATTGTTTGAAGAACCAGTAAGATATGTAGCAGCATGGTTATTTTCTATATTGTTTTTTGCAATCGTAGTGTTTGTTGTGCAGGCTAATAGCACACCATGTATGTTATTTCTAAGGTCCAAGTTTCGGACTCTTATGTTTGTGCAGTTTACAAGACCAACATATCCAGCGTCAAACGGAACTGTCAAATCTTGTTTATTAATCCAATAATAGATTGGTTTGCCATTTACTGTGTTTGATGTGTCAATATCATTTATAAACTCGCTGAATGCAAAATCAATTTGCACACCGAAGTTGTTTTGGTTGTCAGCCATGCGGTTATCTCTAAGCACATTGTTTGGAGAGTAATTAACTAAGATGCCGCTTGTGTTTGCTGTTGCGTTATTTCCGACTAAGCTGTTGTTTGAAGAAGCCTCAAGTAATATGCCCAACAGGTTTGATTTAGCGTTGTTTAGGGTTATGGAGCTATTAGATGAACGGTCGAGATATATGCCACAATAACTATCTGATATAGTGTTTTTCATGAGAGTGTTATTAAAACCTCTGAGTTTTATTCCATACAATTGGGCATTTCTTATGACAAATCCATTTATGACCACATTGTCAGCCTTTATGTTCAAAACATCACTTCCGTCCAAGCCGTCTAAAGTCACAAGACCATCCGTAGCCAAAGTTATTCGACTTTTGTATATGTCTATTCGACCTTCAGTATAATATCCCCCACTGACCAGAACTGTGTCATCCAACAACGCATTGTTTATGGCCTCCTTTATCGTTGGATAGTCATGTGGAACCCTAAGGATTGTCGGAAATCTAACGAAGACATTGCATGACATGGAGTTGTTTTCTGTTCGATTATCCCCTGAAACAGGAACAACATAACATGTGATATTATAGTTGCCGACCAATGTTGTATTCAATGAAAAAGTTATGATTGTAGAAGTGGCAGCTTGTAAGAAATCAACACCTTCAACATCGGCTAAGGTTTCATTGACAAGAAACTCTACTGAAATGCCTGTTTCGTTGTTTCTCCCACAGTTAGAGACTGTAGCGTTAAACATGCCAAGTTGCCCAGGGTCAATTCTATCCGGATGTTCTAGTCTGGTGATGCCCATGTCATGTTCTGGCAAACCTGCTACAGCTTTTCTTGCATTTATTCTTCCCCAACCATAATATTTATCAAAGCCTACATCGCCTAAGTCGTCCGAAGTTTGCTGCAGAAGAAATCTTATTTGGTCGTGAGTATAGTCTGGAAATACGCTCCAAGCCAGAGCAGCTGCACCTGTCACGTGTGGGCAAGCCATCGATGTGCCATTACGACTAGCGTAAGAGTTGGAGAGAATTGTGGAAAATATGTTGACGCCGGGAGCAGACAAGCCAATCCAATTTCCGAAGCTAGAGAAGCGTGCAATCTGATCAGATGAATTAGTTGCCGAAACTGCAATAACCTCTTCATGTGCTGCAGGATAGTTCTTCCAGTCATCTCGACTGTTCCCTGCAGCAGCAACCAATAAGACTCCATGATCATATGCGTACTTTACAGCATCATGAACCAACTGTGAATACTCAGGGCTACCTAAACTCATGCTGATGATCTTTGCTCCTTGGTCTGTCGCATGGATAATGCCTTGAGCCACCCAAAAGTCATAGCCCCAACCCTCTCTAGTCAGGACCTTCTCAGCCATTATTCGAACTTGGGCTAGTCCAGCTATGCCTATGCTATTGTTAAGCGAGGCAGCGATTATTCCTGCGCAGTGGGTTCCGTGTCCACGGTCGTCGATAGGATCGGTGTCGTTATTCACCCAATCATATCCAAGCGGAACGTAGTTTGTAGCCAAGTCGGCATGTGTGTAATCTATTCCAGAATCAACAACTGCTACAAGAACTTCGGATGAGCCAATTGTCGTGTTCCATGCAAAATCTACCTCTATTTTTCGTGGTCCCCATTGACTAGACCAGTAAGGGTCGTTTGGTGTGTAAAAGGCTTCCACCTTGAAGTTGGGTTCTACATATTTCACTAATCCATTCGATTTGAGTCTCTCAGTGAAAGTGTAGGTGTGGCTGATTGGCACTTCAACAATAAAGGCTTGGACATTCTCACCCATCGAAATCGTGCCGCTGACTTTTCCATTTTCTTTGGAAATTATCTCCTTTAACTGTTGTACTTGGGTCTCCGGAACATTAACCCCCACTATTAGCTTAATAGATTTGTCATCGTCTTCAGCAAGGCATCGCAAATCATCGAGTCCATGCGAATCCAACTTTCCATGCATGACCAAGCCATCACGCACCTCGCTCCCAGCATCCCAGTCCCTTTGTAACGTAGTTTCGGTGTTTTGCCAGCCTGAAGTAAACATAGGACCTCTTACTACGGTCTCAGATTCTAAGTTAAGGTGTTGAACGCCAAAAGCTGATGCCACAATGCTGGTTGACAGCAAGATAAGCATTATTCTAGAAACTATTCTCCCAAGCATAACCTCGCTCTCCTATCCTAAGTAGAATTACCCATCAGATATCATTTACGGATAAATCTTCTAGAACCAAATTATGTTAATACCCTTCTCTAAATGCGTTACAATGCGACAATCACTCGGGGAGTACAATTCAGATGGGAAAACCTGATTCATAGGCTTCGAGAGTTTTCCGAATTGCTTATTTTCAAGAATAATTATACGAATCATAATGCGCTGGTGTTGCCCCCTTGGCCTAGCTGGTAAGGCGTTAGCCTTGTAAGCTGAAGATCCCGGGTTCGAATCCCGGAGGGGGCTCCACTGTTCCAGATTTTAGGCTTGAATTAGGCTTTGTTAGGTCATGGTTTAATTGGTCAGAATCTTGACCATTAGGCTCTTTTCTAAGAGTACTCAGTACTCTTTCTACATACTGCACACTCTGTCTATGATAGATGAACTGAGGCTTCTTACTACTTGGGTCCAAATGACTGTAATGTCTACCTCTTGCATAAGACTTGGAGATAATCTGTAATAGTCCCTTCTTACTACATTGTTCACAGATAAAGTCTCTAACACATTGATACTTTGTCATTCTATCACCTCCTCTGTAGCTTGAAGGACCGACCAGAGTGCCTAACTTGGCATAAAAAGACCATTAAAGAACGAACCGTAGAAGTGAATATATCAGTTTTAATACAACATTAACAATGTAGTTTATTTTAGGTGCTAGGAATGGTTGACATAACGGAAATTTCAGCTGCTGTTGCAGCTGCAGGCGTGTTAATAGGTGTTGTCTACTACATTCTGGAAATAAGACATCAAAGTAGAATGAGACAGACAGACCTCGTGGTCAGAATATCCTCCGACATGAAAAATAGAGAATTCCTCGAAGCGACATTGGATGTCACTGGAGCTGAGTTCAAAGACAACGATGATTTTGTGAAGAAGTATGGGATGCCTTTATCCAAGAACCAGGTTCCGTTGTCATTTCTCATAATCGGCAACTACTTTGAGCAAATTGGTGTTCTTTTCAGGAACAAGCTCATAGATGCTAATCTGATTGGTCAACTAGTTCCGTGCTCGTACATGTGGGAAAAGATGGAGCCTTATGTAAAAAGTGTGAGAAAAGAATTACAAGATCAAACGTACTATGAGAATTTTGAATACCTCTACAATGAAATGAAGAAAAGAGAACAAAAACTGG
>Ga0315306_10000654_pt1 | contig 16823 bp, 15 predicted proteins | sample TDP1_MG_FD_203803 | JGI IMG/M metagenome (GOLD analysis project Ga0315306, IMG submission 203803) | Freshwater sediment microbial communities from Lake Towuti, South Sulawesi, Indonesia - TDP1 | ecosystem: Environmental > Aquatic > Freshwater > Lake > Sediment | place: Indonesia: South Sulawesi... | reverse complement strand
AGAGCAATTGTTAATCTCATAACCGATGTCAATCATGAGGTTGATGATTACGCTTACTTTGCCCATTTCATGTGGGCTCGGGAGCACATGGCAAACATGCTGCTTGTGGCTGATGAAAGCGAAATAAATCTGCCCAACGTAGGCTGGCTAACCCTAATAGAAAGCGAAGAACTTCAAAAAATGACAATCGACACCGACGAGTTTAAAGAAGAATATGATGCTGAAACTCGAGGTCACATAACTCAGATGACAAGTAGTTGCAAAATGTTCGGGTCTAGAACACTTCTGTTCAAAAGCCCACAAGATGTTGACTCAAAGATACTGGAAATCGCAAATCTTTATCGAAGAGCCCGGGAGGGGGCGTACCGCTGAGAAGGAGATTTTTTCTACTTTTTCTTCTGGTTTCGCTTCTATCCTCTCTAATCTCTTTCCAGTTTAGCCATGGTGGCGAGACACGCTCTGACTTGGTTTCTCTCAAAGACTCTGTCAATCAAAGCGGACTGCGCTTACTGTTGCCCATTTATTTGAGACTTCAAGCCTTGGAGAAGACTAATCTCACCCTTTTGGAGAGTGTACCTCAAAATTTCACAAGCCATGTCGCAACGATAGATTCCAAGGTCTTAGCCATCTTTGTTTCCTCTAATTCCCTAAGCCTGAACTTAACTAGAGACAGTGTTGGAAACCTTTGGATGGCTGCAAACTACTCTCTTAACCCTGGGGACTACATAAGCACCTTGACATGGGTGTCTTCCAAAACCGTAAGTGAAAACTTAACTCCCCTCGGCTTTGTGCAGTTCCCTGAAGATTACCCAGAGCAAGTGAAGACTTTCTTGAACCCTGGAAGAAAGATGCCTGTCGAAAATAAGACAATTCAGGAGATAGCTGCAAATTTTAAAACGAATAACATGACTCAAACTGTGAGAAACATCCTGGATTTTGTCTCTAAGCAAGAATACGACCGCGAGAAAACACAGCTCTTGATGTCTGGGAATCTTAACACAACGGATATTCTGGACTCTTTTGAAGACGCCCTCGAGGTTCTTGAAACTAACAGTTCGATATGTATAGAAAGGTCTTGGTGTGCCGCAGCGATTCTGAGGGCGGCTGGTGTTCCAACAAGAACTGTTACCGATGTTCGTCTCAAAACGTGGATTCAAGTGTGGCTGGACGGGTACGGCTGGGTGGATGCAGAAGCTCTCTGTGTTCAACCGCCCCCGATGTTCCCACGTCCGCTTTCCTTCGTCACTCCTTGGATGACTGAGAACTCCTCTGATGCCGCACTCCCTTTCACATGGCTTCCAAAAGCAGGGATGAGAGTCGCCAATTTGACTTTTGGTGATGTTGAACTCTTTGAGGTCAACCAGTACAGAACCATTTTGTCCGAGCCCATAGATAAAGAGCTGTTTGAGAAGGAACCAACTAAGTTCAGCTTTCCCATAGTCTTCAAACCCGAGATAGTTTATGCAGCCATCACGCAGGAAGGGACGCACCTGACTTTTTCTCTTTTCAAAGAGAATGAAAACGCGTCTAAGCCACTCACCATGGGAGAATCGAACAGTGTCACCTTTAGAGGCATAGTCGTTTCTTTCAAGCCCATCCGACATCAAAACTTCTTGGTTTTGCAAGATTTTGCGGTTCACGAGACGGGGAAGTTTGACCTCAGAATTCTCGTTCCAGTTGTGGGAGTCCCGGTAGTTATCGTGGCTGTTTGGTTGTACTGGAAAAGGCGAAAGACGAAGTTTCTAAGGGCGGTGACGCTTATATTCCTATTGTGAAGATTTAGAGTTGAACGCTTATGATAAAAATGACAAATTTGAAGAACCCAAAAATATTGGTGATTCTCGCGGTAGGGGTCCTCACGGTGGCTGTCGTGCTCTTTAACACCCAACCGAGCAGTGGCGGAGACGTGATGAGTGAAGCTATAGAAGGTGGAGAGTTGACACTTACATCGGTCGGTAGAAATTACGAGTCTGTAACACAATTTGTACAAGATGACGAAGCAAAAGCGCGGCAACTGCTTGATGCAGCCCTGCAAGCGCTGGAAAACGCAAGGGCAAAGTTGAACTCAGCTGCACGCACCAGCGACGAGTACGTGCTCGGTATGCTGAGTAATTACCAGATAGTTGCTCAAGCTTCCGAAGTAATGGCTCAAGGCGTGGAGAATCTGTTGAAGATCAGTCAGAACTTGGCAAATGCCACTGATTGTTATTCGAAAGGAGACTACGAGCAAGCCGCCGAGCAGGCTGCATATTGTTTTCAGATACTAACGCCACTCTTGGACGACTTTAAAGCTTCCAACGAAACTCTGAACAGTATAGACTTTTTTTACATTCCATCGGGGCAGAGAGACCGATTAACGCTCGGAATTAATCAGTACAGAAGTGAGATGGAAATTTACTATCAATACGTGGCGCTTCTGCGAACCCTCTTTGAAGGAAGAGACTACATGAAGATGAACCAGCTGATTGAAGAATATCTGAGGCAACTACAGGACGCCCTATCCAACACTGATTACAAAACCGCTCAAGAAATTCTTCAAAAAATCGCGGAGATTCTCAAATCGCTCCGAGACCCAAGTTTTCAAATCGCTGCGGATGCAGCCTCTGAGTTGGACCCAAGCATGCTCAAGGGCATGACTTTAGATATGGCAGAAGAGTTACTGAACAGGCTGAGAAATCTGAAGGGAATCGAAGCTTTTGAAGACTATCTTAAGGGCTTAGAAAAATATTTGGAAGCGTTGAGACACCTTGAAAAAGGTGAATATGAGGAGGCTGAGCAAGCGGCGAACGAAGGGTTAGGAGCTCTGAAGCAAGACGAGGGTGTCGACCCGGAACTTCAGGGCCTTTATGCTGGGTTAAGAGAAGCTTTCCACAAACTAACACTACACACAAAGGGTCAGCCTGAGCAGGGCTGAGAAATCTATGCTCACCCTTGAATTTTCCGTTAAGTTTGAGAATCCAGCATATAGCTTAATGGGAATAGTCCTAGGAGGAGCCGTTCTAACCCTTTTTTATCTTTCCCATAAAAGACTGAGAACCGCTGAGAGACAATTAGAGCTTGTTGAGTGGCGAAAATTGAGGAGACTTGTCAGAATACTAAACATCAGCACCAAAACGGGTGTAGTGATTGCGCTTACATTTTTGTTAGCCACGCCTTACATCCCAACGACCGTTGAGGTTCTAGTCGAAGAAGCCACAGAAGAACAACTGGCGCAATACTTCATAACAGTCATATTGCTTATGGACGTGTCTTTCAGTATGAATTACTCTGACATAAAACCTACACGACTTGAGATTTCTAAGACCATGAGCAAGCTTCTGATAGACAAAATGAACCCAAGGGACCTTGTCGGTTTCATGTCCTTTGCTGGACAAATACATGACACAGCTTCTCCTACGGCAAACAGAACGGAGATCACCGAAAAAATCGACAACCAAACTCTTCATCCATCTACTGCTATAGGGACAGCCTTGAAAACAGCAATCGGAATGCTTGAAACGTATCCAGTTGGGGGAAAGGCAATCGTGCTGTTTTCTGATGGAAAAAACAACTTTGGTGTAGACATAGCCTCGGCGGTGGTTGAGGCTATCGGCCTGAAAATACCTATCTTCACTGTCTCTGTAGGAACCTATGGTCTATGGGAAGCCAACCCTCTGGTCTTGAGAGAAATCTCTAGTAGGACTGGTGGAAAGTTTTTCGAGGTCAGAAATGAGGAGATAGAGAGCCTCGCAACATCGATTTCACAGATTTGTCATGGAATCAAGGTCGGTGCACTAAAAGCCGTCTATGACAAGCTTGTTATCCCAGCCAAGGATTACCACACTCCCACAGTCATTTTTTCCGCTCTATTGGTAACAGCCTTGTTTCTAACGTGGTTCACCGGGGTCTAGACTTTGGCTCTGATAGAAATGGGAAATCCCGAACTTCTTCTTCTCGCGCCTCTCTTTATCACTCTGACATTGATGGGGCACTACTTTGCTCACAGAATCAAGAGGGGCCTAGAGGTTTTTCATTATCCACCTGTCAAGAGGCTGCATAGAACAATGGCAAAGAAAGGTTTGCGAAGGTCCCAGTGGCGGGGCATAAGCCTTGCCTTGAAGCTTGTCATTGTAATTCTTGTAACCTTCAGTTTAGCCAACCCGATCCTCGTCACTTTCAGTGAGATAAGAGAGACTGTTGAGATTCCAGTAGTCATGGAGAAGGATGTGGTGGGGCAGATAATCCTGGCTATTGATGTTTCGGGGTCTATGGGAATTAGAGACGTTTATCCTTCAAGATTGGGAGTCGCCAAGGACATCTTAGTCGAGTTTGTCCAAAACGCCAGCGAGAATGTGAGATTTGGCGTTGTTGCATTTGAAAGAGAGACAGAAAGCGCTCTTTCTGTCACAGATGATAAAGGTAAGGTTGTGTTAACAATTAGGAACCTAATCCAAGCTGAAGTGGTGCCTTGCTTGGAGGAGTTCACCGACATTGGATGCGGCTTACAAACATCAGCCGACTTCTTAACTCCGTATGCCCAATCCAACAGAAGCAGCGCAATCATACTAATATCCGATGGTTTCGCCAATTATGGCTATCCTGACCCATTTGAATCGGTTTTTCAGGCAACCACCAGAGCAAAAAACATGGAACTTCCGATTCACTCGTTGCACATCGCTAGAATGGGACAAGATTCCAACGATGAACTCATGAGACAAATAGCCAACCAAACCCAAGGCAGGTTTATGGACTCCACGAACATTGAAGAACTCAGAGACGTGCTCAACATAATTGGCAAATACTACGTGCCAACGCATGAGTGGAGCTCTAAAGTGGAGATTAAAACCACGGTTCCTGTTAGAACTGCGTTGGGGTTCATACTCATGTCTGTAGCAGCAGCCTTTGTTCTCGTACTCTGGATTGGAAACTATAAACATTATAAAACCTCGTTCTAGTCACTGAACCGCTGAAAGAGGAAGATTCGAAGAGTCCAGCTTGAAAAAACGTGCAAGTCATAAACGTCTCACCTTATGGAAAATGCGAAACTCAACTCATTCAAAACTAAAATATGAGATTTTTCAAATCACTTACAGCACTGAAAAACCGATGTGGGCTTTAACATGGCGAGAGATTTAAGAGTGAGAAGGGACGTTCAAGCCGTGATTTTCGACGAATCTAAGGGTGAAAGGAAAATCTTACTCGTCAAGACGCCCGATTTCTCAAGTCGGCGACATCGCTGGAGGCTTCTCAAAGGCGGAGTTGAGGAGGGCGAAACCGAGACCGAGGCGTTGAGGAGAGAAATCTTCGAGGAACTCGGCTTGAAAAACGTGCAAATCTTGGGCAAGGTGCACGGTTACGAGTTCGCTTTCAAAGGCACAAAACACGTGGTATCTAGTTATCTGGTGAGAGCAGACTCAAGGGAGACCATAACGCTTCAAAAGAGCGAGGTTATCGACTACGTCTGGTTGCCCATGGAGAAAGCCGTTAAAAGGTTGTTTTGGAACAACGAAAAAGAAGCGGTTAGACGCCTAAAATAAGCGCATTTGAAGCCCCAGAAAATCTTAGATTTCATTCGTCACGTTTTACGCACACCGAGTAAATAATAGATTAAGGCACAGTTACAGAAAAAGAAAAGGGATTTAGAGCTGCCTTATTCGGTCTTTCTTGCTCACCTCATCTGTTAGGTTGTCACTGCTGTGAAGACCGTTGTTGCGGTATGGGAGCCTTCGACTGAATCAGGTGTGGCTGTTACTCCGCTGAACCAGTGTGCGCTAGTAACAAATTGTGATTACTTGAGGCAAGCATACCGTGTGCACTCAACATATGCGTCGCCTTTTAGAGAGTCTTCGTCCTAGCTACGTTCTGAGGTGAGAAAATGAACAACCATATAAAAGAAGAAACAGAGTTGGCAAAGGCCAAAGCGGTTGTATTTGTGCGACGATTCCAAATGCTCATAGCGTAATCGGTGCACATGCGCCTCTCTCTTTTTTTGTGCACGCACGCCTTTTCGCTTTTTTGGTATGGAAGTATGTGTATTTCAGAAGGAAGAAGGAGATTAACTTTCCAAAACATCAATTTTCCAATTCAGTGCTCTTCGACCTTTCTTGTTATCTGGTACTTCCTTTTCCTACACTTAGGTTTTTTAACAAGCGGTTGTCATAAGGCGAGTGATGGAGAAACCGGCAGAGGAAGACACACATTTGAAATCACGGAGAAGGTTTTAGGGCAAACGGAAGCAAGACATCTACGGGCTCGTAATAGACGAACAACCTGAATCTTCTAATCAATACAACCAAAACTCGGAATACTAATAACAAATTCATAAATCATAAGAAGAGAGGGAATGAAAAAGCATACCTTGACTTCTTTGAAGGAGAGAATGCCAAATGGAAGAAAAATGGAAAGAAGAACACGAAGAAGAGACAGAAACGGAAGAAGCAGAAGACTGGGAAGACGAGGAACACGAAGAAGAAACTTAGTGGGTCATCAGGCTACACCAAAAACCCTCTTTTCTCTTCATGTCCACCTTTTTGATGGATTCTCTAACATCGACCCCCCTCCCGGTATAGGTAGTCTCACGCACGCAGGCGCCCATATGAGGAAACAACTCTACATGTAAATACTGGGCGGCTTCTGAGCCTGCAACACGTGAGCTAAAAACTGAGCCTCAGGAACAGCGCCAACGAGCTCCGTCTGCTCGTTGATAACTATCTTCGGCACACCCATGACGCTGTACTTGTGCCCTAAATGGGGAAACTCAGACACGTCGATAACGTCTGACCGCACCATTCCATTACTCTCTAGGGCAAACTTGTGCGCCAAACTCGCCGCGATGGGGCAGTATGGACACGTCAAAGTGACGAAGACCTGAATGTGCACTGGCTTCTCAATCGACCTCAACTTCATCTTTGTCTCTTCGAGCAGGTTGGTCGTTTCCTTTGAAACGTTGACTATGTTGTCCACGAACGGGTTGAACTCGTAACCATACGGTATGCCGTAATATCTTATGCCGTAATCCTTCTTTCCGATTATGGCTATCGCTGGCACCTTGTCGATTCTGTACTCCCCTGCCTTTTCAGCGTCTCTGACAAAATCGTAAATCTCCAGCCTAATCTTGCTCGATAGGCTGGCGACCTCTTGCACGAGCTCCCGAGCCTCCTTACAAAATTGGCACTCCTTCTCCTGCGTGAACACGACCAAACGAACCTCGTCCTTCATCCCAGCGTCTAACTCTTCCTTCACGTGTTTCTTGTGCTCGTCTGGAATCAAATCCAAAGCAAACACCAATCATCATTACTGTTCACCAAAATTTAAAAATATACTAAGTGTGACACAATTAGTTTAGGGTTCCATGAAGAGCTATCGCAGTGTGTTGCGATTGGCTTTAGACCAGAATGGGATTTGTTTAAGTTGAACTCAGTTTTGTTTCTTCTCTAGCACACAGATCTCGTTCCTTTCTATTTGCATGACATCAAAGTATTTCATTGCATTGCCAGTTAGATATAGGAGCACTCTCTCGTCTGGATCAAATAAGCCTTCATCTTCGAGTTTGTTTAACGCCGCAAGGGTGGAAGCCGCCTCTGGGCATGCGTATATTCCCGTCTTGAAGAAAGCCTTCATTGAAGAGACTATTTCTTCGTCGTCCACTTCCACCGCCATGCCCTTTGTTTCTCTAATTGCCCGTAATATGAGATAGCTCGCATAAGGATGAGGAACCTTCAAACCAGTTGCTATAGTTTCAGCATTCTTCCACGCTTCGTCCACTTCATCTCTTTTTTCGTTGTACGCCTTAACAAGGGGGGCGCAACCCGAAGACTGAACAATAATCAAGCGTGGGATTCTCTTGATCCAGCCCAGCTCAATCAGTTCAGTGAACCCTTTCCAAAGACCTATGACTCCTTCGCCTCCCCCAGTTGGGAAAATTATGTTGCCTGATAAATCCCAGTTGAATTGCTCCGCAATTTCAAATGCCATAGTCTTGCATCCTTCAAATCTGTAGGGTTGCTTGTTTGTTGAAATGTCGAACCATCCTCGACTTTCCTTGAGTTTTTTAACAATCTCAGCCGCATCGTTTATCAAACCGTCAACAAGGTACACTTTAGCACCCATGTACACACATTCTTTGAGAAAACTTTCAGGGACATCTTTCGGCATGAATGCATAAACCTCCATCCCTGCTTTTGCTCCGTAAGCAGCCAACGCCGACGCAGCATTCCCAGCGGAGGGTACTGCGACACGCTTTACGCCCAACTCTTTGAGTTTTGAAACAGCCACAGCCATCGCTCTAGCCTTAAACGTTCCTGTTGGAAGCCTTCCATCGTCCTTGACGTACACATTTTTGGAAGCTCTACCACAATTGTTTGAAAGCCGAAGCACAGGAGTGTACGGCTCTCCCAAGGAGACCACGTTCTCAGGTGATGAGAGAGGAAGCAACTCTATGAACTTCCAGAAGGTTTTCTCTCTCTTCTTCCAAACACTCTTCGAAACTGTCTCAGCAACTCGAGCTAGATCGTAGTGGAATAGGAGCGCTCCACCACATTTTGTGCATACCGTTAAGACCTTGTCGCACGGAAAAACTTCTCCGCATTTGCTGCATTTGACAGCGATATTGAACATACACATCACCTATAAGCGCAGAATATTAATGTTTTTAAAGTTAACCACCCGCCAGAATTGAGCTCAACCTAAAGCCACATCCGAGTTGTACTTTTCTCGAAAGTCTTAAGAGAAAAACGCAACAAGTCTTCTTTGGGTTAACATTGAACCAGCAATTTTCCTCCTCTCTACCCATTCCACTGCCCCTCAAAAAACCCGAAGAAACATACGAAACCATAATAGTCGGGGCAGGACCATCGGGACTGACAGCCGCCATTTACCTCGCGAGAGCAAAAATCAAGACTCTCATTCTGGAGGCAGAAGAACCAGGAGGAAAACTGAACACTATAAAACTAATCGAAAACTACCCTGGCTTCCCCTCAATCACGGGTCCAGAACTCGCCCAGCACATGATAAAACAAGCAGAATCTGCGGGCGCAAAGATTCTCTATCCAGCCAGAGTTGTAAGCTTCGAGTTACCCGAAGGGCTCAAGACCATCAGAACCAGAGACAAAGAGTACCACGGAAAATTTGTTCTCTTAACAATGGGAGTCCAGAGGAAGAAACTGGAGATTCCGGGCGCAAAGGAACTGCTGGGCATGGGCGTGTCCTACTGCCCCATTTGCGACGGGACCCTCTTCCAAGGAAAACACGTGGCGCTGGTCGGAGAAGACGAAGAGACTATAGCTGATGGCCTATATTTATCGAGAATAGCTAACAGAATCTATCTGATACCGGGCAGCGCCGCTCCAAAATACTCTCTGAAAAGCCTCGAGGAACTCCTTTCAAAGGGCAATGTGGAATTGTTAGCCAACTATGAAGTCGCTGAAATCACTGGTGAACACGTTGTGGAGAGAGTGAGAATACGGACTCTCGACGGAAAGGAGGAGCAGGAACTGTATGTTGCAGGGGTTTTTATTGCGGGCGAGAAGACTCCCATGACTAGTTTGCTCGCAAGTGCTGGGTTGAAGACTGATTCGACGGGCTGCGTCATGGTAAACGAGCACATGCAGACCAATCTGCAGGGTGTCTACGCGGCTGGAGACGCTGCGTGCGGAAGAAAGTATCAGGTCTCTGTGAGTGTTGGTCAAGGGGCTACGGCTGCGCTTCATATAATAAGGAGCATAGTTGAAGCGTCGAGGAAGAAGGAGTCTTAAAAAAACAATGTGGGAGAGGCTTTGTTTTGAAGAAGTTTTTTGAGAGTCTCTTGGAGGAGAAGGCTCCTGGTCCCTATCCCTCCTTCTCCATTGTTCATATACTGAAAGCCCTCGAGTTGATTGCGGAGGAAGGACCAATCGGGAGGGGAAAACTCTCCACAAAACTAGAAACGGGTGAAGGCTCGACACGCACGCTCATAGCGAGACTCAAAGACGCTGGCTTGATTACGATATCCAAGCCTGGTTGCTCGCTGACCAGTGAGGGAGAAAAAGTCTGGGAGCAGTATCGGCTGGTTTTTCCCGTGAAGGTCAGACTTGGAAAGAGCGAGTTGACCCTCGACTCCTGCAGTGTAGCCGTGCTCGTTAAGGGCGGATTGGATAGAGTTAAGGCTGGTTTAGAGCAACGTGATGCCGCTGTCATGGCGGGTGCCATGGGTGCGACAACTCTCGTTTTCGTTGGTGAGAAATTGATTGTGCCCAGCATTAGTCAAGACGTTAAGCGAGATTTTCCTGTTGCCTACAGCCGAATCACTGAGCGTATAAGTCTGAGGGACAAAGACGTCCTTGTGATCGGTAGTGCGCAGACTTGGGGCAAGGCGGAGTACGGCGCAATCGCTGCTGCCTGGACGCTGGTCGAGGATGATTGGGGTTAGAGGGTGAATTTCTCTCCGCTGGCGAAGATGCGCTCCAGTGTGGCGTTGAGGTTTATTAGTCCGTCGTTTGTTTTTGCTGAGACTGGGATTAGCAGAAAGCGTAGTCCCACCTTGTAGATGGCGTGCATCATGTCGCGGCTGAGCAGCCTTCTTGTCCCGCTCAGTTTTTCTTCTATGGCTGTTTCTAACGCGTTAGGGTCGGCTGACCAGTCGACTATGCGGTTTGTTTCTTCTGAGGGGAGCAGGTCGCTTTTTGAGAGCACGTGTACCTGTGGGATGAGGAAGCGGTTGTAGACAGCTGCGGACAGGAAGAGGTTTGAGACGTAGTTCAGTGGGTTGGATGAGAAGACGGAGTCGAAGAGATAGATGAGGGCTTTCGGCTCCTTTGTGAGCTCGCTGGCTATGTAGGGTCCGCTGGCTCTGAAGGCGAAGAGCTCCATCTGACCCGGCGTGTCGATGAGCACAATGTCTGGTCTGAAGCTTGCGATTTCGTCTCCAAGCCTATCGGTTTCTTCGGCGATTAGGTCGGCTGCCATGATCAGGGCGCCGTTTGGTCCGAGCTCATATTGTTGCATGAGTTGTTCGATTTTTATGTAGTCGCGTATGTCGATGTCGGGGGTGTAGGGTAGGGTTAGGACTCCTGGGTCCAGGTTCATTGTGATTACGTTTTGTTTCTGGATTTTGAGCCAGTCTGAGAAGGAGGCTGTGAGGAGGGATTTTCCCGAGCCCGCTGTTCCTATTATGAAGGTTATGAACATGATTGTTTAGAATCTCCGCTTTGGTGGTTTTGGTTGGCATTAGAATTCGTTTTTCTCTCTTATTTGCGTTTAATTTTGCCGTCTGAAGGTTGGTTGATTATCTGGTGGCGTCCTCTTGCGCGTGTGTGAGACCTACCTATACCGGGAGGGGGGTCATGTTGAGAGTAGTGTTGGTTGGTTTTCAGCCGTTTTTTGAGCGGAAGGGATATGCTTTCGGGTTGCGTAATCGTTTGGGTTGGGGTTTTCGTTTTGTCGCTTTACGACGCTGTTGAGAGGCACATAGCCGTAGAGAAATTGGTTGTGCGTGATGTGGGTGAGGTTCAGGAGCGTAGGTACTGGCGTTTTCGGTTCGACCGCTGGTATGGGGGCATCGTGACCGCGGATGCGGTTGGCTGCGGATTGGTTTGCAAGTACTGCTGGGTTTCGGATGCAGTCATGTTTCAGCCAGCCGAGGCTGGAAGGTTCTACCGTCCAGAAGAAGTCGCAAACATTCTGATTAATATGGCGAGGAAGCGGGGGTTGGGGCAGGTGCGTGTGAGCGGCTGTGAACCCACGGTAGGTAAGAAACATCTACTCCAACTGCTTGACCGCTTGGAAGGGAGAGAGCTACTTTTCATCTTGGAGACGAACGGCGTCCTCATAGGAAACGACTTGAAATACGCCGAAGACCTTGCCAAGCACGGCTTCGTTCACGTTCGGGTGTCGTTGAAGGGCTGCAGCGAGGAGGAGTTTGTCACGTTGACTGGAGCCAAACCAGAAGGCTTCACGCTGCAACTCAGGGCTTTGGAGAACATGCTGCAAGCGGGCGTCAAATGTCACCCAGCTGTGATGACATCCTTCTCAACTCAAAAGAGCCTGCAAAAACTCACCAAGAGATTAGAAGCTATTAGTTCACAGCTGGCGGAGGAACTCGAGATAGAGGAGCTGATTCTCTACCCGAGCGTCCAGAGAAAAATCGAGAAACACCGCCTAAAATACCACACAGCCCACACGCCAAAAGCCGTCCCAAAAGAAAGAATATAGCTTTAACTACCTTGTTTTTCGCCTTTTCTCTGCGATGTACAGGGTTGAGACAGCCAGTACCATTGTGGTTACCGAGAGTATGTATACCATGATTCTTGAGTTCCGTAATTCTATTTCTAGGGAGTTATACTTGTCTTGGAGGTTTTCGTAATCTATGTTCTTCACGTATGTTGCTCTGAAACTTGCTTTGTCCCATTGTGGTTCCCATGAAGCTGCGCGATAGATGCTCCAGTCAAGGAATAGTATTCCGTAGGTTAAGCCTGGGTCTATGTCTGTGGGTAGTGTTATGTTGTATTGTTCGTCTTTGATCATTCCGTTGGGAAAATCTGCGATGTCGAGAACTGTGAAGGAAATGCCCCAAGGAGTGTCTCCATCAGACTTTGAACCCCAAATGAACAGGGTGACGGAAGCATTTTTGACGTCTTCCAATGCCGTAACCTCCACTCTGACCGTGATGTTCTCGCCAGGATAACATTGAGAAGAAGCATAGACCTCCACTCCAATGCCAACGTAGTTACGACTTAGAACCTTCCGTTCCTCAGCCGCATAAGCCGCTGGGCTGAAGATTACTGAAGCAAATTGGGTGATCAGTAGGGCTATTAATATCGCGTTTTTTGTTCTCATCTTGCGTCTCCCTGCTTTTGAAAATAAGACGCTAAACCTTAAGAAACTTCGCTAATGGTATATGGATGAAAAATAAAGGGGGTTTGAAATGCCTTCCAACTTCGACTTCTTACTTCTTTATTACTGTGATGGTGTCTGTGCCTTCAAACGGTATTCCAGCAACTTCGCCTGTGACTTTCAATGTGAGTTCGTAGAACTTGACGCCTGAGTCCACGTCTATCATGCCCGTTAATGTGTCTCTTAGAGTGGCTCTGTCAAACTTGACCATGCGCTCCATGATTCCGTCTCCATCGTGATCCACCAGATACTGGCTCGGGTCTGTTACAAAACTGTATTTTGGGTCTGTTATTGCGGGAATACCTTCCAGTTTGACCGTTGAAAGATCTATGTCTGCCACATTATAGCCAGCGGGCAACTCTATGTATGCAGTAACAAATTCGCCGTTACTCTTCAAGTTCAATGTGTCAGGGTTAACATCTGGTGTAGCGGATACGATAGGGGGAACAACAACTCTTAACTGGATACGTCCGATCTTCGTTTTTCCATCGCTGTTATCAGAGTAGCTAATGTACAGGTATCTTTTTCCATCTAAGTCTTTGAAGTGATATGGGTCGACATCATAGAATAATACATTGACCCCCAGGTCGGATGCTGTAAGTATTTGCCGACGATCAGTCCATGTTATTCCATCACTGCTTTTCGCCATGCCTATGGAAGAGGTCCATGCTGTACCATAAGATGCGGCGTAGAACATAGTATATGTTCCATCATCCTCTTTAACAACAGACGCGTGCCACACACTATCTTCCCATGTGTCAGGTACATATGGAAGTGACAGTTGTCTATTTGTCCATGTAATTCCGTCGGTGCTTGTTGCCCGCCATACCTTGTAACCACCACCTGGTACATGAACGTCACCAACCGTGTACCACATAACGTATCCACTTGGTTCGTGAATAACACAAGCATGGACTATGAGGTATCCGTCTCCTTGCGGGACGCCGTCCTGTCCCTGAGCACTCAAAACCTTCTGATCATCGGCGCTCATGAAGGCTGGCCAGCTAACACCGTCACTGCTAGTCATGTGAGCTATATACGCAGACCACTCTCCCGCCACCCACTCATAATAGTCAGAGTGCCACATTCGGTAGGTTCCACCTTCTTTCGCCACCCATGGAGAACGACTGTTGTGATAGCTAATACCAGTAGGCCCGTGAACCACTTGCTTGTTAAACCATGTAATTCCATCATTACTTTCGGCATAAGCAATAACGCGTCTACCAGGCCATGGCTGGCTGACAGCTAAATGCCACATTTTGTACAAGCCAGCGTCGTAAATAACGAAAGGCCCGCCAATTTCCGTATCCCAGTCGGTTGTCTTTGATTCCATAACAGTCGTGAAAGTGTTTAAAATCGGTTCAAGTTCAGCATTCGCAGGAATCACCCCTATTCTGAAGTTAGCAAAGCCGATCAATAAGATAATCGCCAGAACGAGTGAAGCTTTTTTCATCATTCTTTCATTCCTCCTTAATGTCATTGGTATTTTTTCATGGCGCCCCACCTCGGCGCTCCGAAGAGAGAAAGCAACTAACTCAAAGCAGAGCCTTCTAAGCGAAGTAATGAACAACGGAGACACAAACTCTTCGGGTTTTAGACAGATTGTTTCCGCATTTAAGACTTGTGAAACATACTTCTATACAATTATCAGATAGCCAAAAGGTTAGCAGAAATGAAAACAAGGAGAAAAAAAGGTAGGGTATCTCTCACGGACCTTTGTACAATTTACATAGAAAACATTTTCGAGCCTGAAGTTAGTATGTGCGTTAGTCTTTGTTAGTCCCTCTGTTTCTTTTGACGGCATAGCCTTTCCACTAACCAACTCTTTCTCTGTTTTCAGCCTCCCTGCACACAACAACCCTTTTGTCTTCGTGCAGATTTTGCGCATCACAAACAGCGTCTGTTTCGCTTTCTGATTTGCCAACACAACCAGAAACAGCGTCCCTTCAACCAGCCTATTAGACCCCCCTCTCCCCTAGTCTCGAAAATTTTTTTCTTCCCTAGTCTACATCAACCTTTCAGAGAATAAAAATTTCATATTTGAATCATATTAGAGGGGGGTCTAGCGCCTTGCGCACACACATACGCAAAAATTATTTCACACGCTCTATGACTTCTTCTTAGCCAGCATCTTCTCCATAACTGGTCTCAGCTTAGCGTTCTCCGCCAAAATCTTATCCTTCCCCAACGCGTTCATCTGCTCAGTCATCTCCCTAACCAACTCCGAAAACTTCACACCCTCAGCCGCAGAAACATACTCAACCCTAAACCGCTCAGGACTCAAACCCAACTTCTGCAACATACCCGCCAAAGCCTGCATGCGCTTCGTCATCCAAACATTACCAGAAATATAATGACAATCATAAGGCAAGTGACACGCACCAACCAAAACCATACCAGCTCCTTGCCTAAACGCCTCAAAAACAAAGTCCCTGTCCACCCGCCCAGAACACATAACCCGAATAGCCCTCAAAGTAGGCGGATACTCAAACCTACTCGTCCCAGCCAAATCAGCACCCGCATAACTACACCAGTTACACAAAAAGCCCAGAATCTTCTCCTCAGGATTCTTCTCCAAAGCAGCGTGAATCTGATTCACAATCTGCGCATCAGTGAAATGCATCTGAGTAATCGAATTCGTAGGACACTCAGCCACACACGTGCCACAACCATGACACATAGCGGGCAAAACACTCGCAACCTCCTTCTCAGGCGCACGAGCAGCCCCATAAGGACAAACCTTCTCGCAGATGCCACACTTCACCCTCACGTTCTGACAAGTCTCAGCATCAACAACCGCAATGATAGGCTCAATCTTCCACTTAGCCTTAGACAAAATAGTCGCAGCACGCCCAGCAGCACCACTCCCCTGAGCCACACTGTAAGGAATGTCCTTCGGAGCCTGACAAGCACCAGCCAAAAAAATCCCGTCAACAGCCGTGTCAATCGGCTTGAGCTTAGGGTGACTCTCCATGAAGAAGCCATCCGTCCCCCGTGAGACGCTGAATATCCTCGCAACCTCGTCCGCACCCTTCTTCGGAACAGCCGCCGTGCACAAAACCACCAATTCGGCATCCAACTCTATGGGCTCGCCCAACGTCATGTCCTCAGCCCGTATAATGAGGTTCTTCGTCTTCGGGTCTTCCAATACCTGAGAAGCCTTACCCCGAATGAAGTTGACGCCCAAGTCGCGGGCTCTCCGATAAAACTCCTCGTAGCCCTTAAACGGCGTGCGCATGTCAATGTAGAGAACATAAACCTCAACATCATCCTTGTACTTCTCCTTCAGCAAAATGGAATTCTTTAAGGCGTACATGCAACAAAAACCAGAACAATACTCATACTTGTTAACGTCACGGGAGCCCACACACTGAATAAAAGCAACACTATGAGGCTTCTTCCCATCAGACGCCCGCACAACCTTCCCAGCGGTTGGTCCAGCAGCCAAAATCAACCGCTCCAACTCCAACGCGGTTATCACGTTGTCATATCTGCCATACCCGTAGAGACTGTCATCGTTGGGCAGATAGATGTCAAAACCCGTAGCCACAACAATAGCGCCCACATCTAGTTCAATTTCTTCTGGCTTCTGATCAAGGTTTATGGCTTGACGGGCTCCACAAGCGTCCACACACTTATAACACTCGATACAATAGTCCTTGTTGATTGAGTAGATCAGAGGAACAGCCTGGTCGAAAGGCACCGATATGGCCTTTCTCACACCCATGTTCACGTCCCACTCGTTCGGATACTCCACGGGGCAGACGTCTCGACACTCGCCGCAACCGGTGCAGTTGTCCGCAATAACGTATCTCGGGTTCTTTCGAATCTTCACCTTGAAATTTCCCACGTAACCCTGCACACTCAAAACGTCAGCGAAGGAGATTATCTCGATGTTGGGATGACGAGAAACATCCACCATCTTTGGTCCTTCGATACAGATGCTACAGTCGAGAGTTGGGAAGGTCTTGTCCAAC
>Ga0315306_10000653_pt1 | contig 16836 bp, 14 predicted proteins | sample TDP1_MG_FD_203803 | JGI IMG/M metagenome (GOLD analysis project Ga0315306, IMG submission 203803) | Freshwater sediment microbial communities from Lake Towuti, South Sulawesi, Indonesia - TDP1 | ecosystem: Environmental > Aquatic > Freshwater > Lake > Sediment | place: Indonesia: South Sulawesi... | reverse complement strand
AATACCATGATGCTTTTCTCGGTAGCAAACGCATTCTTTATCTCATTGCGAGAAGGAAAAACTCGTTTCGAGGTTATTTCCCCTTTCTCCATTCTTAGAAGAATGATTACTATTGCAGCGGAAATTATCGGGATAGACAGAAAGAAGAGAAAAGTCATGCCAAAGTAATATGCTAGTACTCCACTCAAAACTGGACCTATAGCTGCTCCAAGATACTGAAGGGTAGATAATAAACCAAAGGCAGTAGCCTTCCTTGACTCTTCCGCAGACTTGGCAACTACGGAAAAAGAAGCAGTGTCTCTGAGACCCCAAGCAACGCGACTAAATAATAAACCAAGAGCAATCAACAGCCAATTTACGGCCCCAACTGCTGTTGTATAAGAAAGGATGGCAAACAAGCTAAACAGAAGACTTGAAATAAAGACACTCTTTCCTCCAAACTTCGCGCATAGAGAACCACCCAAAAAAGCTGTTATAGCCAAAGCTAGGTTATATCCTGAAGCAACCTTGCCCACATCTAAAAAAGAAGCGCCTAAATCCCTTAGCAACACCGACACAAAGGGAGAAACCAAACCACTGGCAAAAGATAACATAGACATAGATAATGCCAGATGCCAAACGTCAGGCTCTAGATGGAAAAAGGCCCTAAACTTCGCCTTCAAATTCTTCAATAATTGATACCATGAATCTTATTTTCATTCATATTCTTAAATCTTTAACTTCTAAAATGTCTTAAAGTTACTAGGACATCAAGAAAGGTTACGTGCCCGTGAATGCCAATAACTCCACTTCATGGACTCGCATTTATGTTCCTCTACTTCAAGGATAAGAGAAGAATTGACCCTCTCGCCCTAACAGTTTCAGCCACATTTATTGACCTAGAACCCCTCTACTACTTCATAATCGGAGATCCGCTAGACCACAAAATTTGGCACAGCTTCGCATTTTCCATAACTGTCTATCCCATCCTTATCACGTTTGGAGTTTATATGGTGGAGCACTTTTTTAAGGAAAGATTATGGTCTGCATACAATGCCATTCGACTTAAGCCGAATCAAGTGCGATACCCAATTTTGACAATATACTTTTGTAGCTTTGTGGGAGGTCTTAGCCACATCTTCCTTGACATGTTCACCCATGAAAAAATGCCCTACGTAATCTATCCTCTAACCTATGGAAACCCTTTCTACATCGGAACTGCCTCCTCAATAACTGTAGATTCAGCAGTCATTCTGTTAGCAATCTACTCCGCCTTACAATGGCTAAAAAAATGAAGACTGAAGTTAATCGCTAATTCAAAAAGGTTATTTCCCGTCGGATTGAAGACATCTTTTGCATTTCTTCTTTTTCTCTTGTTATGATTGTTTAGAGGGCGTGCATAGTCCTTACTTTGCGGAATTGAGTTTCAATCTGCATTTGAGATTAATAAAAGATAACTGACGTGTCCACTGAACACAATAATGGTGCAAAACAAGGTGAGCATGTTCGAAAATAAAGAGTTCATAATCGATCAGCGGCTTCTCTCAGTTAGAAACACCTACGTCGTCAAGGACAAACACGGTCAACAGCTAGGTTTCATCAAGCAAGAATTCGTTAGCCTAGGACCAAAATTCTGGTTTGAAGACAACACAGGCGTCCACTTAGGCGAAATCGACGGGAAAGTTGTCACCGTTCACAACGAGTACGAAATCAAAGACAAAGACGGACAAGTCAAGGCAAAGATTAAGAAAAAAATTCTCAAGCTATTCGGAAGCGAATGGTGGATGGAAAATGCTGACGGTCACGAAATTGCCAGGATAGAAGGCAACATCGTTCGTCACACATACGACATAATAGCCCAAGACAAGACCAAAATAGCTAAGGTTCACCGCAACTGGGTAACGGTTCAAGATGAATACTGCATTGAAATCGTTAAGCCAGACTTCAACCCGATGCTCGTTTTAGCATTCGCAGTTGCCATGGATAACGTTGAACACAAGCAGAGAAGCCCATTATCAAGACAAGTAAACATCATCGGAAAACTTCTCGGACACTAAAGCAATCTCAAATGACTTGTGACTTTACAATGGTTTAGACAATTCAATAGTGTTTCACGCTGTGTAAAATGGCCTTTGTATGGTTTTGTTAAAGGTTTCGTTGATGGTTGGGGCGACAGTTAGCATAGAATTTTCATTGTAGAATTGGAAAAGCTTGAGGCAGAAGGCCCCGTCTTGAAAGTAGAATCCAGTGTCTCAATTGAGGTTTTTTGCATATGCGAATAGAACTAAACAACAGTTTTTGAACTCCAATCTATTTGCATATCAAGAGCGCAATCCAGAGGTATCCTTCGATTGTCAACAAAGGAAATATGTATGGTTCTGGTCATCTTCTGCTGTAAAGCCCGACAAGTTCACCTTTCGCGAGTATGTGCCCTTTCATCGCTATTTCGACGTCCTTCTTTCTTGAATTTGGATTGAGAGCCAGTTTTGTGTCCAAAGCATAAACCTTGAAGAAGTACCTGTGCGTTCCGGATGGGGGACAAGGCCCTCCATAAGAATGTTTTCTAAAATCGTTCAATCCCTCGACCCCTGGAACAGTGTTCTCTTCTATTTTATTTGTTGGAGGGATGTTCCAGACAATCCAATGATCCCAGGTTCCCATAGGTGCGTCCGGATCATCAACTATGAGGACAAGACTTCTTGTTTCTTCAGGTATTCCTTCTATAGTTAAAGGAGGATTCACGTCATCCCCATCGCAGGTATACTTTGCAGGAACGAATTTATTTTTCTCAAAAGCAGGGCTTGTTACAGTTAACTCTTTCACAGACCTCACACCCTTTTAGAACTTAATGTAGTATATCGTGTCAATGCATAAAAAACTTGTTTAGCACGCCAAAATATAGGTAAAGGTTATTTAACGCTGAAATGACGAAATCTCCCGCCAAATCCCCTCTTTTTTATATTAGGTTATGTTGAACAGTTGAAAGATTTGTGCGTTATGCCGATTATCGCGGCTTTTGCAATTTATATTTTCCACCGTATTTGTTGGTCGATACCTTCGTTAGACAACTTACTAATTTGGGACACCCAAGGCACTCATCTGGAAGTGAGGAGTTCTTGGGAAGAGTTCTCAAATAGCCGAAATGGTGTGGACATGTAGATCCCGATTTGGAATGCACGTTTGCAGAGTTCTCCTTTTCCGGAATGTTCTCTTTTTTCATTTTCTTGGAATCAGGTTCTTTTGTTTCTTGTCTAGAGACATGCCTTAAGGCGCCTGATTCCGGTCGCAGTTTTCTAAGAACTAGAATGTATACAACCATCGCTACAAAAATCAAAACACCAATCAAAACATTAGCGTCTAAAGAAAGCATAGTTTTTCATCACTTTATGCATCATTGTGCATCTTGGAAAAGATGTGCTCTAAGTAAGCTATGGAGCGGGCAAGATCCGTCAAAGTAATCATGCCGACTAGGCGACTGTTTTCGATTATAGGGAGTTTCTTGATCTTCTTTTCTGTCATTAGTTTTACAGCGTCTTGAATGTTCATGTGTGGATCTCCGAACACAATAGGAGCAGACATGATTTGAAACACTTTTGTTGTTGAGGGGTCCTTTGCTTCAAGCAGCACTCTTTTCAACATATCGCCTTCGGTGATAATTCCAATAGGGTTTTCCTCTTGAACTACAACCAAGCAGCCTATTCCGTGTTCATTCATAATAGCGACTGCCTCTCTAACAGTTGCTTTTCCCTCTAATGTTATGACATTTTTAGTCATAATCTCTCCGATTTTAAGCGACATGAACCCATCAAAGTAAGTTTGAACATTCTGTGCTTTATGCCTTAAGAACTGATGATTCATATCTAAAATCTGCATTGTGGTTTCATAATGTTTTATACAGTTTGGTTCTAATCTGACTCGAATACGGATAGAGAGTGCCTAATTTGGCGACAGAGCTCCTGCCAGAATTCTTTCTATTCCTAGGCATCGACTTCTTCATAGCGTTAGCACTACTCACCTGCGTCATGGATTACTTTCGTAGGACAGTTTCTTATCTGTACGAAGCGGCAGCCGTATTCGGTTACATAAATATGTTGATGAGCAGAGAATTCATTGCGAATTTCGGAGAATACATGCGCTTCTCTTACTGCTTCTTATATCTCACTCTTGCTCTGGCTAACGTTATCGGAATCAATGTTTACCTCATGGTTTCGAAAAAGTCCTGGGGAACAGCAAAAGCCTTCGCAAGTTGCATTACTTTCCCCACGATTCTCATATCTGCCTTCTTCTTCTCGCTTTATGGCAAAGAGGTGTCGCACATTCTGACGGCTGCACTCATATCCAGCACGATGGCACTTGGAATAGGCATCACGTTTCTGGTTGTCCCCGAAAAGGTGAAAGAATGGATGGGAAGGAGGTGAACGAATGGATAAAAGAAAACGGTTAGACTTGTTAGTGTTGCTGTTAATATCGGTTTTCGTAGTCGCTGCAAGTGCATCAGTATACAACTATATGTACATACAAGCATCCCCTATCGGCGTCCAATCCCCTTACATTAGGTTCGTATCCGGAAATGATACTACTTCAACTCTTGGCTCCAACGCTACATATGCAAAGATCACAAGCATGGCAGGTTGGCCCAACGCTACTCGCGTTTACGAAGATGCGTTGAGAATTCAGAATACCGACACTAATCCTCACGACGTTGAGCTAATGTTTGACTCCTGGAGCGGTCAAACAAGCTCCATACTCTACATCTACGTTAAGATTTTCGACTCTGTTGGAGGAGCTCAGCAAGGCTCAACACTAAGTGTCATTGCACAAAACTCTACTGGGACTGTCACGATTCCAGGAAGCACGACTTATTACGTACAGTGGGAGATCAGATGGAATGGCGGCGCGCTCTCGTCGTACTCCGTTACTGTAACGTTAAGACTAAAGGTGCCATAAGTATTCTCTCTCTCACTCTTTTCTTTGCACAGTTGAGGAAGATTTCATGGCGATTAGACGTTTGAATAGACTATACTTACTATGCGTTTTCTTACTGACTATCCTGCCACTTTCAGTTAATGGTAGTGTATGGAACAATCTCCTCTCTCAAGCGTCGCCTATACAATGTGAAGAGCCCAAGGTGATTCTGCAAGAGGGAACGGCAGGCACAAGCACAATCTACACAAACAATACAAGTGCAACGGTAAGAATCGTTACTCCCACTCAAAACGAAACACAAGACTTTGTCGATAATAACACGTCTAACGTAGACTCTTCTGCTGACAAAGGAACTCATGACAATTTTTCAGCACAACAAATTGGTCCAGATTCAATTTATGATGTTTTAAAGGAAGAAAACACTAGTGTGACATTTAATAGCTGGGGAATCAACTCAAGCGCCTTTACGAGCACATCAACTCATGCAACTTATCGCTACATGGGAGAAACATCCCCTAACATTGACAACATGACAGTCATAAAGCTTCACATACAATACAGTGGAACAGGAACTGTAGCCATAGCCTTGTACACTGGAGGCACATTAACCGACCCAACTGGAGCCACAAAGAGAACCGAAGCATACAATGTTGCTGTATCTAATGGGTGGAACGCAATTGACGTTCCTGATTATAGTTGGCCAAAGAACACCATCACATGGATCGGATGGGCACACGGTGGAGGCGGTGTTTACTATTCGACTAGTTCTGAAGACGCTGGAGATTTCCAGTCAGCAACAGGCAGATGGGATCAGACTAGCCCGTCTAATGCCAACGAGAGTAGCCCGATGCCTACCAATCCTGGTTCTGGTTCGTTCAGCGACTACTGGTATGCCATGTATGTTGAATATAGAACACCTAACTACGAAATTGATCTGGAAGTTCAATGGACAAATGTAGATTATGACGAAGAGAATGAAGAGTTGGCAATTTACGCCTACAAGGAAAATACACATTCTCTAGATGCCACAGGTGGATACATGATAACAGGCGATGGAACCCCTAACTGGGGCTCTGTGACAGGCACAATCTCATTCTGGATATGGTGGGACACGGTTGGCAACAGACCATGGGGCCAACACGATAACATGGAAATCAGATTTTCTGTTTCCCAGCTTGTTCTCGACTGGGGAGCAGCTGGTTCCCTATCAAGTAACACAATCTTTACCCAATACAAATGGTATTTCATAGCCGTCGTATGGAATGAAAACACGAATGACCTATACTTGTACGTGGGAGACCAGAACAATGCTCCCAAGCAAGACCGATACGTCTCTTGGACTTCTGCTGTATCAACCGTGGGCGTTACTCAGAACAATTTTATGGCATCCAAAGGGGGCGTAAATCCAACGAATGGGCGAGGAGATGATTTAAGATATTGGAATACCGATAGAACCTTAGCGCAAATACAAGGCGACTACAAAAAAGAACTCGCAGGGTCGGAAGCCAACCTAAGGTCTTACTTTAGGCTAAACAACAACTTTGACGACATAGGACCAAACAACAATGACGGTTCTGGTTCAGGAAGCTACTCATTCATTACCAACGTGCCCTTCGTGCCATCTGAAAACATTAGAGTCGACGTTTGGGACGGTTCAACTTGGCAGAACTTATTCACAGATCTTACGAGTGGATGGAACAATATTTCAGTTTCCTCATACCTTAATTCATCAATATTTACAATTAGATTTAAAGGAAGCATAGAAGCAAACGATGCAACACAGGATGCTTGGAACATAGATGCTGCGCTCCTTCACGTATGGACTAGCAAAGGAGACTTCAATTATGCATTGAGAATAACTGAAAACAATGGTTCCAACTGGAAGGTTAGGCTAAGAGCCTATGACCAATTCAGTATAGGACGACTTAAAAACTGCTCTATATACATATACGATGGCACGAACTCTACCCAAATCATCATCTTGAACGGATCCTACAGCCAACAAATCGGACCATGGTACGATCTTACCGCGTTAAACACCGAATATATTTGGATGCACATCGAAAGGTCAATCAGTGGAACCTCTTATATCTACATCTATTTGGAAATACTTGTCCTAAACACAACAATTTACGCCCGATTTATCATAACTTTTGTAATCACATGAGACTGCTGATGAATCTGCAACCGTCTGCACAACGCCAGAAAACATGATGCTCTTCAGGAAAAAGGAAGTAACCCACTTCGCTATTTGCGTGTTATATCCAGAAATTAATTCAAAAAGGTTATATTGTGCTGTTGCTATCTTTGTGTATTTGCGGGTGTATTTGGGATGAAAGGTGACCGCCAAATTCAGAGCTAATTCTGAAAAATGCCTTACAATGGATTATCACCCGCTTGAACTTGAAAAAGAAATCCGCGAATTCTGGAACAAAAACCGAATAAAAGAGAAACTAATGGGATTCAGAGAGAAGAATAACAATGGTCTTTCAGGCTGGGTTGAAGGACCGCCAACACTTAATGGCATACCCCATGTGGGACACGCCAGAGGCCGCGTTATGAAGGACCTTCGATACCGATGGAAAACTATGCAAGGCTATTTTATGCCTTTCTGGGCTGGATGGGACTGCCAAGGGTTGCCAGTAGAGCTAGAAGTTGAAAAGCTTTTAGGCGTGAAAAACAAGCGGGAACTTCTTGAAAGAGTGGGCGAAGAACGCTTCATAGAAGAATGTAAGAATGCTATCGTGAAGTATCATAGGGCGTGGGTTGAAGCTGACGAGAAAATTGGAGTTTTCATAGACCAAGACAAGGCCTACTGGACATATTTGGATGACTACATTGAAAGGGAGTGGCAATACTTAAAACGCGCTTGGGAGCAAGGCCTACTGGAAGAAGGCTATTATGTTGTTGCTTACTGTCCAGGATGCCAAACCAGCCTGAGCAGCGCAGAAGTTGGCTACGAAGACTCATACAGGGAAGTTGAAGACCCGTCGTTGTACTTCAAATTCAAACTAGCCGAAAGCCAGAACGAGTATTTCCTCGTATGGACAACAATGCCCTTCACCCTCATCACAGACACAATGTTGGCAGTTCACCCAGAAGCCGAGTATGCAAAGGTCAGAGTCGGCGAAGAAAAATGGATAATCGTCAAGCCACGAGTCGAGCCAGTTATGCAAGATTTGAGCATAGAGAACTATGAAGTAACAGAAACCCTTATGGGCAAAAGCCTTGAAGGCGAAAAATATGATTATCCATTCAAGGATTTAATTCCGGAACAAGCAGAACTGGACAAGCATCCACTAGTGCATAGGGTCGTCTGCGAAGAATTTGTGGACGTGAACACAGCAACAGGGGTTGTGCACCTATCTCCAGGAAATGGTGAAGAAGACTTCTTCGCTGCACAAAAAAGAGGTGTTCCAATTTTTGCTCCTTTCGACGATGAAGTCAAATTCACAGAAGAGGCTGGAGCCTTTAATGGCGTATTTTCAAGAGATACTGACGCGATGGTCTTAGATGAGCTACGCAAAAGAGGCCTGCTTGTTGAAGCCAAAACCATAAAGCACGAATACCCAACTTGCTGGCGCTCCCACCACAAACTAGTTTGGCTCGCCAGAAGGGAATACTTCCTAAGAACAGACAAAATAAACGAGAAAGTTGTGGAAGCAGCACAGAAAGTGGAGTATTTCTTCGAAAGCCCAAAGAACCGTTTCGTCTCCTTCTTAAAGGAAGGCAAACCATGGTGCATATCAAGAGAACGAGTCTGGGGCACACCACTACCCGTGTGGGTTTGTGAAAAATGCGGAGCAAAAAAACTTGTCGCAAGCAAAAAGGAGCTCTTGGAAAAAGCCATGGAAAAGCCGAAGAGAGATTTCGAACTTCACAAGCCTTGGGTAGACCGCATAACCATAAAATGCGAAAAATGCGAGGGCATAATGCACAGAGAACCCTTCGTGTTGGATACTTGGCACAACAGTGGAGCATCACCTTATGCCAGATTTACCGAGGGAGAATTTGAGAAGTACGTGCCATTTGACTTCCTAACAGAAGGAATAGATCAGACGCGTGGATGGGCTAATTCGCTTCTTTTAGAGCATGTAATACTAACTGGAAAGGCAGAGGCTCCCTACAAGGCGTTCTTATTCCAAGGCTTAGCCCAAGACGCAAAAGGCAGAAAGATGAGCAAAAGCCTCGGAAACATCATAGAAGCCAATAAACTCTTAGAAAAATACTCTGCAGACATATCCAGATTTTACATGCTGCGGAAATGCTCCCCTGTAGACTTTATAAACTTTGATCTTCAAGAGTTAAACCGTCGCCCATATCAAGTGTTGTCTACGCTATATCATTTGAACAGGTTCTTTGTGCAGAACGCTGAATACGACAACTTTAACCCGCAGAGGCATACGCTAGAATGGGTGAAAAGAGAAAACCAAGTAAAAAATCCTGACCTTTGGCTGCTGTCAAAACTTCAAGAAGCAATAGAGGAGTACACTGCTAGGCTGGAAAAGTGCGAATTTAACTTCGCCCTTGCAGTCTTAGAAGATTACGTGGTGGAAACTATAAGCAGACTTTACGTGCCCATGGTTCGAAAAGAGCTGTGGACCGACGACCCAGAAACCCTCAATAGAAGACTGGCAATATACGCAACCCTATGGCATGTTCTAAAAACTGTTACGGTTCTCTTCAACCCTGTTACACCTTACTTAAGCGAAGCCTTATACCAAAAAATCTACAGAAAGCTCAACACCACACTGCCAGAATCCGTAAACTTTGAAAGTTGGCCGAGAAAAGACGAAAAGATGCGAAACAAAGCCTTAGAAGAAGAATTTCAAACATTGTTCAAGTGTGTTTCGTTGGTCTATTCTGCTAGGCAATCCGCCAAGTTAAAGAGGAGATGGCCCCTCAACAGAATGGTTGTTGTGGCTCCAGAGAAAGTTTGTAATATCCTGAAAAATGTTGAAGAACTATTCCTCGAACTTGCAAACGTGAAAACTGCAGAGTACGTGCAAGAAGCTTCAGAAGACATTTCTCAGGAGGGATGGGTATCAGCCTCTGAAAACAACATACAAGTCTTTCTGGATGTTCACCGTGACGAAAGTTTACTCGGTGAAGGCTTAATGCGGGACTTAGCCCGCAGAGTTCAATCCTTAAGAAAGGAATTGGGTTACGTGCCAACTGACATTTTAGAGGCTGTTTACATCGCCGAAATCGAAGATGAAAACATTAGCTTGCTTAAGCCATATTTAAAAGAGATGGAAGAACTTGTCCGCAGCAAAAAAGTCTATCTACACAGCAGACGCGAAGAAGTCGAAGCAAAGTGGCATGAATATCGCTTAGACGACAAGAAAATTTACATTGCAATCCCCTAAACGTAATGTGACAACTATAGCATCCAAAACTAATACTCCTTACTGAGTGACAGAATGTTGAAAAGCGTTAGAATGTTAAAGCTGCAGATTAGTATGAAATTATGAACGTTTATTGAGGCAGCTGATGTTACGCTTAACTTGTCTTATAGAAGATTATTCCATAAACTATATTTGGTGGAAGGCTTCTGAGACTTCTTCTTCATCGGAGAGAAAGGAAGAAGTAGAAATGGCTAGAACTGTTTCATCTGAGATTTCATTGATTTCTCGGCATAAATGCGATATTTGTAGGCATGAAGCTTACGCGATTTACATTCTCGAACTTGATAAATGGTATTGCGCCGATTGCATTCAGACAGTGTGCAAACTCTTAAAGAATTCCACATGATTTTCCACCTTTTGACGAAAGACCAAAACCAAAACTTAAACATAAACCAGGTAACTGAACAAGCCTTAGGCTCAATTCACGAATATTTACATGTTAAAACAAAACCGAAAGCTCCAAATACTTTCTTAATCGACGTTCTTTTAGAAGACGAGTTGGGCCGGTGGTTCAGTTTGGTATGAACGCCGCCTTCGCAAGGCGGAAGTCGCGGGTTCAAATCCCGCCCGGTCCACTTGCAGAAACCTAGGTTTCCGCGCTTTCCTTGTCGTTTGAGGGATATGGTGCGTTTTGGGGTTCTATGTAGTTGCGGATGGAGACGAGTGCTTATTCCTTGGTTTCGCTTATGTTTAAAATGCGTTTTCTCGCTTGCTCTCTCAGGTAAGGTGGTAGTGTTATTCCGACTGTTTTTTGATTGCTTTTGTCATTTTAACTTGAGTGATTTTGCCTCAAGGTCATGGCTCATTTCTTCTTTCCTTATGTAAGTAGATGTTCGGCTAAAGTCGAAAAAGTTAATGGACGATATCGAATTTCGTCAGCTAAGCTTACCAAGAAACTATCAATTTCATGTATTTCGAGAAAGGTAAACTGTTTTAACCACTGTATGAAATTTAAATGAGACGCGTAGTCTTTATGAAATGAAATAAGCAGTCCTGTGTATCCTAAACCTATTCCTCTCTCAGCCATCACGGCTTCAAAAAGTTCGTTTTTCAAAACATTTTTGGTGATTTCTCTTGCTTTTTCGGCCTCTTCTGGCGTAACCACTTTTCTCAAGTTAACAAAGGTTAAAGCTAATAATTCATATCCAATTTTACGAAAATCTGGTATCATCGTGTATTCTTTAATGCATCCTTCTTTCTCCAGTTTTGTTCTAATTCTTGTAACAGTAGGTTGAGAAACTCCCATAGCCTTCGCCAAATCTCTATCGCTTCTGCGACTATTTTTCATAAGTTCTGAAATTAACTTCAACTCAACATTTTTCATGGTTTATTCCTTCTTTTGTCACGGTTACAACCTCATTATCCATCAATCATCATCTCTTTTTCTAACTAATACTATTATACATTTTAGTATAAGCATATTCCATAATTGATTCAATGGGAAGCCCTACTTATTCAAGGGCTCACAGAAATATTTACTTTTCCTTCCTTTCACTAAGATTGTCCGCATAAAAAAAGAAAAAAATTATATAGGGGTGTGAAGTATCGTACAAATTCTGAGGAGAATGGTAGGTTGATATTTCTCGTCCATCTCTCCTTTCTCCCAAAACCGAGTCCGCCATTCTCCTCATGAAAAGCAAGCTTATCATCAGGTTTCACCTACATATAGTTTGTGGAAGAATTTTCTATTATTTTTGAGAATGATTAGCTGAGTTATTTGGTAAATTCGTTTAAGCTTCTCCTGTGTTTCGTTTTCTGACATATGTCGACAATTGAAAGAACTGATTTATTAAGATACACGACAGAATATTAAGGGTTGCATAAATGACCGGAAAAAATATCGAGGAAATTCTTGAATCTCGAAGAATCGAGTTAATTAAAGCACGTTTGTTCATTTTCATTAATCAGCTTAATCGTAGCCTTGTTTAACCATCCTTTGAGAATAGTTAAGACAGACAAAAGAAAGATAGAGATTAGATTTTTTTGTGTTTTGCTTATGGCTTTGAATGTTCTCTCTTTACCAATTTACAGCTTCAGATTCTCCGCAATGTAGGCCGCCATCAAACGGATGTGCAGAAACTGTAAGGTTTTTGCTTCGCAAGGTGGAAGGCGCGGGTTCAAATCCGCCCGGTCTACGTTTTAGGAAACTAGCAGTTTAGCGCCTTTGCTCCTTACTAATGACCCATAGTGCTAGAAAAGCGACAATCATAACCGCTAAAGCAAGGCTTGAAACGATTACTATTGCTACCCAATCTTGAATTGGAGGAGGTGGAGGAGAGGATGGAGGTGGTGGAGGCTGTGGAGGAGGAACTATCCATGTTATATTTAATGGTCCAACGGAATCTTCCACTCTTGTTAACTGATACAATGTATCAATTACTCTTGAGGTCTTGAACGTTCTCGTGCCCTCTGTGTCAAATGAATATCCCTTTTCCCACCTGTCTTTTCCGTATGACCAAATCAATGGATCGTCAATAATCATTATGGTCGCATTTGCAGAAACGTCCAAAAACAGTTTGCGTTCTATTGTTCCTTTAAACACTTGATTATCATATTCATAGATGGCTATGAACCAGACTGTCTCTATTTGTCCTGTATATGTCTGCAGGTTTGAAACATCGCCTCCAATGATTCTTATTCTATCCCAGATGCACCAAACAATGTTGCTTTGGAAAGCCTTTAAATTGAATTTGGCGTCGTTAATAGAAGAGGCGGTAATGTACCATTTACCAACAGTATCATGGTGTAGTGTATTGTTAAAATGTACTGTTCCATTGAATGCGGAACCGTCATACTCGTACACACTTGCATTCCAGGAGACATTTGCCTCGCTACAGACATCTATCCTATCGTCAATGATTATGAGATTAATTTTAACACGGTCCCAGATTGTAGTTCGACTGGGAGCCTTCTGGGTAAACGATGTAATGTAATAAATGGTGTTGTTATGTTTGTATGAAAAACTAACTTCTTCCACTCGAAATGTTCTACTTCCCGGGTTTGCGAGGGTATAAGTGAAACTTGCCCATCCCGTTTTGTTGACATCTATCCAACCTATATTAGAGATTCGTATCCTACCAGAAATGGCATCTGAGCAGTTATGAGCCCAAATGGCGTGAAAAGTATAGTTTTGATTGGAATTGACGTCACAACGGTTTGGAGCCTCACTGGAAGCCCATGAATCATCAATTATTATGTGCCTCACTGTGACGCGCATCATTATTGTCCATTCTGGTTTTGTTCCATTAGCTTTTATTGAAAATTCTCCTACGTAAGTACCGGTTTCTGGACAGCCTTTCGTACTAACCGTTATTGTGATGTCTGTCCACTTACTTGGAGCTGTTACACCATTGAGCGGTGTAATATCGAACCAAGGATTGGGCTTAACTTCGGTGATTCTCCATGCGAGATCTTCTTGACCATCATTATAGATTCTGTAATCTCGATTTTCTTTTGTTTGTTCTTTTGACATAACCTCAAAATCTATGTTGCATGGATCTGTACACCCTTTATATTCGGCGCCTACTTTTTGTTGCAGAACCAATTGAGCAAGTGTCTTGATGTTAAGTATTGTATAATTTTTTTCAGCTTTATTTCCCGCCTTGTCAAAAGCGTCAATAGCGAAATCTAAGCGCCCACTAGGCTGTTTAGGTATAATTGCTGTGTAATTATTAGGTTGTTTCGCCCTTGACATTTCGGTTTTCCACCATCTGTTGCTCACCCTACAGAAGTACAAAAGGAGAACTTTGTCTACTTGGCTCGCTTTTGCATCCCAATCACTCACTATCGCATAAACAGAAATCGTCTTGTTTTCATTTGGCACTTTAGGTTCCCAGTCAACTTTTTCTATATTAGGTGGTTTTTCATCCCACACGTGGTAGTATTGTTTTGGTAATGGATAATTGGTCGAGTTTACCCAAACTGCATATTTACACGTCACATGGACGCTAACCTTGTACGTAACATTTGTGCAACAATATTTTGCTGAAATAGTTCCAGTCAACTGATTTTTAAATATCGTCATTTTGATTTTCTCACGTTCCATAGCGCCGGCGCGTGTAGATTGTACATGAAGATAAGCTTCCTCAACTGGTACGTCTTCCAATATCCAAGCGTTAACTGTTACTGGCTTGTCGTAAGTAACATTTTTGACGTTAGGATCTGGGGTTTGGCTGACATTTTGTATTAAGAATAGTGGATAGTTGTCTTGGTTCTTTGGTTTAACAACGTAGGGTGTATCACAGACGCCGTCAGGTAAGGGTGAACAACAAGAACCACATTCATCCTGGTTGACACCAGAGTACAGATCTGTTGCATTGAAGTCGCTCCAATAGTTCCCTCCACCCTTCCCCTCTTTTGGCAAATATGGATAGCCATCATCCCATTTGTTAGACCCATAGTCCAAAGCTTGAAAATCATTGCAGACAAAACTGTTCTGATGGATAGCATTATTTTCTGTGCACTCATCACACTTGAGGCCGACTACGTTACTTCTTATTTTATTCTTCTTTACTAAGTTGTTTTCGCCTTCACCTATGCGAATGCCACACTTAAGATTTGACTCAATAAGGTTGTTTGTTACAGTTGAGTTTGAACCATAAATGGAAATACCATGTTTAAGGTTTGAAAAGATAGTATTGTTACTCAAGGTGTTTCCAGAACCAACCACAAAAATGCCGCAATCAAGGCTATTATTTAAAATGTTGTTATTGACGGTGTTATTCGAACCTTCTATGTAAATCCCGTTTGACTCTGAATTTTTGATAGTGAACCCGTACACTGTAATATTGGAGCACATCACAAATATGCCGTCTGACTCTCGCTCTGGCGTTTTTATGAATTGCCCATCGATTATGGTAGTACTTGCATTTTCTCCAACAAGCCATATGTTCTTTCTTATTTCTACATTCTCAAAATAGATTCTCTTTCCAGATACGAATACCGTATCTCCTGGACTCGCCGCGTCTATTCCTTCTTGAATTGTTGGAAAGTCTTCTGGAATTCTAATGCATCTCCTTATTTCGATATCGTCGATGTATCCTATAGCATACATAGAATCTTTAGTCTTAATGATTATCCTATGAACTTGGCTGCACCAACCAGTGAAAATTGCGTTTATTGCTTCCAAATGGTCATCTATGTGGATGTTGTAAACATTCTCTGGTATGTTCATAATCATCTTAATCTTATACCATCTATTTGGGAGGTATGAATGACGTAGACAAACGAATCTGCCATCACACTCGCGGTATCCAATATCGCCGCTCTTCAAAAAAACTATGTTTGCGCCGTTATCACTACCATCATCAATACAAACTTTGAGATTTGTTCTGTTGGCTAGTCTTATTGCAAATGAGACAACAATAGTGCCCATTTGTTCGGTAAAGTTTCTATAGGGATCTGGAGAACCCTCGGTTGAGTTGTCCACAACTTTTGCAGATTTTCCAGTTTTACCATGATAAACAGTTGCATCAACAGTGAAGCTTCCATATTCCGTCCTCGTTAGTTTCCAATCTTTAGGAATCTTCCCTGTAGCTTCTGTGTCAAAATTCTGCTGCAAGACTACAGTGCTTTCGACGGATTGGTTTCTTGGAGTCATGCCCTCATTTAACCATGTTGCAAATGATTGGGTGAGAAAAATGTCAGAGGCTAACATTAGTATGCTTATAAGAAACAGTGTCAACAAGATTTCTGAGACTGGCTTTTTATTCATTTGCTTCTCGGTCGTACACATATACAGTTTAATGATTAAAACTCTTGTGAAAAACTCTTCTAGTGAACAGTTCTACCTAGGTCTTCCATGTGAAAAATTTAAACTTTCGTTTAAAACTATGCATCTAAAAACAGTCAAGTAACAAAACTTTTAACTATTAAAGACAGATATTCAAAATTAGTGAACTGTATGTTGTTCATAACTCTGCTCTCTCCAAAGGGAAAGGGAATAGACGCCGTAAAATATCTAAAGAACTTAAAGGAGAAAGAGAATATCAAGATTCGAGACGTATTCTTTTCTTTTGGTCGCTATGACGGAGTAATAATCTTTGAAGCTCCTAATGAGAAAGAGGCCATGAAATTCGTTATGGAAACAGGCTTTTCTACACAATATACTATGGAAACATTAGTGGCTGTTTCGGCAAAGGAACTATAAAAAAATAGACGTTTTGAGCAGCCTAATGCAGGCCTAAGCAGTTCAAATCCTCGTTTAAATTCCCCATGATAAACGAAGCGAAAGAAAGTGGAAGTTCGAATCTCTCTGGGCTACTAATAACCTTAAGTTATGGCGATGTTCAAATTCTCGGTTTTTCAGTTTAGAGGGTTAAGGGAAGATCCCCCTTTCATATGCAACATCTATTGCCCTAGAAATAGCAAAAACAAATGCCGCACTCCTCATATCAATGTTGTAGTTCTTAGCGGTTTCCAAAATGTTTCTATAAGCAGTTGCCATTTTCTTCTGAAGTTTTTCTTTAACTTGACTTAATTCCCAGCTCTCACCTGCTTTGTTTTGAAGCCATTCGAAGTAACT
>Ga0315306_10000652_pt1 | contig 16859 bp, 16 predicted proteins | sample TDP1_MG_FD_203803 | JGI IMG/M metagenome (GOLD analysis project Ga0315306, IMG submission 203803) | Freshwater sediment microbial communities from Lake Towuti, South Sulawesi, Indonesia - TDP1 | ecosystem: Environmental > Aquatic > Freshwater > Lake > Sediment | place: Indonesia: South Sulawesi... | reverse complement strand
TGGGTTCAGCTCGATCGTGACGACCAATCCGTTTTCGCCAACAACCTCTCTTGCAAGCGCGGCTCCGTAGCCGGAGCCTGTGCCAACCTCCAGAAACTTGTCGCCCTCCTCGAGCTCCAGCGCCTCGTAGAAGAGGGGGTAGCTGTGGGGGCAGGAGATCGTTTGGTTGACTCCGTTTCCAGGAAGCGGGAACGGCAGCTCCTCATACGCGTAGTCCATGTACCCACTGGGCATGAACTTCTCCCTGGGAACCTTGCGCATCGCATCCGCTAGCCGCTTGGATCTCAAGAAGCCCTGCGCGACCAACCGCGCCACGGCTGCCACTCTCTCCCTCCTCAGCTCGCCTTCCGGCTTGACGTGTCTACAGGGAGGCGGAATTGCCCAACCGCTCATCGTCTCCATCGAATAGCCTTCCCGCTTAAAAGCAGCTCACACCGAAGAAAGGCTCCCAGGAGCGAGCATCAGCCGACACAGAAGGAAACTTATAGAGCAACCCAGCGCTGTCTAGCCCGGTGCCGATGAAGCCCCCTCTCCTCCCTCACCAGAGGATAGAGCTGAGAAGCCCCTACCTATTGATAGGGCTAGGGGGATGGCCTGACGCAGGAAACGTCTCGACCTACAGCGCAAGCTACCTCAGGGACAAACTGAGATGCGAGAAGTTTGGAGAGATAGAGCCGAGCGGCTTCTACTATTACGCCTTCCGGCGGCCAGTCGTGAGCATCGAGGGAGGCGTTACGAGAAGCTACGAGCTACCGAGCAACGAGCTCTTCTACTGGAAGAGCGACGAGGGCCCTCATGACCTAGTCATTCTCCTGGGCGTGGAACCGGACCTCAACTGGCCTATGTACGTGGAGGCGATCCTGCGGATTTCCAACGACCTCAACGTCCGGAGAATCTACGCCATCGGCGGCGTGGCGGACAGAATACCCCACACAATCGAAACCCCTGTCACGGCCGTGGTCAGCAACCCAGGTCTGGCAGACGAGGTCACCAAACAAGGCATAGACCTCACCGAGTACAGCGGACCCAGCAGCGTCCACAGCCTCATCGTTCAGGATTGCTCAAGAGCAGGCATCGAGGTGATAAGCATCTGGGGCCACACACCCGTATACGTGAGGGAGAAGAACTCCAAGGCGGCATACCACGTCCTCAGCAAGCTGGCAAGGATGATCAACATATCGCTAGACCTGGAAGACCTGATGAAGGAAGGAGAACAGTTGACTGCGCGGATGGATAGGGAGGTCGAGGAAGATCCAGAGCTCAAAGCTCTGGTGGAGACCCTAGAAGTCGAGTACCGCCTCTCAAGACGCAAACCCACTTACATAACGTAACCTCAATCGACAGAAGGGGTAGGCCGTGACGCCTCCGGATGACAACATCCTCAGCGAGAGAGTCAGCATCTACATGAGCTACCTGCTGAGACATAACCCACAGGGTCTCGGGATGGACAAGAACGGCTTCGTCAAGGTCAGCCGCCTAGCTGAGAAGATCTCGAAGAGGTTTCCAGTCGACGAGCCCTTCATCAGAGGCCTGGTCGAGCACGCTGACAAGAGAAGGTTCGAGATCCTGGACGACAGGGTTCGAGCGCTCTACGGACACTCAGTCAAGGTGAGGTCAAACCTGCCGGAGGACAAGGCGATCTCGGTTCTGTACCACGGAACAACCCATCACTCGCTCCCAAGGATCCTCAGACGAGGGCTGAGGCCTATGGGGCGTCAGTGGGTGCATCTATCCGCGACGAGAGAGACAGCTGAGGACGTGGCGAGGAGGAGGACTCAACGCCCCGTGGTGCTGTTGATCGATGTAGGCGGCGCAAGAGGAGCAGGCATTAGGTTCTACAGGGCGACCGACAAGGTTTACTTGTGTAGGAAGGTCCCTCCAGCGTACATCGAGGTCGCAGACCAGATGCCCTGAGTTCTGAGTCGTAAAGAGAAGATCGATCGATAGTCCTATTATGAACGTTCTGTGCCAGTCTCCCAGAGGGGAACGCCCTTGCTGAAAGCCGTGATCTTCGACCTCGACGGAACACTCTACAGGTCTCCCAAATATGTCGAAGCCTTCTACGATTCGCTCCTAGAGCTTATGGGCGAGAAACTAGGGATCGACAAACAGAGAGCATTCAAGCTATTCGCTGACATCCGGAGAAAGGACATATCGACAGCCTCGGCTGCTGAAAGACTCGGCGAGGATCGATCAACCTTGTATAGGGAGTTGGCTCAAAGGCTGCACCCTGAGAAATACATAGCAAGAGACCCGGCGCTCAAGGAGGCACTGCTAAAACTGCGGTCTTGCGGATTGAGGCTTGCTGTGCTTACGAACGCCGGTCGCCATCTGGCATTGAACGTGCTCAAGGCTCTGGGCTTGTCCATCGCCGACTTTGATGCTATTGTCACCCGAGACGACGTGACTCCCAAGCCGTCTCAGCGGGCTTTTCGGGCCGTGGTGGAGAGGCTTCAGATCCAGTCCACCGAAGCGGTGTACGTCGATGACCTCCCGCAGATGGTCAGGCAAGCGAAGCGGCTGGGGATGAAGACCGTCCTGATATCCGACGCTGAAGTGCGGCATGGCTCATTCGACGCGGTGGTCGGATCCATTCAAGAACTGCCGGCGCTCCTAGGGAGGAGCCTTGGGTCACTCAAAGCCTAGCGGGGCGTAGGCAACCTCGATCGGTCGGTTGGCCAATCCTACACCTGTTGGCTGGGGAAGGTTGACCTGATGATAGATCCTCCTATATAGGGCTCGCAAGCGGTATGTGAGACCTATCCGTCGGTGCTCTCCGGTTTGTCCGCCCATGACGACCAAGTACGCGTTGTTGAACGTTTCCTCAGGAAGAACAGAGTAGATTTCGAGATACTGCGGCACAGGGAGAGCGACGGCAGGACATCGAGTGAAGCGGCCAGGGCGTGGGGAACCACCATCGCCAGTGTCATCAAGTCCCTGATTCTCCTTGACGGGCATGGAGAGGCTCTAATGGTCTTGGTGCAGGGGCACAAGCGGCTGGACCTGAAGCGAACAGAGCTGCTTACAAACCGTTCAGGGCTCAGGCTCGCTCATCCGGACGAGGTGCTTCAACTCACAGGCTACGACGTAGGAGGGATTCCTCCGATTGCCCTTGGAAGGAAGATCCAGGTTGTGGTCGACGAAGGTGTGACTGGGTTGGCGTGGGTGTTCGGAAGCGCCGGCTCACGCTACGCCGGCTTGAAGATCAAGCCCATGGACCTAGTTCGGTTGAACAACGCAAGGATCGGAGATGTGACGGAAAAGTAGACCGGTTCGACCGATCCTCCAACCACTGCGTCAGGGTGTGAAGCCCAGATTGATGGAGGGTCTCAAAAACCGAAAACGAAGAGAATGTGAACCTGAGACCGCCCAGATCGGTGTACCGAGCATGGTGAGAACCTAGTCGGTAGAGCTCGGTTCCACCCTCACCAACCCGACTCTGAGCTCCTCTCCAGCAAGCCGGAACTCCCCTCGATGTGACGGCTGCGGGGGGACCTCCCTCTTCAGGGCGGTGGATAGGGTTTCGGCCGCTATGTAGTCGCCCTGTGTTTGGAAGACCTCGACGAGCTTGGGCCCTGCCTGATAATAGAGCACAATTCTATCGGCTATGTTGAAACCGGCCTTCTTCCGAAGGTTCTGGACCCGGCGGACGATGTCTCTTGCTATACCTTCTTTCTCTAGGGCTCCGCTAATCATTGTTTCGATTCCAACGATCATTCCTCGCTCTTCCGCTACGGAGTAGCCCTCCTTTGGATGGGGCCGCACCTCTGCTTCCCCAGGCAGAAGCGTAACAGTCTCTCCCTCTACGGGGATAGGTATGGGCTCCCCTCTACGGATGGCCTTGACAAGCGATGCTGTGTCCAAGGCTTGGACTGCTGAGCTCAGCCTTGGGAATAGGGCTCCGTGTTTCTTGCCTAGAATCTGCGGTAGCAGAACGACCTCGTAGTCCACCACGACCTCCTCTTTCTGCGTCAGCAGAAGCTCCTTCACGTTAAGCTCATCCTCAATGAGGTAGGCGAGATCTTTGACGTTCTCCAGGGTCGACCGGTCGGCCACGACCACCGCTTTCGCCAAGGGTTGCCGGAGCTTTATGCCCGACTCGTTTCGGGCTGAACGACCGATCCTGCTGATCCTCATGACGAGATCCATCTGAGACATGAGCTGTTCATCGATGAGGGCATAATCAGGCTCTGGCCAGTCTGTGAGATGCACACTCTCAGGAGCATCTCGGTCTATGGAGCGCACCACATTTTGGTATATTTCCTCAGACACAAATGGAATGAACGGCGCCAGCAGCCTTGCCAGAGTCGTCAGGCACCTGTGGAGGGTGGTGTACCCAGCCCTCTTGTCAATGTCTGCCTCGCTCTTCCAAAACCTACGCCTGGAACGGCGCACATACCAAGTAGAGAGATCCTCCACGAAGGTCTGCAGAAGCTCCGCTGATCCGCGGGGGTCGTAGCCATCCAGTCGTGCCGTGGTTTCTCGGATGAGCACCTGGAGCTTGGACAGTATCCAGCGGTCGAGGGGGGAAAGCTCAGTGGTGGCGTGTTCGGGACTCCACTTGTCGAGGTTGGCGTACGTGGCGAAGAAGCTGTAGACGTTCCAGAGTGGGATAAGGAACTGGCGTCGAGTCTCCTCTCCACGCCTGTATCCGAAGAGCAGGTTGTCCTCGGGTATGTGGGAGCAGAACATCCACCGCATCACGTCTGCACCCATGTTCTCCGCTGCCTCGTCGAACCAGATGGCGTTCCCCCAGGACTTGTGCATCTCCCTTCCGTCCTCTCCAAGCAGGCTGGCGTAGGTGAAACACGCGAGGAAGGGCGTTCGACGCTCCATGATGGTGCTCATCGCCAGCATCGAGTAGAACCAGTTTCGGAACTGACCCGGGAAGCTCTCGCTAATCAGGTCAGCGGGAAACCACTTGTTCCAGAGTTCTCGGTCGTGACGGTAATCCAGCGTCGAGTAGGCAACGATGCCTGCGTCAAGCCATGGGTTCCCTACGTCCGGGATACGAGAGATCTTGGCTCCGCACCTCGGGCACTTGATCTTCACGGCGTCTATCCATGGTCTGTGGGGCGAGTGACCCTCGAAGTCTTCCCAGCCCTCGACAGCCAGGGATCTCAGCTCCTCCTCGCTCCCAATGACTTCAAAGACGTTGCATCTCTTGCACTCCCAGATCGGCAATGCGAGACCCCAGTACCTCTTCTTCGATATCATCCAGTCGTCCATGTTTCGAAGCCAGTCCAGCTCCTGCTGCAGACCGAAAGCGGGAACCCATCGGATCTGCTGAGTCACCTCCATGATCTGGTAGCGGAGGTTTATCTCCCTCTCATCTGGCGTCAGTTCCTCTAATGGCTTGTCGAGTTTGTCACCCATCGAGATGAACCACTCATCAACCAGGCGGAACACCAATTCGCTTTGGCACCGCCAGCAGACGGGGTAGCGATGAGTGTAGTCCTCAACCTTGAACAGAAGCCCCTTCTTTTTCAGATCCTCTACGATGGGCTCCGCAGATTGGTAGACATGGGTCCCGGTGAGCCAATCGAAGCCATCCAGGAAGACGCCGAACTCGTCCAGCGGGGCAACAACCGGCAGGTCAAGCTGCTTCCCCAGTGTCAGGTCCTCCTTTCCGCAGCCCGGCGCTATGTGAACTATGCCAGTGCCCTCCTCCTCGCTCACTTCCTCCCAGAGCACCACGCGATGAGCTTTGACGGCGCCTGCATCCAGCTCTGCAGGAAGTTCATCGTAGGGACCGATGTACTCCCAGCCCTCCATCTCTGCTCCCCTCAGCTCTTCAATGAGCTCGTAGCCCCCTCGTCCCAGGGTCCGTGTGAGAGCGGCCTTGGTCAGGTAGACGGTCTCGCCCATGTGGCGAACCTTTGCGTAGACCAGCTCCGGGTGCACGGCGGCCGCTACGTTTGAGGTGAGCGTCCATGGGGTGGTTGTCCAGACTAGGAGCGCCTCTTTCCTCCGACCCCTCAACGGGAACCTGAGTGTCAGCCCTGGATGAGTCAGTTCTCTGTAGCCCTCTGTAACTATCTCGTGCTCTGAGAGAGCGGTGGAGCATCGAGGGCACCAAGGCATCACGTCCCTCCCTTTGCGGATCCAGCCGTGGGCTTGACACTTCTTGAGGACGGCCCAGATGGTATAGTTGTTCTCGTCAGACAGAGTGTAGTAGGAGCCTCCGAGTTCTGGTTGACCCAGCCTCGCGGTTAGGTGTTCCGCCGTGTCTGAAACAGGCCCCTTGGGTCCAACCATCGTGAGTGTTTCATCCGGCTTCTCTAGTCCATCGGCTAGCCTTCGAAGTGAGTCAGGGTTATCCCAATCCATCCAGTAGCCTAGCCGGATGGACTGCTCTGTCTGCATGGCGGCGTAGCGTAGAACCCGCTGCTTGCAGCGTCTCACGAAGTTGTCGATTCCGTAGGCTTCGATCTCCTTCTTCGACTGAAAACCGAGCTCCCTCTCAACCTCTACCTCGATCCAGAGCCCCTGGCAGTCGAAGCCGTTCTGATACCGCTGGTCAAACCCCTTCATGGCGTAGTACCGCTGAAAGAGGTCTTTGTAGGTTCGACCCCATGCATGGTGGACGCCCATCGGGTTGTTGGCGGTTATCGGCCCATCTATGAACGACCAGCGCCTTTTTCCCCTGTTGAGCTCTACCCGCCTTCGGAAGACATCGCCCTCTCTCCAAAGATCCAGTATCCTGTGTTCCAGCTCCGGGAAATTGGTTGACGTCGGGACTTCGCGGAACATCTCTTCCCTAAACTCTGTATCAGCCTTATCCAGCGGGGAAACATCGAGATTTGAACTTTGGCTCGCGATCGATCGACGATCTCCAGCCGCCGTAAATCAGCGTTCATAAGCCACGGTCAGCGGCGGCGTCCTCCGGAAGGCGCTCTCTCCTCTTCTGCGCCAGGCTGCTGAGATTGCGCTTGCCTGAAAAGGGCTTGCAGGTCCTCGGCACTCCTGTACTTGGCGAGCTCCAGCATCACGTCTTCCTGCAGGCCGGTCCGTTCGATTATGCAGATCACCTTCTCCAGGACATAGCCCCTGTTCTCTATCGGAAACTCAGTCTTCCCCTCGGACCCCAACCTCGCCGCCTCCTTGATTATTCCGAATGCAAACCTGGCGATGGATCGCAGCGGCCCACTGGGTAAAGAGGGGCTGAGCACATGGTACCAGAAGTCATCTAGGTTGGTCAGCTGTAGGTGTCCACTCAAGAGCCGCACATCCTCGAGACTAACCCGCTTTGGTCCTCGGTGCCCATCCTGGGAAGATCTCCCTGAAGACTCTGCGGTAGGCGTCTGTAGCTGGACACTCTCTATAGTATGGCAAAGGAACTCCGTCCCTCGTAGCCCACTTGATCCACTCGTTCTCCGGGATCACCGTCTTGAACACTCTTGCACGGTACAGCCTCCGTATCTCGTCCATCAGCTCATGCTGCCCCACATAGTCTGGGTTGACCCGGGTGATCAGGATCCCTCCAAGCCTCGGTGAGACATCGAGGGTTGATCTAACATCGGAGATCATTTCCAAGATCCTTGCTACACCTCCGACAGACCAGAGCTGGGGCTCGACAGGAACTATTACCCTCCGACAAGCCGCAAGCGCGTTTGTCGTGAGTATCCCCAGGCTGGGAGGCGTATCTATGACAACCACGTCGTAGCGATCTGCGATCGTTTTCAGCCCGTGTGCAAGCCTAGTCTCTCGACCCATCTTCCGCGGGTCCTCAAGCGCTCCGGCTAGAGTCATGCTGCTTGGGGCGACGGAAAGGTTCTCAAACTTCGTGCCCAGAATAACGGCGTCGAGAGACATTCTCCGCAGGAGCACATCTTCTATCGTGCCGCGGGAATCCTCCGCGGACAGCTCGACCCCAACCCCCCTGGTCGCACAGGCCTGTGGATCAAGATCGATCAACAGACTTCTGAGACCAGCCTGCGATGCAATCGCGGCCAAGGCCAACGCCGATGTGGTCTTGCCGGTCCCCCCCTTGTGCTGAGCCACTGCAACTACTTTCATGATCGCTAACTCACTCCCCTCTGCACGGAGCAGACCAAACATCTCCGTCTCTGTTTTTCAACCTTTCGCAATCCATCGATCAGGTAATGTAGGAAGTCAACGAGCCGTACCTCGGACACCTCTCCACATGCACACAGTCACCGCCCACCTGACAGAAAGTCAGACCATCTGCCACCTTCGGCTCATGATTCTCGCAGTCATCCCAGGGCCGCACGATCCCCTTCGTCCCGTACACGCATAGCCTGAGGGAGCGCAGGTCCTTCAGACTCGTGGGCTCGACAAGCCTCCAGTCCCACCCCGGGATTCGTTCAGATCTCCCCGCAAACTCGACCACCAAAGATCGATTCTTTCTCGCGACCTTGCGAACGTCTATAGGAACCTTCTTGGAGGCCTTGTCCCAGAATAGACAGGAGAAGCAACACTTCATCGGCTGGCACACCCGATCTGCCGCGGACTTGTAGGCATGCCTGGCACACCGCACGAGCGGCGGGCTCCCCGTAGCTGTCCCTGGAGGTTTCCCGAACTGCTGCCCAGCATCCTTGAACAGGCCTACTAGTAACTAGAATAATAAGGGGAGACTCCCCCGTCGACCGTGAGAGATCTTGGGCAGAAGAGATAGCAGCGGGATTAGAAACCTTGTTCTAGCCGGCACCCTCATTGTCCTTGTCACAGCAGGTTTCTCCCTGTGGTTTCTGGTCTTGCGTCCCCAGACGGACGGGGCAGTCACTACCACCCACACAGCCTCGACGACCTCGTTCAAGAGTTCAACTACGTCGAAGACAACCATGTCCACGACGGCCACGCTAGCTGTTAATCGCACTCTGGCAGGGCATGGGGTCTTCTCGTCGGCCGGCATGGGCGAGCTGTCGATAGAAGCTGCAGCTCCACAGTACGTTCTTCCACTTGATCTCTCCAAGATAGGGAACATGATGGATGTCAGGGACAGGCTCCAGCTGGCCCCGGATGGCCTGGACAAACTGAGGCAGAATGGGTTCGTGGTCCTTGCAGGAAACTGGAAGGACCTAGCCCAATTCTACAAGGTGTCGGTTGAGTCCGGTCTGCCGATATATGTCACAACCGACTCTCTGCTCTTCATCTACCACGCGTTCTTTGACACAATCTTGATGGAGCTGGAGGAGAACAGCCTGGAACCGCTGCTCGAAGAAATGATTGAGGCGATGGTCTCGGACACCCTGGTTCTCCACCAATCTTTCGAAGAGGACACTCTGGCAAGAAAGGCTTCGGCGCTGGATCTCGCGTACCTCTGCGTCGCGGCGAAGCTGCTTGACCCGTCCTTCCAGCCTCCCGGCATTGTCTCTTCGCTGGTTGAGGAGGAGGTATCTCTGATCAACGCCGCGGACAGCCCGGAAAGATCGAGCCCGATATTCGTCTACAACGAAGACTACACGCAGTACAAGCCAAGAGGACACTACACAGTCTCAGAGACCTTGCAGCGCTACTTCAGAGCCATGATGTGGCTTGGCAGAATGAGGTTCGAGGCGCAGGACCCCTTGAATCCCGGCCTCGCCAGGATACAGACAGCCCAAGCGCTTCTCCTGCTACACATCACGCAGAAGACCCTTCTTCCAGACATGGGTTCGGCAATGAGGGCCTGGGAGTCCATCTACCTTCCCACGGCGTTCATTGTCGGCAGATCGGACGACCTGACCCTCTATGACTATGGCGAAGCAGCTTCAAGAGTCTTCGGCCAATCGTTTGATCCAGAACAAGTGAACGACGAAGGCAAGCTGTCGATGTTCCAGCAAAACGTAGTGGAGTATGACAAGTCCAAGATCGTGAACGTCCCGATCTTTCCGGTGGAGAAACCAAGGTTGGTTGGACTAAGGTTCATGGGGCAGCGATTCATCCTCGACGGGTTCATCCACCAGAAGCTGGTGTACCCAGATGTAAAAGATAGATTTATGGTCAAGGGATTGGACGTCATGGCTTCACTAGGTTCAACAAGAGCTGAGGAGCTCCTGGAAGACGAGAAGAGAAAGTACCCAGGTTATGACGGGAACTTACAGTACCTCAAGTCATACGTCGAGAACCTAACCGTCGCAAATTGGACTCAAAGCCTATACATGGGGTGGTTGTATACCCTGAAAGCGGGGCTCGAGCCGATTCCCCCTGGCTACCCAGCCTTCATGAAAGGTGTTGCCTGGGAGGACAAGAGCTTGAACACAGCACTTTCTAGTTGGGCGCAGCTCAGGCATGACACCATACTGTACGCAAAGCAGCCCTACGCAGGCAAGGTGTCTCTTCCTCCGGAGCAGCCGGATGTTGGCTACGTTGAGCCCATGCCCGCCGTCTATCACAGGCTTCAGATGCTGGCCAACTCAACCCTGAACGGCCTGAAATTCTTGAACTTGTTGAGCCCAAGCCAGGAGGAAAACCTGACCAAGCTCTTGAGCCTACTTCAAACACTGAGAGAGATCTCGGTCAAGGAGCTGAGAGGACAACCTCTTGATGAACAAGAAAGGACAGCGCTCAAGGGATTCGGCCACACAGTCGAACAGCTACTGGGAGGCTTAAAGGAAAGAACAAAGGACCCCAGACTTGTGGCGGACGTCTTCACAGACCCAAACAGCAACAGCGTTCTTCAAGTGGCAACCGGGTACTTCGATCAAATAGTCGTCATCTACAAAACTGCCGCTGGCGAACTCTTCGCTGGAGTTGGAGCGACGATGAGCTACTACGAATTCGCCTGGCCTCAGGCAGATCGCCTGACGGACGAGCAGTGGCAGTCCACACTCGAGAGAGGTCAAGCTCCAATGCCTTTGGAATGGACCGCAAGCTATCGTTCATGAATGGATCGATCGGCTCAATGCGAGCATGTGAAGGCCAGGGTTCTCGATCTGTGTCACTGCAAGTTTCGTAGCGCATTCAATCGACCGGTCAAGGATGGGGAGCCGTACTCGCTTGAAGGGGGATCGATATGGATACGTCAGGGCGCAGAGGTATGTCGGCGATCGCTCGCAAGATGATATCAACTGAAGACCACTCTCCTCGGTATGTGGGCGGCAAGTCGGAGGGGGCCTTGATGTCGAAAGCCTTCCTGGCTCCCATGATTATCTCCTCTTTCCTGAACACCCGGTGCTTCACCAGCACCCTGTCGTTGACCTCTACGTCCTGCCACCCACGCGACTTCGCTCTAGCTACCTCGTGAGCCAGCACCTCAACCCTAACCTCTCTTGCCCTGCGTCTGACAATGCCTATGGTTACCCACCCCGTGATATGCGCTCCGGGCTCAACCCTGCCGCTCGCAGCCTCGAGAGCAAAGCTCACAGCCGCCTTCTCGGAGGTTGCGGCGACCTGTCTTTCGGTGTTTTCGGCTACAGGAAGTACCTTTACCTCCGCTATCTCAAATAGGTCCGGAGGACGGGCGAAGCTAATGCGAGCCTTTAGAACCCAGCCGATATGCGAGAACCGACCCGCGTACGAGGGGAGGGCATCGATGGGGACGCCGAGGCTGAATGGAATCCGAGTGCCAGGGGGCTTCATCCCTCTCCCCGTTACGAGAATACGTTTGGCACCGGGGATTTCTCTTCTCTGATCGGCGTAGCCTACTGATGGCAATATCAACCGACCGGGGCCCGGGCGCGAAGACCTTATCCTCGTCCTTTCCTCTCCCTCCAGGGCCACGGTCACACTACTTGCCTCAACCTCCTCGTCGGTGGAAAACACAAGAGCGCCTTCGATCAACCCACCCGCGAAAACTTCCTTGGACTCCAACGCGATCTCCAGAGCCGGACGACCCATTCCAACGCGACCCTGACGTGAAACACTCGTCATCTGCCGGCCAGTGTCCGTAATAGCCGTTTCTTCGGAGCCGCTCTAATCTGGATATCGAATCAGGAACGTGCAACTGACCGCGAATCGACGCATCAAACACTGAGGGCTCGTAGCGGCCACATTGCACGGTACACTGGTAGCGCTAACCCGATCAACACTCAGGTGATCGATCGACTAGGCTCCCAAGAGCATCGTCAGTCCAGCGACGATGCCCAGCACGGCGCCGACGAAGAACCCTCCGCCCACTCCGAGTGAGATCAGTGAGAAGAGGAAGATCACCAGCGCTCCGCCGATTTCTCGCCGAGCATACTTCAGCGCAAGGCCGCCCAGCATCCCGGCTGCCGACGAGACACCCAGGATCAGGCTGGATCCGGTAGTGGGTATGAGGCTCGCCACCCAAGGATACAGCCTTGCTGCGATGATGCTCAGCAACATGATGGTGGCCGAAGCAGCTGCAGTTGCGTCGCTGAAGCCGGGACGTGGTGCCGCCAACGGTGGAGGTTGAGATGCCAAGACTTGGCGATAGTCCTCCTGACACAGATCCAGTCCTCTGTAAGACCTGAGACACACGTTGCACAACGGCTTGCCGCATAGATCGCACACCGTCACGGCCGCGATAGCAGGGTGGAGGTAGCAGGTGAGTGCGGGCGGTGCCACGGCAGCCTCGGGCGTTGGTGGAGTTGGAGGCACAACGGGTGGAGCCGGAGGAAGCCCCGGCGATGGTGGAACCGCCTCTTTTCTCTCCAGTCGAAGTCGAAGCCGGCTCTCAAGTGTGAGTGGTGGTGGAGGAGGCTGAGCTACCGGCGCCGGCAATCTCGCGCCACAATGAGGACAGAACTCCGTCTCGGCGCCACACTTGGAACACTTCACCAAAGTCGCCGTGCCCCGCGTCGAAATTATGGAACCATCGACTTTTATGGTTTCCTGAGAAAGGCGATCTTCTTCTATTGTTTCGGCAGCAATCTCATAGACTAACGGCCTGTTTCCTTCACATTGATCATGGAGTTGTCGATCGATCCGCTAGATCTTTCTCACTGAACTTTTCGCTCCGCAGGCCTCGCAGAGCAGAAACCTGAAGCGCTTCTCCTTCACCAGCTTCGTGTCCGGACCGCCGCAGACCGGGCACCGAACGAACTCCTTCTCGTAGAGGCTGAGCAGCCTCTTCAACTCTTCATAGCTCATCGGGCCCTGAATGGTCAGCCTCTCTCCCTGGATCGTTCCAGACTTGGCCGATTCCTTGAAGATGAACCTTGCGAGGTGCGGGGGATCTCGATTAAAGGCTCGCGCTATAGCGATAAAGTTGTTTATCACCGTCTTTCCTCTTCTCTTGCCCCTAACCATCATGGCCGGCTCAACGGCTGTGCTTCGATCACCGGACACAGAAGGATGGCCTGCGACCTGCCGCAAAGCCCTGTCCAGAAGTTGCTCGTATTCCTCCTTCGTGCTCACCCAGCGATTCTCCCCGAATGTTGTGCGATGGCTGTTCATGCTGCAATATATCTCTACTCCACTCGTGAACGATTGACCGTGAATTTGCTGGCTGCAGTCGACGGATGACAGCCGTTATGACCGAAATCTGACTTATCCAGCAGCAAGGAATCGGCTTTAGCTTGGCTCGGTTGATTCTGAGAGGCGATTTTCCCAAACAAGAGTCATAGGTTTCCTTGTCGGACCCCGATCTGTGAATCGATATCGGTTTGTCGGAGGATGGAGCCGGAAAGATCGCGTGTGTGACGGTTGGCAAAACAGTTATTCATGGGTGGATGTCGGGCACTGGGAGCAAGAAACTGGAGGAGGCATTAACATGGTGACGGAACTGGTGAAAGGTGTGCACTGGGTGGGCGCCGTCGACTGGGGCATCCGGCACTTCCACGGCTTCGAGCTTTCCACGCACCGCGGAACCACCTACAATGCCTACCTTATCGTGGACCGCGACGTTGTGCTGGTGGACACCGTCTGGGGTCCCTTCGAGGAAACCCTGATCAGGAACATCAAGGAGGTGGTCGACCCGGCCAAGATCAACTTGGTGGTCGCGAACCACGCCGAGATGGATCACTCCGGCAGCCTTCCTGCGATTATGCGGCACACGCCGGACGCAACGGTGGTCGTCTCCAAACGCGGCGCCGAGAGCATCCCAGCCCACTACCACCAGGAATGGACCCTTCGCACGGTCAAGACCGGCGAGAGGATCAACATCGGGGAGAACGACCTGGTCTTTGTGGAGGCACCGATGCTCCACTGGCCGGACAGCATGTTCACCTACCTCACAGGCCGCAACATCCTGATGCCGAACGACGCCTTCGGCCAACACTACGCCACAGCCTACCGCTTCAACGACCAAGTGAACCAGCAGGAGCTCTATGAGGAGGCGTTAAAGTACTACGCCAACATCCTCACCCCTTTCAGCAGGCTTGTAACCGGGAAGATCGACGAACTCCTAGCGATGGGCCTCCCGGTGAACATGATCGCCCCCAGCCATGGAGTCATCTGGCGAGAGGACCCTCTACAAATCGTTCGCAAATACAAGGAGTGGGCTCAGCAGACACCCGAACCGCGGGCGGTGGTTCTCTACGACACAATGTGGGGCGCCACGCAGAGGATGGCGGAGGCAATCGGCGAGGGCTTGGCCGAAGCCAGCGTCGACCACAAGATCTTCCACATGGCGGTCGCCGACCGAAACGACGTTATCACCGAGATATTCCGCGCCCGGGCCATTGTCGTTGGCTCACCCACACTTAACAACGGGCTGCTACCAACAATCACCCCCGTCCTAGAGGATCTGAAGGGACTCAAATTGCAGAACAAGATCGGGGCGGCCTTCGGGTCATATGGCTGGAGCGGTGAATCAGTCAAATTGATTGAGGAACACTTCGAGAAATGCAACATCCCTCTCGCGTGCAAGGGTGTGAGATGCAAGTGGCAGCCGTCCGGCGGAGACCTCGAAGAATGCAGGCGACTGGGAAAGACGATCGGGGCCGCCGTCAGAGGGAGCTGACGCCCGGATAAGGAGTGCTCGACCAGCCGACCGATCGATCAGACCATCTCTCTCCCCTTGCAGAAAGACGATGACTCCCTGACGCTGCAAGTCTTTTAATAGACATGGTTGAGACTTGGGAGCGGCTGATCAAATTGTTTGGCATCCGAGGGGAGCAGAAGACGTTTGAGGTCGGGGGCGTGAAGATAGGGGGACAACCCGGGGAGAACCCAACTGTCTTGATCGGATCGATCTTCTATCGTGGACAAAAAATCGTGAAGGACGAAACTGATGGAACCTTTGACCGGAAGCAGGCAGAGGACTTGATAAATCGGCAGGACCAGCTCGCGGAAGAGACCGGGAATCCCTGCATGATTGATGTCGTAGGAGTTTCAGAAGAAGCCCTGCGAAAATACCTCGACTTCGTGTCGGCGCATACAGACGTTCCGATCCTGCTGGACGGAGGTACTTCGGCCAACAATATCGCTGGACTCCAGTATGCAAATGAAAGTGGGTTGATTGAAAGAATTGTCTACAACTCCTTGGTCCCTGAATGCAAGCAGGCTGAGATCGACAAGATCAAGGAGGTGGGCCTCAGGAGCGCTGTCTTGCTTGCCCTGAATTCAAGGGATTTCACGGCTAGAGGACGCGTCACAGCTATCGATGATCTGTTGAAAAGGATTGACGGCGCGGGCATCGAGAAACCGCTCCTGGACACTTGCGTCCTAGATATGCCAACGCTGGGGCAAGCATGTCAAGCGATTGTGGAGCTGAAGTCGAAGTACGGGCTGCCCGCTGGATGCGGAGCGCACAACGCCGTGAGCACGTGGAAGACCCTGAAGCCGAAGTTTGGGGGGAAGGCGGTTGAACCGTGCACGGCCTCGGCGGACATCTTGGCTATAGCAGCTGGCGCCGACTTCATCCTGTATGGTCCGATTGGGACGGCGGACTACGTTTTTCCTGCCGTAGGTATGGTGAACGCAGCCTTCGCTCAGATCGCTATGGAAAGGGGCGTGAAGATAGACAAGACTCATCCAAGATTCAGGGTAGCTCAGTTCCGTGGCTAGTCTCGGTCGGTCGATCTTGTTATCACGCCTTCGACCGATCGATGCTCGCGCTGCGAGTCTAGAGCGGGGACTGTACGCCACGAGATTGTGTTTGCGAGGTCTGTCTGAGCCAAGGTTCAGACCGAGATGCCTCTACCTCACTCGCGATACATGGATCGATCGCTGATTATGCACTCAGTTATCTCTTCTATCGATGTCTTTTCCTTCTTAAACTCGCAGATCTTCCTTCCATGACTTAGGATGACTATCCTATCGGATATCGGGTAAACGTGATGAATGTTATGCGTTATGAATATGCTCGTCACCCCCGTCTCCCTCAGGTTTCTGATTATGTCGAGAACCTTCGCGGTCTCTTTCACGGATAGATTGTTGGTAGGCTCATCTAGGATTATGAGCTTTGTCTTGAAGTACAAGGCTCTCGATAGGGCAACACCCTGCCTCTCCCCTCCGGAAAGCGCTTCAACGGCTACCTCTGGATCAGCTATGATCAGGCCCAGCTCACGCATTGCTTTCAGTGAGTCACTATTCATCTTCTTCATGTCTAGCAGCCTGCCTCCGAGCTCACGCCCTAAGAACATATTCCTCGCTATAGTAAGTGAGGGAATTAGCGTTTGGTCTTGGTGCATTGTCTCTATACCAAGCCTCATAGCAACCTTGGGAGAGTAAATCCCAGCTGACTTCCCTTCAAAGAGTATTTCGCCCCTGTCTGGAGGATACACCCCCGACAATATCTTGATCAGCGTAGACTTCCCAGCGCCATTGTCCCCAACCAGGCCCACAACCTCGGCGGGATAGACCTTGAAATCTACGCCTCGCAACGCATAGACCTTGCCAAACCACTTGTGTATGTTCACCATTTCGACCAGTGGTGTTGGCTTATTCAACTTTCACCGACCTGACCCTAGCGACTCTCCTCTGCAGATATACATTTGCGATCACGGCTACGATTATCACAATCCCTATGTAGAGCCTGAAATAGTAGGACGGGGCTCTGACTATTATCA
>Ga0315306_10000651_pt1 | contig 16870 bp, 13 predicted proteins | sample TDP1_MG_FD_203803 | JGI IMG/M metagenome (GOLD analysis project Ga0315306, IMG submission 203803) | Freshwater sediment microbial communities from Lake Towuti, South Sulawesi, Indonesia - TDP1 | ecosystem: Environmental > Aquatic > Freshwater > Lake > Sediment | place: Indonesia: South Sulawesi... | reverse complement strand
GCAAGGCTATGCTGGCTTCATATCTCTCGAAGGGCATCATGGGGATAGAGGCGGAGCTGCCTGAGGCAGTAGTTAGGCCTGGAAATCTTGACGAGGTCAGGGCTGTCCTTCAGCTCGCGAACAAGAACAAGATCCCGGTCACCCCGCTTTCGGGTGGATTGAGTGGAGGGTTCTCTCTACCAGCCGTCAGGCCCGGGGGCATCCTCCTCGACCTCACCAGGATGAACCGCATCCTGGACATCGACCTCGACGCCAGGTACATGGTTGTGGAGCCTGGATTGACGACCGGGAAGGTTTGGGCTCACTTCAGGAGAAACCACCCCGACTGGGCTCCACCCATACCGGACGGAGCTCCACCTGCTGCGACGGTGGTCGGTGACGCCTTGGAGAGAGGGTTCACGCTAGCAACCAGCCTGTACGGACCGCAGGCAGACCTCGTGCTGGGCATGGAGGTCGTCCTCCCTTCAGGGAAGATTCTGAGGACGGGGTCCTGGGCCCTGAAGAAGGCGAAGCCCTTCTACAAGTGGGGTCCAGGCCCAGACATAGGAGGCCTCTTCCTGGGCGCTCAGGGGACGATGGGCGTCGTCACGAAGATGGCTGTCAAGATACTGCCCCACAGCGAGCATAAGGACATCGTGGCGTTTGGCTTCGACTCGCCGGAAGACATGGTGAACGCCTCTCTGGAGGTTCTAAAGAAAGAGGTCTCGGTTATGGTTCAGGGGGGCAACTGGTGGCTGGTCCCCACTCGGCTCGGCCCAGAGGAGAAGATAGATCTCAACATGACGAAGAAGTCAGGGGTCCCTGACTGGTTCATGAACTTCGAACTCTGGGGGAGAGATGAAGCGGACCTCAACTACCGAAGAAATCTCGTGAGAGAGGTGATGCGGGAACAACGCGACTCGGGCGTCAAGGCCGAGGAGTGGCAGCTTCACCCGAAGCAGAAGGCCAGCAGGCTCTTGAAGCCGAACAAGATCGCGATACCCTATGCCTTGTTCAGGGGATCATACCTCTTCGTAACCTGGTACACGCCTTGGAAGGATGCAGCCGACTTCTGCAGACTGGCGGAGGACAAGATGAAGGCATACGATATACCTCCTGTCCTTTGGGTGGCCGCGATAGACAACGGTAGGCAGTCGATCTGCATGCCCATACTCTGCTACGACCCGACCGACGAGGCGTCGATCGACAGGATACGGATGTTCAACCAAGACACCAGCCACATGTTCTATGACAGGGGTTGGCTTAACTACAGGCCGGATCCAACTGTGCACGCGCCGGCTGTGGCTGAGAACGCTCCAGAGTACTTTGATCTGTTGAGGAGCATAAAGAAGCTGTTGGATCCGAACGGCATCATGCATCCAGGGAGGCTGGGTCTGCCCTAGAGGGCGACAGGCATGGCGGATCTGAAGAACTACAAGAAAGACATCTACCGATGCATTCACTGCAAGGCGTGCAGGTTTGCCTACTCAGGTGAACCCGACAAGAGCGGGTACGGCGACTACTGGGGGATGGTGCATGGATGCCCTGCTGGAGACCTGAACGAGTGGGAGGCCTACTGGGGTTCAGGCAAGCTCTGGATCATCAGGGCGATCATGGAGAAGAACCTAGAGTTGACCGAGGAGGAGAGAGACATCCTCTTTCAGTGCCCTGAATGCGGCAACTGTGAGGTGCAATGCGACAACCTCATACCGACCACGAAGATAATAGAGGAGGCGAGAGCCGCCTACGTGCAGAAGGGTCTTCCTCTTCAGGAAAGGCACAAGCTCTTCTCCGAGTCGATCGAGGAGAACAACAACCCCTATAGAGAGCCTCACAAGGATAGGACAAAGTGGTTCAGCGGAGAGAAGAACAAGAAGGCTGATGTCGGATACTTTGTCGGCTGCACGAGCTCGTACCGTCTACAGGACATTGCATCTGCCACTGCAGGCCTGCTTGGAAAACTTGCGGAGAACTTCGCCGTCTTCGAAGATGAAGTGTGCTGCGGATCTCCCCTCCTCAGGACCGGTCAGAGAAGAGAAGCCGAGAGGCTCATCAGGAGCAACGCGAAGCTGTTCAAGGAGGCGGGGATCAAGGAACTGGTCTTTAGCTGCGCCGGCTGCTACAGAACCTTCAAGGTCGACTACCCACAGTACGTGGGTGAGCTTCCGTTCGCTGTAAAATACGTGACCGAGTATGTCTACGAGAAGATCAAGAACGGCCGCCTGAAGATCGCGGGACGCTACGACAAGAAGGTGACTTGGCACGACCCGTGTCACAGCGGTCGGCACATCACGCTTCACGCAAGGGAGAAGATGGATCGAAAACAGTACCGAGAGTTCAGCGAGGAGTGGTACGCGATGCCGAAGAAGGTGCTGACCTCAATTCCCGGGGTGGAGTACAAGGAGATGTACAGAGTTGGGGAGAACTCTTGGTGTTGCGGCGCAGGCGGCGGAGTCAAATCCGGGTACTCCAATCTAGCGCTGGAGACAGCCAAGGAAAGGATCAAGGAAGCCGAGGACGTAGGAGCAGACGCGCTGGTAACGGCCTGTCCCTTCTGCTACTTGAACCTGAGGGACGCAACGAAAGACGCGGGGTCCAAGATCGAGGTAGTTGACCTCCTGAAACTGCTCGACTCGGTGACTCAACAGGATAGGTTGATTGATTGATCGATCGAGGTATGCCGTTCCGCGAGTCCTTGCCAGATTTTGCTATTGCTGTGTTGCAGAGAATTTTGGAGAGGTTGAGACCAATCGCATCGAGTGACGTCCGATCGAAATGTAGAGTAGGCATGCCTAGGGTCAATCTAGATCTTTTGTTGAAGAGAATGGAGGAGTCCTGAAACACCTGACTCCCCTGCCCTTCTATCCAAGTAGTCCATATCGAGAGTTGAGCCTGATTTTTTCAGGACACTCAAGACGTCGTCTTCATCGAGAGGAGTTCTATCAGGTCGTGCGAGCTTGTTCACAATGAAGTCCTCTGGTCCTATGATCCACAGTTCGAAGTTGTCGAACCTTCTCCTGATCCTTCTATCGAGGATCTCCTTTTGCATTGGGACGCCATCGGGTTCAAGCCAGAACTCACCTTCCACTTTGTTCTCGAAATCGGTCCAGGCGAGCACCGGGGTGGTCCCCGAGAGTGGTGTCACAATTTCCACTTGTCTCTGCTTGAGCTCATTGTTCAGCTTCTCTAGCAGTTCGGGGTGAAGGGCAACATCTGGGCAGAGTGCCATGTCGACGTCCTCTGTTGCTCTAATACGTCCATAGTAGGGAAGGGCCAAAGCCCCCAGCAGCATATAGTCGATCTTTAGTGTCTCTAGGACCCCTGCGATCTTCCTAATGCTTTCTAAGAAGCCTGGCAAATTCAATTATCTCCAACATTCTTTGTTGAAGGTCTACGCCGATAGCTTCTAACCGCCTATCTCGTTCTACTTGCTCGACGACTCGCCGAACTTCGTTGTCGTTGATTAACAGGCGTCTCCTCTCCAGTTTCTTGAAGGTACCCAGAAACTCTGCTCCGAGTTCGGTTACGACTGCCATCTTCCGTGGTCTGCCTCTAGACGCTTCCGATCGATCGATTTCGAAGGCGAGCAAGCCCGAGCTCTCGAGGCTCTTCAAGAGATCCACCGTCTTGTTGGAATGCATTGGGAGCCTATTCACTAGCTCTCTCACAGAGTATCGGCCGTCCATGCAGGATTGAAGAATTAGGGCCTGATCCTCAAGCAACTCAAGCTCCACCCCGCGTTTTGTTATGAAAAGAGATAACAAACTATATAAAGAAGAGAGGGGGGAGTAGTAGTCCAGAAAATCGAATGCGGCTCGCCCTCTACTATAGCAGCTTGGATACCCCTCTAGACCTTCCTGCCAACCAGGGATTCGATCTTGATCAAATATTGAGGCTCCTAAATTCCCTGAGGAGCAAGGGGGTAGGATACGAGACTATCGACTCCGTCGCCGTAACCAAGGAGCAAATTTCGGAAGCCTACCTGAATGCCATGGTCCCTTCGGTATACAAGAAATACAGGGTAAGAAAGGTCTTCGGCACTCGAAGACGCAGTGGCTGGCTGTTTGGCAAAGGAGTTCCCAGTCTTCTGGTTTACGAGGAAGGGGGCAAGTATCCTACTGAGGTTTTCCCCCGTGAAGAACAGAATGGAAAGATGGTAACGATCAGAGACTACTTGGAGAACCTACTCTCCTCGATCGATCGGTCAGCATGACGGCGATGAGCACGGGACCCAAACCTACCCGTCCATCGATCGTCCTACCTACGTGTCTGATTGTTTGCGCCGAGTCTCTCAGAGCATAGACGTAGGTTGCCTCAAGCGCGGATTGAAATTAGGGTCAGTCCAAGAAAGTGTGATCGATCCTCGATCGATCGAGGCCCGAAGACGGCTTATATCCCAGCCTAATTGTCTGCCAACTGCTACACACATGTAGTTGTAGGAGATCGATCGAGGGGGGAATAGGAATCTGTTGCTTAATGTTCCTCAAATAGTCCGTTCGATGGGGGCGGCCCGTCCGTCTTTCTTAGGCGATGAATGTCCATGAAGGAAGTCGTCATAAATGGAGGTAGCCTGACTATAGAAGACTTGGTGTCAGTAGCCCGCCAAGACTTCAATGTCAGCGTGTCGCCCTCGGCGTTGAGGAAGGTCGAGAGAGCTAGATCGTTCGTTGAGAAACTGGTTTCGGAGAGGAGGATCGTCTACGGCATCGACACCGGCCTCGGCCCCATGTGCAACACGATCATAGCTCCTGAGGACATACTCGAGATGCAGAAGAACCTCGTTCTGAGCCACTCCTCGGGAGTGGGAGGCTTCCTGCCGAGAGACGCCGTGAGAGCCACCATGCTTCTGAGAGCCAATGTCCTCGCGAGAGGGAACTCTGGGGTCAGGCTGGAAACCGTGAAGACCCTGATCGAGATGATCAACAGACGGGTGCACCCCAGGATTCCTGAGATCGGGTCCGTAGGCGCAAGCGGCGACCTGGTTCCGCTCGCTCACATGGCTCTCGCCATGATGGGGGAGGGTGAATCCGAGTTCAACGGACGCGTGAAGAGCTCATCGTCCGCCCTCAAGCAAGCGGGACTGGAAGCTTGGACCCCCAGCTACAAAGAAGGTGTAGCCATGATAAACGGCACCTCGGCCACGACGGGCCTCGCGGCCCTCGCCGTCCACGACATGGAGAACTTGGTCAAGAGCCACGAGGTCGCTGCGGCTCTCTCCATGGAGGCGCTCACGGGGATTGTCGACGCCCTTGACGCTGATCTCCATCGATTGAAGCCTCATCCTGGTCAGATTGAAAGCGCAGCCAACCTGAGGAGGATCCTCGCACGCAGTCGTTTGGTCAAGACCACCGAGGAGATCGTCAAAGAGATCCATACAGAGCAGAGGAGGATCCAGGATTCCTACTCTTTCCGATGCTCGCCTCAGGTGGCTGGGGCGTGCCGTGATGCGCTGCGATTCGTGAAGGAGATCGTCGAGACCGAGATGAATTCAGCGTCCGACAACCCTCTGATTGCGAAAGAGGGAAGAGTCCTCCAGGGAGGCAACTTCATGGGACAACATGTTGCGCTCGCGATGGATGTGCTCGCTATCGCCGCCACAGAGCTGGGAGTAATAGCAGAGAGGAGGCTTGCGCGATTGTTGGATCGGTGGCTGAGCGAAGGGCTCCCAGAGTTTCTCGTGCACGGGCAACGCGGTGTCAACAGCGGCTTCATGGGGCTGCAGTACGTAGCCACGTCCCTGGTCTCCGAGTGCAGGAACCTGTCGACGCCAGCTAGCATCGATTCCATACCGACGAACGCCAACAACCAAGATGTGGTCAGCATGAGCTGGTATGCAGCCCGTAGAACGAGATCGGTCATCGAGAACGTCACCCGCATAATCTCGGTAGAACTGCTGAGCGCAGCTCAGGGGGTCGAGTTTAGAGATCCATCGAAGATGGGCCGGGGGACCACGGTCGCCTACAGGGAAATCCGAAAGCTTGTGCCTCCTCTGCTACGGGATCGCGCGCTCAGCACCGATCTCCAGAGGGTGGTGGAACTCGTCTCCAGCGGCCGCCTGCTCCAAGCTGTGGAGAAGGCCCTCGGCCCTTTGCAGTAGGCTTGGGCCAACGCTTATCAAGATAGGCTTCAAGACATCCTTGATCGCGCAAGAAGACCCCGTATTGTACAAGCCCAGCCATCGCGGCCGCTGCTCTCTCAGGCGATGGATAGGCGGGAACACCGAGTTTTTCAAACCTCCTCCTCAGATCTCTCGCCATCTCCGTTTCGCCTATGTCGCAGAAAACTAGGGGCTTCCTGTGTTTCTTCCAGACACCGTGGACGCGGTCGACGAAGTCTTCTCTTACAGCCGGCGCGTGGTGGAGACCTATGAGTATGACACCGTGGACCTGGGGGTGGTTGAAGAGGATCACCACACTCTTCTCGAACATCTCGGATGTGACGGAGCCTGTCAGGTCAATCGGGTTGACGTTGGTGGCGAAAGTGGGAAGCGTGCCGTCCTTCTTCATTTCTTCGAACGTTGCGGTGAGGTCTTCCGGAAGGTCGGTGATCTCGATTCCGAGCAGCTCACACTCATCAACGGTCATGACGCCTGCCCCGCCACCGTCGGTCAACACTACCACTCTGCGACCGGCAGCCGGTGGCTGAAGGGCTAGGGCCTTGGCCATGTCGAAGAAGCTCTCCATGCTCTTGGCTCGAACAACACCTGCCTGACGGAACGCGGCGTCATAGATTAGATCAGAGCCGGCCAAGGCACCGGTGTGGGATGCAGCTGCGCGCGCCCCTGAGGCTGTCCTGCCCGACTTGAGGGCAACTATGGGCTTCTCGCGGGAAACTTTCTTGGCGACCTCCAGAAACTCTCTGCCCTTCTCTATGCTTTCGGCGTAGAGGAGGATCACCCTTGTCTTCGCTTCATGGGCGAAGTATTCGAGCATCTCCGGCTCACCGATGTCTATCTTGTTACCGAAGCTCGCGAACTTGTCGACTCCGAACTCGTTTCCGGCCATGTAGTCGAGTGCTGCGGCTCCGAAGGCCCCGCTCTGGCTCATGAGGGAGATGTTCCCAGGCATCGGCCTGGGTGTTGCCACGACCTCCTCCCCGGAGAGAAGAACCTTTGTCTCTGGGAGGAAGAGCATGTCTACGCCGGTGTGCGCATCATAGACCCCTAGGCAGTTCGGTCCGAGCACCCTTATCCCGCCGTCTGAGGCTATCTTCTTCACCTTTCGTTCCAGCTCATGGTTTCCGATCTCACCGAACCCTGCGGAGATTACGGTGACAGCCTTCACACCCTTGGCCGCCGCGTCTTCCATTGCGTGGGGAACGGCCTGTGCCGGAATCACAATGACCGCTGACTCCACTTCTCCAGGGATATCCCTAAGGGTTGGGTAGGATTTCAATCCCAGTATCTCCTCCTCGGAAGGGTTGACCGGGTAGAGCGCGCCCTTGAAGAGACCTCGCGTGTGGTTTATGTAGAAGTTTCGGAATATGACGGCCCCCGCCTTGAAGGTCTTGCGGGAGGCTCCGACCACGGCGACGGACTTCGGATTGAAGAAGCTGTCAATCTGCTCCATTGTTTTTTCCTTCAGAGGAGTTCGCCTGCCATGCGACGGGGCATGGAACGATCAAATTAAGCTTTGATCAGCAGCAGGGCCGGATGGCGTGGACATCGGCAGCCACTCCGCGTTGGCGGGTCAGTGGTTGAACCCGGGTGCGATGCCAGTCGGCCTACCCCAAGTATATTCGCTGAGGATCGAGTGATCTGAGAACCGCCAACTCTTCCTCTGTGGGCGGAAGGGTTGCGGGAACATCTTCTGGAACCACTAGGTCGAAGCTGATGTTGTCAAGAACCTGCTGCACCGTGACACCTGGGTGCACGCTCTTGAGCCTTATCCTCTTGGTCTTCTCATCGAAATCCATTTGGCACAGGTCGGTGATCACCACCGCCGGTCCACCTCCCCTGAGGCCTTCTCTCTCCCTCGCCCCCGGCCCATCTATGAAGCCGGGACTGGTGAAGTAGTCAAGTTTCTTTGTGAACTTCCTCTTGTCGTGCGTCATGATCACGACCACGCGCTTTGCGCAGGAGACGATGTCGTTTCCGCCCCCGCTGCCAGGCAGCCTGACCGTGGGTCGCTCGAAGTCGCCTATGAGCGTCGTGTTGATGTTCCCGTACTCGTCGATCTGAGCAGCCCCCACAAAGCCGACGTCTATCCTCCCACCCTGGAGAAGCACACCCAGGGTCTCGATCAGCCCTATCGCCGCAGCTGCCTTGTAGTGCAGCCTCGAGTCCGCGACGGACATGGTAAGGTCCACGTTCCTCGGATCGATGAAGCCACCCTCGTAGGCTGCGCGCGCACGAGGAGCATGCGTCCTCTGCGCCAGCGCCGCTGAGAGAAGGGGGAGGCCCGTCCCCGCAAAGACCATCTCTCCATCCTTGATCGCCCTTGCCCCGCACACAGCCATCATCTCCAGAGGCGAATAGCCGGGCGATCCACCGCCTACAGATTGACATCCCATCCGAATCGCCCCCTAGTAGCCGAAGCCGGGCCTAGCCCTCAGCCTCAGCATCCTCTCCGCCCCAATCTTCTCCAGGAAGCCCTTGTAGTCCAAGTCCAGGATCCACTCCCGGAGGTATTTCCGCCATCCCTCTTCCGTCTTGCATTGCTCGACATACATCCTGATGTGCTCAACATCATAGTCGTAGCAGTTGTAAACCATCATGGGGTACGAGCCCCAGGGACACTCGACCACGTGATCCACGTAGATCCCGGGGACCGCTGTCAGGTCAGGGTGGCTGCGAATCAGTTCGCTATCCACTATCTGCTCTGCAAGGACGATCACCTTCTTCCCCGCCCTCGCTCCCTCGACGTCCTCACCCTTTATTCCGTCTATCTGGCAGTTTCCTTCTCTATCCGCCCTCTGAACGTGGATCACGCTGAACTCCGGGTTCGCCGACGGCACCAGGCAGACCCTCTCCCCAGTGAAAGGACAATCGATGACCTTCGCCTTCTCCTCTCTGAATCGATACCGCTTGACCAGATCTGTCCCCAGCATCGTCTTTATGGGCATGAAGGGAACGCCGAGGGCACCGCCCAAGAAACGCATGGCCATCGCCAGGTTTGAGTAGTCCTCGATCTCCACCAAGCCTTCTCGAGCTCTCCTCCTCAAGTTCGGGGCTAGGCCGTGGACCTCCAGAGCGAAATACGCGACCTCAAACCTGGAAGCCACACCTGCGCCGGCTAGGATGTCAAAATCTATCTCCGACCCGCAGGTGTATAGGGTCAGGTTGCGCTTCCCCTGCCGCACGAGCTCGTGGGCGAACGCCATGGGAGGCCTCTGAACCCCAAACCCTCCCCAGAAGAGGTGCGCGCCGTCATGCACTTTTCCAACGGCCTCCTCCAGCGTGATGACCTTGTCCTCCCCTTCAGCTTCACTCATTCCCGCGGCCTCGATGACGCCACGCCGTTCGATTATTTCTCTTTTGCGCAACTGAATGAAGACGGACCGGGTTCCGGCCAACTATATAGTCAGCAGCCTTAGTGGCTATTGGTTGCCTATGCGACGATACCGCGTGAAGCAGGTTGACGTATTCACGGACAAGCCTCTCGCAGGGAACCCTCTGGCAGTGGTCCTCGACGCCCAAGCCCTGACGAGAGAGGAGATGCAGATGATCGCCAAGGAGTTCAACCTCTCTGAGACCACGTTTGTGCTCCCTCCATCAAAGCCAAACGCCGACTACAGGGTACGGATCTTCACACCCTCCATGGAGATTCCTTTCGCCGGGCATCCATCCATCGGTACCGCCTATGTCCTAGCGGAGGAAGGTGTCCTCCGTCTGAGAGGCCGGTTGACCACAGTGCATCAGCAACTAGAGATCGGAGTTCTGCCCCTAGACATTAATCGCAGGGGAGGAAGAATAGAGAAGATAGTCATGGAGCAGGCCAAGCCAAGGTTCGGCAGGCTCTTCAAGGACGTCCGCAGGATTGCAGCCGCCGCAGGGGTTGCGGTTCGCGACATCGAGGAGACCGGGCTGCCGCCTCAGATCGTTTCCACCGGGATCAACCAGCTGATGGTTCCCGTGAGAACGTTGAAGGCGGTGGAGCGGTCGCGGCCGGACCTGGGTGTGTTGAACGATCTTGAGAGAGAGTTTGGCTTCTATGGCTGTTCCCTCTTCACGCGGGAGACCCTCACGGCCGAGGCTTCCGTGCATGCCCGTTACTACAGCCCTGAGGTGGGAGTTTCTGAAGACCCTGCCACCGGCAGCGCGGCAGGTGGCTTGGGAGCCTACCTTGTCAGGTGGAACATTCTTTCCGCGAGAGGTGCCGCCAACTTCGTGATCGAGCAGGGATACGAGATTGGGCGCCCGAGCAGGATCTACGTGGAAGTCGAAGTCGTCAACAGGGTTCCCGCAAGGGTCAGAGTGGGGGGTGAAGTAGTGCCAGTGATGGAAGGCATCATCACCCTGCCTAGCTAGCCCGGTCAGACTCTCCCAGCGTCCGCGGGGCCGTCGATCGGAGAAAACGCGATGTCGTCTTCGGAGAATACACCTGCGTCGGTTGGTCAGGGTGCTATGTGTCTATCCAGTTCGTGGGTGTCCGTGCGGGGGATGTAGTCTAGGCAGTCATACAGCCGCATCTCTTCGTTCCAAATTCGGCAGACTCGGTCTTGTTGAAAAATGCATGATGCGCAGAGGATTGGGTGGGATGCTGAAGGGTCGTCTTCGCTGCGAAGCTTGCCCTCATGCTCCGCCCTTCTCCTTGAGCGGCGGCTTGGACGGCTCGATGGATCTACCTCAGATCGGTGTTCAACGCTGCTACAGCTGCCGCCCAACGGCCTTCCACACACCGCCGGACACCTGGTCCCCCAGCTATTAAGGGCGTGCGTTCGAGATTTCTCTAAGCCGCAGAGGACCGATCATCGTCGATTCAGTGCCTTCTGCCCACCCAGTTCCCACCTATGGGTATCTGGGGAAGCTGGAAAACTCTTTAGTCGAGCCACCAGATGAGAGATTCGTTGAAGAGTCATGAGGTTCAATCTGGCTTTCGTCGGCTTTGGGACCGTGGGCCAGGGTTTGGCTCACCTGCTCCACTCTAGGAGTAAGGACCTGCGCGACCGTCACGCATTCGAGTACCAGGTCGTAGCGGTCTCCGACCTGAAGCTGGGATCGGTATTCGCTAGTAAGGGACTCGAGCTGGGCGAACTCCTAAGGCTAGCCCAAGAAGAGAAATCGCTGTCCGGTTATCCGGGCGGCGTCAAAGGGCTCTCGCCTCTGGACTCCATTCTGAAGACAAATTGCGACATCGCGGTGGAGGCAACATGGACGAACCTGAAGGACGGGGAGCCTGGTCTGACCCATATTCGGACGGCGCTGGAGAATGGAAAGCACGTCGTCACCTCAAACAAGGGGCCGATAGCACTTCGCTACCGCGAGCTATCCCATCTGGCGAAACAGAGGAAAGTCATGCTCCGCTTCGAAGCCACCGTTCTAAGCGGAACCCCGGCGCTGAACCTGGGCTCTGAGGCTCTTGCGGGAGCTGCCTTCACCTCCATCAGAGGGATCCTCAACGGGACGACCAACTACATTCTGACCCGTATGGAAGAGGGCGTATCCTACGGGGAGGCCTTGAGGAAAGCCCAGGAGCTGGGGTACGCCGAGGCAGATCCCACCTCTGACGTGGAGGCCTGGGACCCGGCGGCCAAGCTTACCATACTGGCCAACGTCCTGATGGATGGAAGGGTCGAACTCAGCGGGGTCGAGAGACAGGGAATAACCGAAATCACTCCCAGCGACGTCAGTGAGGCAAAGAAGGCAAGGACCAGAATCAAGCTGATAGCGAAGGCTCGGAGAGAAGGTCGGGAAGTCGTGGCCAGCGTGAAGCCCGAGAGGATCCCACTCTCTGATCCTCTGGCAGGCGTGGGCGGGGTCCTGAACGCCATCACCTTCTCAAGCGACGTTCAGAAGGATGTGACCATCATAGGGCCTGGAGCCGGAGGCGACTCAGCCGGTTTCGCCCTCCTCAGCGACCTTCTTGCCATCAGCAGGCTTGAGAGCGTTCATCGCGGACGTGTGGACTGAGGTTCGGGGACGGACAGATGAAGGGCGGGTGTCAGAACATCTTGCTGGACGTGGACCTGACCGACAGGAGAGTCGGGACGCGACGGCTGGACGAGCGCACCGAGAGGCTCTTCATAGGGGGCAAGGGGGTTGGGGCTAAGATCCTGTACGACGAGTTGAAGCCGCGCCTAGACCCCTTGGATCCGAAGAACCTCCTCGTCTTCTCGACGGGTCCCCTCACGGGCACAGCGGCTCCCTCGTCAGGACGCTGGGCGGTGGTGACAAAGTCTCCGCTCACAGGCCTCTTTCTCGACTCTCAGGTCGGAGGCTTCGTCGGAGCTCAGATCAAGCTGGCAGGCTACGACGCCATAGTGATCCGAGGCGCGGCGGATTCACCCGTGTTCCTGAAGGTCGAGGATGACAAAGTGGAGATAGCCTCGGCTGAGGACCTCTGGGGGAAGGGGTGTCTGGAGACTGAGAGGACGCTCAAGGCTAGGCTTGGAAACGAGTTCAAGGTCGGCTCCATAGGGCCTGCTGGGGAAAGGCTCGTGAGATATGCCTGCATAACCTTTGACCTGTTCAGACAGGCGGGGAGGGGAGGGGCAGGAGCCGTCATGGGATCCAAGAGGCTGAAGGCCCTAGCCGTGAGGGGCACCAAGAGGCTCGGATACGCGGAGCCCGAAGAATTCAAGGAAGCCTGCAGGAAGGCGAGGGAGATGATCAGGGCTCACCCCTTCACCCCCACAAGGAGAAGATACGGAACCCCTGTCTGGATCAACCCCGTCAACGAGGCGGGCCTCCTCCCGACTCGTAACTTCCAGTCAGGGGTCTTCGAGCAGGCCGAGCAGATCTCAGGGGAGACGATGCGGGAAAGAATCGTCGTCAGGGACGGAGCGTGCTTCAACTGCATACTTCCATGTTGGAAGCACAGCCGATTCTCCATACCCGGAAAACAGGACTTGGAGCTTGTGGGGCCGGAGTACGAGACCCTGGCCTTGATGGGGTCGAACTGCGGCGTGGGCTCGCTGGAGGCTGTAGCCTACGCCAACCTGCTGTGCGACGACCTAGGACTGGACACTATCTCAACGGGCGCTGCCATCGCCTTCGCCGTGGAGTGCGGTGAGAGGAAACTCCTGAGCGAAGATCAAGCAATGGGTTTGAGGCTCTCCTTCGGCGAAGCAGAAACGGAGTTCGGGTTGATCCGGCTGATCGCTCAGAGGAGAGGCCTGGGGGGTGTCTTGGCTGAGGGCGTGCAGAACGCAGCCAGGGTCATCGGAAAGGACTCAGAGGCATTCGCGCCGCACGTCAAGGGCATGGAGGTACCTGGCTACGATCCGAGGGGGGCCTTCGGCATGGGGCTTGCGTACGCCACCTGTGACAGGGGAGCCTGCCACCAGAGGGCTTGGACCGTGAGGGCTGAGATCCAGGGGGGTCTCGGTGATCGCTTCTCCGTTGAAGGACGGCCGAAGTTCGTCAAGGAGACCCAGGACGAGCGGGCGATGTGTTTCTCGCTGGTTCTTTGCGACTTCATGCCGCTGGAAGTGTCAAGCTTCGTCGAGCTGCTCAACACCGCAGCTGGGTTCGAGCTGACTGAGCCCGAATATCTCAGAAGCGGCGAAAGGATCTGGAACCTGACAAGAGCCTTCAACGTGAGGGAGGGGGCGAGTAGACCTGACGACAGGCTCCCATCAAGGTTCACGGAGGAACCCTTGCCCTCAGGCCCTGCAACCGGTCAGCGGGTGACCGCAGCCATGCTCGACGCCATGCTGGACGAATACTACGCCCTGCGGGGGTGGACGCCCGACGGCGTTCCGACTAGGGAGAAGATGGAGGAGCTCGATCTCCTCGACGTCTGGAGGACGATGGGAGGTCACTCCTAGAACGATCGACAACAAGGGCGGGCTCATGATTTCTACCTAACCTGAAGCATAGAGACATCTTCCCAACTACAGTCGAGCCGTGCCCCAGGGGGCGATGGCTTTATTGCCCCAGCACAGCCGCCTGCTTTGGGAGGCTTCGCGTTTGGACTTCGAGCTTTCCGAGGAACAGAGACTGATGCAGAAGACGGTCAGGGAGCTGGCCGAGAGATCCATTGCGCCAAGGGCCGCTGTGATCGATCGCAGCGGAGAGTTCCCGTGGGAGAACATCAAGGAGCTGTCGCGCCATAATCTTCTCGGCATCCCCATACCGACCGAGTTTGGCGGGGTGGATGCGGGCTTCGTCAGCCTCTCCCTCGTAGTGGAAGAACTCACACGTGCCTGCGCCAACACGGGCTTCATCTGCGCCGTACACATGATGACGGCTGTGGCCCTCCAATTGTTCGGGACGGAGCAGCAGAAGCATCGGTACCTCACGGCCCTAGCCAAGGGAGAGAAGCTTGGGGCTTTCGCCGTGACCGAGCCCGGAGCCGGGTCGGATATCTCCTCACTTCAGGCCCGAGCCGTCTTGGAAGGCGACAAGTACATCTTAGATGGCACGAAGTGCTTCACAACCAACGCCGGACAGGCTGAGACCTACCTGGTCTTCGCTTCCACCGACAAGTCGAAAGGCGCGAGCGGGATCAGCGCCTTCATAGTCGAGAAGGGCACAGCGGGCTTTAGCTTCGGAACGGTCGAGGACAATGTCGGTCTGCGAGCATCGTCGAACGGGGAACTGATCTTCCAGGCATGCCGCGTCCCTCGCGAGAATTTGCTCGGTTCCCCGGGCGACGGAATGCGGATGGCTCTTGCTTCCCTAGACCGAGGCAGGATCGCCGCGGCGTCAATGGGCGTCGGAGTTGCTTCAGCAGCTCTGGCAACGGCCAAGACCTACGCCCGCCAGCGCGTGCAGTTCGGCCAACCCATAGCCTCACTTCAGGCGATACAGTTTAAGATCGCGGATATGGCGACCGAGATCGACGCCGCCCGTCTCCTCACATATCGCGCAGCGGACCTAGCCGACAAAGGAGGCAGGTTCACGAGAGAAGCTGCGATGGCCAAGCTCTACGCATCCGAAGCGGCCATGCGGACGGCTCTGGAAGCCGTACAGATACTCGGTGGCTACGGCCTCTCACGCGAACACCCGATGGAGAGGCACATGCGCGACGCGAAGGCCCTGGCACTGATCGAGGGAACCTCAGAAATACAACGTCTCGTCATCTCCAGATTCGAGTTGAAGTGAAGCAGCATCAAAACGGCACGGACCGTTTGCCAATCGAACGGCCACCTTCCTGTCCCTCGGGTTCATTGACCGCAGGGCCGTTTCGCCGTTGGCCCAGCTGTCTCGATCTATGGCGACGGCCTCCGGTAGCCCCGGATACATTTCTCGATGAGGATCAGTCCTGGAGCCAGTATCTCTTCCTCTTTCTCAACGTGGCTCTCCCAAATGGAGACAAAGCCTGAGAGCCCCTTTCTGATCTCCACTTTACCGAGTCCATCGAGGTTCTTTAGAAGGCTTCCTAGCTGCGTTCGCATCTCACGGTGCTCGAGGGCCATGGCCTGCAGTGGACCGGCTTCGAGAAGCCTGAGCTGCCCCGCTATCGCCTCCAAGAGCTCTTCACAGCTCATCGCCCTCCCACTCTCCATCGGCATCCCTCTGCCCGTCTGCCCCTGTGTCCACATAATCTTTCGCTCTTCACCATGAGGCTGCTACGAAGAACCGGCAGCCAGCCCAGTCCATCACGCTGCCAGAAGGGCTGGAGGAAACTGACTGCACTAATATTGGGCGGATAGAGAACTAGGTGTCTGGGATCGAGCTTGGTCGTCAAGGCCGGCTGCTGCGGTTGGGCGGTGAGAGGGGGTAGAAGAGCATACTTCAGGGCCTTCAAGCTGATCGAGGTTCAGAGCACCTTCTACAAGCTTCCTAGGGTGCAGACCGCTCAGAGGTGGAGGGAAGAGGCGCCCGCCGGATTCGAGTTCACCATCAAGGCTTGGCAGACCATAACCCACCCACCTTCCAGCCCTACGTGGCGCAAGGCTGGTTTGACCGTTTCAAAGAGCAAGGCCTCTCGCTACGGTTGCCTAAGGCCTACGGAGGAGAACTTTGAGGCCTGGGATAAGACCAAGGAGATATGCGACGCCCTGGAAGCCAAGATCTGCGTTCTTCAGTGCCCAGCCTCTTTCAACTGGAGCCGTGAGAACAAGAAGAACATCGAGGAGTTCATGAACGCCATAGACAGAGGAGGCGTGGAGATAGGGTGGGAACCCCGGGGCGACTGGCGTCAACACCAGGAGGGGGTCGCCGAGATCTGCGATGAGCTGAGATTGATACACGTCGTCGACGTGTTCAGGTGGAGACCGGCGTCCAAACATCGTTTGAGCTACATCCGATTGCACGGCATAGGTCGCGGAGAAGTCAACTACAGTTACAGGTACAGCGATGAAGATCTCCGCAGGCTGTTGGGCTGGACGGCGGAGCTTGAGGCTGGGAAGCATGCAGTGTACGTTCTCTTCAACAACGTATCCATGGCTGAAGACTGCCTGAGGTTCTCGAGGATCCTACACTAGGCGCGCGCAGCAGACTACACGGAACGTGCCGATCTACCCGCGGCATTGTTCAACAGTTAGGCATGGGGTTCTCAGGAGAACGGTGGAACCGTCTTTTGGGCCTTTCTCCTTTTCACAGAGGCGTCCGATGGGGTTTTCGTGAAAAATTAGGGCTGACTGTTCGAGAGATGTTGAGGCTCTGGGGCTACGAAGACCCTGAACCGTCCCCCTTATCTACCCGTTTGCGGATTAGACGTTCAGGACGAGAGGGAAGCTCCGTGCGCCGAAAATCCAGAATGGCCATCTCCGCGGTTCTGGGTGTTCTCGTGATCTCATCGACGACGGTAGCTCTCTCCGTGGCCGTAGCCATGTGGATTGC
>Ga0315306_10000650_pt1 | contig 16892 bp, 17 predicted proteins | sample TDP1_MG_FD_203803 | JGI IMG/M metagenome (GOLD analysis project Ga0315306, IMG submission 203803) | Freshwater sediment microbial communities from Lake Towuti, South Sulawesi, Indonesia - TDP1 | ecosystem: Environmental > Aquatic > Freshwater > Lake > Sediment | place: Indonesia: South Sulawesi... | reverse complement strand
CATTCGTAGGGCAAGCTCAGAGGTCATCTTACAAATACCAGCCCTGATTTTCCGTAATTTTTTATTCCATCCCTCTCTAATTGCTTTCTGATTTCTGCTAAGGTTTTCTGGAAGTAGCCCTTTAAATATTGCTTATTGAGTTATGGTGGATAGCCGAGTTCTTCAAATGTATACAGCAATTCGACCTTTGACAACGGAATTTTCGGATGAGGGCCATATTTTTTCACGTATGTTCTAAAGGCTTCCACTACTTTATCGAAGCTTGTTGCCTCAACAAGCAACACAGCATTCCACTCACTTGATGGCATGAAAACACCCCTAAAGTTAACGCCTTTTATTCCGTCACATATACTCTTCGTCCTTCCAATGTATTCCTTAAACTCTTCAGGCGTCCCAACCCAATTGTTGTAGTATAGAACCAACAAGGACTTTCACCTCCTTTCACTTTATCGATAAACAGTTACTGTCAATGCTATATTAAACTTTTGCAAAGTACACCGCCTTCATGGCACCAACGCGACTGAATCGCCGATCGGCATAAAATCGTTTAAATTCTTAACTCAAACCGCAAATTTTATACTGTAATTATGCGCCTATCTTGGTTGGTGGTTTATTTGCCCCACGACGTTGAGGTTAGGGTTAAAAGCGTAAGGGGAACCTGTGGCTTCGGCCACAAGGTTGGCGACAGGATATACTTTGACGGAAAAACCGTAAAGGGAGACATCTGTTACAGCGCCCTAATGGTGCTGCTTCCTAAGGTGTTTTCCATGAGGTATGGCGCGGAATTTCCGTGGGCTGAAGATAAGGATGCCATAAGCAACGCTTGTCCAGACCCCGAGAATTCTGTTGTCTTTGAGATTAGAAGAATCAGAAAGTGACCAAATGCTTTTATGCACACATACGGAAATTTTTGATGGTGATTTTTTCCACTACCCCCCTTCCCCCTAGAGGGGTCAATTTAAAATGGAAAAACCCATTAATAGGATTAGGCGGATCATCAGAAAATTTGAGGTGGATACCCCAGAAGATTCGGAGTCGTCTAATCAGCCACTTGGAGAAGTTTAAATAAAGTTTTATGCCAAGTCTCAATACTTGAAGGCTATATTTATTTAAGGGCGGAGCCTAGTTTATGGTTGGAGAGCGGTTATGGTTCTGGAGAACCTTGGGTCCTCCCTTTACGAGGCTTTGCGGAAGGTTTTTCGAGCCTCCATAGTGGATGAGACCACGGTTAAGGAGCTGGTTCGGGACCTTCAGCGGGCCCTCCTCCAGGCAGACGTTAACGTGAAACTTGTCCTAGAAATTTCGAAGAATATTGAGGAGAGGGCGCTGAAAGAGAAGGTTCCTCCTGGAATTTCTAGGCGTGAGCACGTGATAAAGGTGGTTTATGAGGAGCTAACCCGATTTTTGGGTGAAAAACCCGTACCGTTAAAGATGGAAACGGGCAAAAGAAATGTCTTTATGCTGGTGGGAATTCAGGGCAGCGGTAAGACCACTACCTCTGTGAAGATGGCCCGATACTTTCAAAAGAGGGGCCTAAAAACGGCGCTGATCTGCACGGATACCTTTAGGCCGGGGGCCTACGCCCAGTTGGAGCAGTTGGCCAGCCGAGTGAAGGTTCCCCTTTATGGAAATCCGAAGGAGAAGGACTCTAAAAAGATAGCCTTGGCTGGATTGAAGCAGTTTGAGGGCTATGATGTCGTCCTCATTGATACCGCGGGGCGCCACAAGGATGAGAAAGGCCTAATTGAGGAAATGAAGACCCTGGAGAAGGCGATTAAACCCGATAAGGTAATCCTAGTCGTTGACGGAACCATTGGTCAACAGGCAGCAACCCAGGCCAAAGCCTTTCATGAGGCTACGCCGATTGGCTCCGTCTTTATCGCAAAGCTTGACGGTTCCGCGCGGGGGGGAGGCGCCTTGTCAGCCGTGGCAGCCATTGGGGCGCCCATAAACTTCATCGGTACAGGGGAGAAAATTGATGACGTAGAATCCTTCAATCCCTCTCGTTTCGTTGGCAGACTATTGGGCATGGGGGACCTCGAAAGCCTCATCGAAAAGGTGCGGGAGGCAGAGGTGAAGGTACCCGAAAAGAAGGCGCGGGAAATCCTGAGCGGGAAGTTCACCCTATCAGACATGTATGAGCAGTTTGAAGCCATGAAAAGCTTAGGGCCCTTGAAGCGCGTTTTAACCATGCTCCCAGGCGTCGGTTACAACATACCGGATGAAAAGATGGATATGGCCGAGGACCGCCTAAAAAGTTGGCGAGTGATTATTCAGTCTATGACCCCTGAAGAGCGGGAAGACCCGAAGATTTTCAGCTCGTCTAGGGTAAAGCGGGTGGCCCGAGGGTCAGGCACCAACGAAAAGGAGGTGAAGGAGCTCCTTAAGACCCACTCCATGATGAGAAAAATGATGAAAACCTTCAGGAGGAAGGGCCTCCCCTTCTTAGGAAGGAAGATCCAAATGAAATAATCCCACATGAAGATATCCCCGCAAACCCTCTTTTCTGTTTTGGGCGCCTTTTCTATTCTCCTTATTTCTTGATAACTTAGAAGGGAATCCCTCCATTCCTTTTTCTAAGGTTGGGTACTTTTAGCCCTACAATGTGATGTATTTGAAAAAACTAAATACATGTTAACCAATAAATCTGGGCGTGAATACTATGATTAGAAGTTTGGAAGAAGCAAGGGAGACGGTCCGCCAAAAAAGACAAGAATTACAGCGACGAGTGAGAGAAACATGCATAATAACAGTGCTTTTAGGAGCCGGGGGCAAAGGGCTTGATAATAGGAGAAAAATCAAAGAGAAATTGGAGAGAGAAGGGGTCCTCGCCTTAATACCTGAAGACGACTTCGCTCCTGACGTTGCGCCTAGTATAACTGAAGAGGCAGTTCTAGAAAAGTCCGATGTGGATGTAATATTTATTAATGTTGAGTCTTGGGGATCAGTTACTGAGTTTGGGCAATTTCATGATAAGGAGAGAATTGCCCCAAAGCTTAGAGTGTTTGTCCCCTATGAATATCATCCACTATATGGAACTTCCACGGGGTACTTGACAGACTTGTATCTGACACATGTGGTGAAATATGGGCATGTTTACGCTCATGACGACAGCGAAAGAACCATCTTCCCTTGTTCTGAAAAAATAATTATTAAGCTTGCTTTACGACACAAAATGTTAGTAGCGTTGGGTAAAATATAATTTACCAGATAAACATTTATATATCTGGTAAAATTTATACTTGTTCTGGGTGAGCCATATGGACGTAAGGGTGAGCGGAAGGCTAAAAGTCTACCGTGCAATAGATAGCGACCATAGACTAAATATTTTAACCATACTACACGATAAGCCAGATATTGCGTTCAACAACCTTGCAAAGAAAGCGGGGATTGAGAGGGGGCTACTCGCTTATCATGTAGGTGTTTTAAAAGATGTTGGATTAATTGAAAGTAAATATGAAAGAAGAAGCAAAGAGTCCACGAAATATCGCTTAACCGATGAGGGAATAAAAATCCTCAAAGAGTTCAGGTTAGTCAAGAGTTCAGCAAAGAAAACAGAAAAGAAATAATAATAAAAGCAAGTCTGCAATACCATTCTTTACCCGAGCGCTTAGAATGGTCTTGGACCTGTTCCCATAGGCTGTCGGCGAAGGTCCTCCTCAGTTGAGGGGTGGAAAATCCCTTATGGAAATCCTCGAAAAGACCCAAAAAATGCTTGAGAAGTATCCCCTATGCGATCATTGTTTAGGGAGGCAGTTCGCCCTCCTGGGCTATGAACTGGATAATCAAAGGCGCGGTGAAGCCCTTAAGACTCTATTAACCATGATGGGGCATGAGTTAACGTTTCTGGAGAAAAAGAGGGGTCTCACCCTTCTCAAAACCGTGGCTATGAATGGGGCCTCTGAAATAGCCGCGGAACTCCTAAGGAAAATGGGTAAACGGGTGGGCGAAAAAAGGGAGTGTTACCTCTGCGGTGGACGGTTTAAGGCCTTACCCGAATTGGTAGATAGGGTTACTGAAAGCCTTGAGGGTTATGAGTACACCACCTTTCTCATCGGCATAAAGCTCCCCATCGAGATGGAGGAGCGGGAGGATGAGTTCAAAGCCGAATTTGAGGTTAAATACGGAGAAAGCATAAGGAACGAGTTCAGCCGTGAGATTGGAAAGAAAGTTTCTGCGACTGTTGGAAAGGAGGTGGACTATAAAGCGCCAGACATGGCTGTTCTTGTTAACCTCTTTACGGGGGAGGTAACGCCTCAGGCAAACCCCCTTTACATTGCAGGAAGATACAGAAAGTTGGTTCGCGGCATTCCCCAATCCAAGTGGCTCTGCAGAGAGTGCAACGGTAAGGGCTGTCCGAGATGTGATTGGACGGGAAAGATGTATCCCGAATCCGTTGAGGAAATCATCGCTGTGCCTGTGTTGAAGGCGACTGGGGGAGAAGACGCCTCTTTTCACGCCGCTGGGAGGGAAGACATTGACGCCCGCATGCTCGGGCACGGAAGGCCCTTCGTCCTGCAGGTTAAGAAGCCAAAAAAAAGGTTTATAGACTTAAAGGCTCTCAAGAAATCCGTTAACAACGAAGCCCAAGGAAAAGTGCGCATTCTGAGTCTCCGTTTCACCGATAAGGAGACCGTTAGAAAACTGAAGAAACAGGAAGCGGCTGAGAAGGCCTATAAAGTTGTAGTCGAATTTGACCGGGACATTTCTGACGAGGAGATGACGCTTTTAGAAAAAACTTTTTCAGATACGGTGATTCGTCAACAAACACCCCTACGGGTTCTACACCGAAGATCAGACCGGGTTCGAGAGAAGCACATATATGAGACGAAAACAAAGAGGTTGGCATCAAACCGTATAGAAATGAGGATCAGATGCCAAGGGGGACTTTACATCAAAGAACTAGTGACAGGTGACGAGGGTCGAACTGAACCCAGCATTGCTAGCGTTATTAGCGCTAAGGTTAAACCTTTGGAATTGGATGTTTTAGGCGTAATCATGGAGGATCTTTAAATGCCAAAATCAAAGGGCTATCGTTCGGGAACCCGCTCCCTATTAAGGAGGAAACCCAAAGAACGGGGCAAAACGGGGCTCAGCAAAATCCTTCGCGAGTATAAGCCTGGAGACAAGGCTGTGGTTAAGATTGATCCCAGCGTCCATAAGGGTATGCCCCATAGAAGGTACCAGGGCAAAATTGGGGTAATAGTTAACAGACGAGGACGATCCTATGTGATGGAAGTCACCCAGGGAGACGCGATAAAAGAAATAATTGTGAGACCTGAACACTTGGAACCCTACGCGGAGGTATAAGATGCCTAGAAAGGTGTTTAAGGAACGCATTATAACCCTGCCTCAGGTGAGTGAGATACTGAAAGCCATTGGCGAGGAAAACCTTGACCAGTTTCAGCGAAGATCCCTAGATTACGCAGCGAAATTCTCCAAGGTTAACGCCAAGGTGATAGAAGAAATTTTAAAGAAACTCACCGAAGAATTCGGATTAGAAGAGGAGGAAGCCGTTCAAATAGTTAACTGCATGCCAGAAAGCATAGAAGAGATACGAACCTTCTTGGCTGGTGGACGCCGAATAATCGAAACCAGTAAGCTTGAGGGAATCCTAGACCTCTTAAATAAATATAGAAAACAAGAATAATGCAACTTACATACGCCAGGATCGATTCCCCCCTTTCAATCTCACGAAAGATTTTTATTTACCGCCATTTTAAAACCCCAAAGCTGAAAAATAGAGTGAAAACCTCCTGTAAAAGGGTTTTGGAATTCATCTATGTTTTTGAAGGCAACCCTTCATGCGACCCTCTTTTTTCTTACGAATATTTCAGGAGTCACAAGAAGGGCCCAGCTGGCTATGAAGAGAACGAGGGCCCAATCGTATATGTCCAGGGAAACCGTTTTAAACATGTCGGAAAGGGGGGGCACATAGCACAAGGAAGCCGTGAGTAGGGCGGAAACTATTACGGATAGGACCAAAAATCGGTTAGACCACGGCTTCGTCTTAAACATGCTATGCTTTTCCGATCGACAGTTCCAGACAACAATCAACTCAAAGAAGGCCGTTTGCATAAAGGCCATGGTCTGCGCCTTGGGCACGAATTCTGGGCGCATTCCTCCCACCAGAATGTATTCCCAGCAGAACACGAAGGCTGTTCCAAGGGACTGGAGGAGAAAGGAAGCTACGATGAAGGGCACCATTCCATGAAGGATTCCTTCTCTTGGATTTCTGGGCGGTCTTTCCATCACGTCCTCAGTCGGTGAATCCATACTTAAGGCTACGGCTGGTCCTCCGTCCGTAACCAGGTTGATCCATAGGATCATGGTGGCCGTGAGGGGCAAGGGGAGATTAGCCATGGCGAAGGCGCCTATGACCAAGACCTCATCGAAGTTGCAGGCCAGGAGGAACCTAATAAACTTCCGGATGTTATCGTAGATAACTCGCCCGCCCTCCACAGCGTTGACTATGGTGGCGAAGTTGTCGTCTGCCAACACCATGTCGGCGGCCTCTCTAGTTACGTCCGTCCCGGTTATGCCCATAGCCACCCCAATGTCGGAACTCTTGAGGGCTGGTGCATCGTTCACCCCGTCGCCAGTCATGGCTACAATATGGCCCTTCGCCTTTAATGCCCGAACTATCCGAATCTTGTGCTCCGGAGAAACCCTTGCATAGACAGCCACGTCCCCCACAATCCTTTCAAGCTCTTCTTCACTTATTTTGTCCAACTCAGCTCCAGTGAGCACTAAACCCTCTTCCTTCAGAATCCCCATTTCCTTAGCGATGGCCGTGGCCGTCATCTCGTGGTCTCCGGTGATCATAACGGCCTTTATGCCAGCCTTCTCACACAGGCGGGCGGCTTCAATGGCTTCTTCCCTAGGCGGGTCGATCATCCCCACTAGACCTACAAAGACCAGATCCCTCTCCAGACTCTCCTCGGTAGGGTTGTTTAACCCTTTAGGCAGCTCTTTATAGGCCATGCCTAACACGCGCAGGGCTTCCCGGGCCATCTTCATGTTAGCTTTCAGAATCTTTTCTTTCTCTACTTCACTGAGCTTTTTAGCTCTACCGCCTTGCAAAAAGCGGGTGCACCGGTCCAACACAACTTCGGGGGCGCCCTTAACATACGCATGTTTTTCTCCATCCGGCGTTAAATGAATAGTGGTCATGCGTTTTCGTTCAGAGCTGAAGGGCACCTCATCCACTCGGGGATGGGACTTCTCAACCTCCTCCACAATACCCATCTTAGCCGCGGCCACGATTAGGGCCCCTTCGGTAGGATCACCCAGAATGCGCCATCCATCCCCGGTTTTCTCTAGGCGGGCGTTGTTGCAAAGCACACCAATCCTTAACAGAAGGGATAGGTCTGCTTCATCCTTCGGGTTGAGATACACTCCGTTCCGATAAAACTCCCCCTTGGGCTCGTAGCCGACCCCGGTCACTTCGATGATGTCATCGTTTAGGTAGATTTTACGCACGGTCATTTCGCCTTTGGTTAGGGTACCCGTTTTATCTGAGCAGATGACGGTGGTGGAGCCGAGGGTCTCCACGGAAGAGAGTTTTCTGATGATTGCGTTACGTCTCGTCAATTCTCTTGCGCCCAAGGCTAGGGTCACAGTTACAATGGCGGGCAATCCCTCTGGAACCGCGGATACGGCTAGGGCAATAGCGATTATGAAGGCTTCAATTAAGGGACCGCCTCTAACTCCTTCGAGCAGGAGTATTATCCCACTGACCAACGTGACCAATATGGCCAGTTTTTTGGCGAAAACATACAGCTTACGTTTGAGGGGAGTCGCCTCCTCTTCAGCGGCCTGCACCATCTCAGCGATCTTCCCGAATTCTGTGTTCATGCCCGTGGCTGTTACAACCATCTCTCCTCGGCCGTAGGTGGCATGGGTGGCCATGAAAACCATGTTTTTTCTGTCGGATACCGGCGTTTCTTCTTTTAAAATTCCGCTTTCTTTCTCCACTGGCGTAGACTCACCCGTTAATACGGCCTCGTCCATCGTTAGGTCTATGGCTTCTATTATCCGCCCGTCGGCTGGAACTCGGTCCCCCGATTCTAAGTGGACGATGTCTCCGGGCACCACCTCCCTTGCTGGTTTTATTGTCTCTTTTCCGTCCCGCATTAATCGCGCCTGAGGGGCGGTCAACTTTTTCATGGCTTCCATGGCCTTTTCTGATCGGTATTCCTGGATGAAACCCACCACAGCGTTGAGGACGACAATGACAAATATGGTTAATGCATCCACGGTTTCTTCCGCTAAAACGGAGATGAGGATGGCGGCCAAAAGCATTATCACAAAGATATCCTTAAATTGGCCAAGAAATATCTGCAGGGGTGTTATTTTCTTCCGCTCTGCAAGTTCGTTGGGTCCAATTTCTTGAAGTCGGCGTTTGGCTTCTTCTTCGCTTAAGCCCCTTCGGTCACTCTGCAGTCTATGTAGAGCGTCTTCGATTTTCATGGCGTGCCACTGGGCGCTCACTTTAATCGCCTGCCATTGCTGAAGGCTGAACCCTTATTTCTCTGGTCTTAGGCTTTAGGAGATTTGGCTAATAAAAGGGTTTTGGAAACTTGTGCCTCCTACCCCCTGGACGTAGGGGGGTAGCCACACCCTGGACAATTTAGGGGGATTGAGCCTGTGGATATTCCACATGGGCGATGGAGAAGAAGGAACCCATGTTTCACATCCTCCCCTCAACCCTTTCCCCTTACCATCAGCGTCTTCTCCTTCTAACCCTGCGTCTAACGTTCCTTCCGCTTAAACAGTCGGGGTTTGGACACACATAGAAGAGAGTGCCTCCATACCAGTCGGCGCCAACACAATCCTTTTCAGTTACCTCAGCGCCGCAGTCGAGGCACTTAAGTTCCTCAACCTCTTCCTTTGGCGCGGGCTTTAAGGGTTCCATCACCTTAACTCTCATTTCCCGATCCCCCCTCTTAGAATTAGTCATAGTTTCTCATATTTAAACATACTTTCTCATAATTAGGTCTCTAACGCCCCCTGCGCTGGTGAGTGAAGTGGGGAGAATCGTTGTAATTCTACCCGAGCAAAGGGAAATAGCAAAGAACACTCCACTAAAAGGGTTGACGAGCTAGCGCGCGCTTTTACGTTTCGTTATTAATAGACGTCATTTGAGGGATTATCCTAAGGCGCCTCTCAATGATCCCATTTGAGAAATTAACTTTCTTGCATCTTTAATTATTCTCGGACTTGGGTTTTTTAATAGGATCACTAGGTATGGCTCAAGCAAAGTTAACAAGGTTTGATACGGTTCGTCCGGTTCAATTTCAATGTCAAGTATTTGCTTAGTCTTTTCAAAGTCTCTTGCAATAGCAGAAATGTGGTGCCCAATGAACCTGTCGGCAACTTTTAGGTTTAAGTACCTTGCAGCCTTCTTTACATCTTCCACTAGGCTTAGATAAACTTCTTTTAGCATTTGCAATTGTTGAGGCGACAACTTTTCTAAGGCTGATCCTAACCCCACCAATTCCGGAGGGAGACCTATGCTGTAAAAGCTGGCTGTCGCCCTTATCACCCTTGGAACGCCCAATCCTGGAAGGGCCGCAACAGACCTGCCATAGTTTAGCCCCATACTTGTTAGTAACCTATCCCTTTGATTGGGCACAAACTCTGAAATCTTAGCTATCACGTCTATAACCTGCAAGAAATATCCTTTGTAAGCTTCAGCAGCTGTTTGAGCAATTTCCATTAAAGATTTAACCTCTCCGTGTGTGAACTCACTTGGAGAACTGTTTGGCAATTCGTTTTTAAGATATTTTATTGTCCGCTTTACTTTTTCTTTTGGGTAGTCGTATCTTAAGGCGGATTGTATAGTTACAGTTCTGCATCCACTATACTCCATAACAACGTTTTTCACATTCTCTGGGGTTAAGTGTCCGCGGAACGGGAGGCTTCCAACCCCGAGAATAGGGTATATGGGCATCCCCATCTCATCAGACAATGTGTAAAGTTTGCTTATCGCTATCTTTGCGGCTACGGTTGCGGATATGAAGCCACTGAATAACGCTGGGTCGGACCTGCCTAGGAAAACCCTCAGGTAGCTTAGGCCTTTAACTTCAGCTATGTAACGTTTTACAATCTCGTCTATGTTAATTAGAGTTGAGACATGTTCAAAGAGGGGTATAATCTTTATATCGTCTGGCTTAAGCTTGGATTTTAAACTCTCCTTGGCTAAGGTAATTAGGTAGTTTAACCGTCTTCGAGCTTCAATCAGCTCATCGGCATCTCGCGTCATAGGATTTATAATTTCTACGATGGCCGGCGAGTCCGTCCGATCCTGCACGTTGTAGTTGGCTTCAATGGCAGCCATCATGGCCATAAGTTGTCTAAAGACCGTTTCCTCCCTGGCACTTGGCATTCTGGGGGTTATAAAAACTTCCTTGCCGGGAAGGATTCCGTGGGATAGAAGCTTAGCTACTATTTGAGACGGTTGATGGTAGGGCGTCAACTTGCCTTCATAGTCAATCTTATACTCATCATAACTCAAGCCATCATCACGGCCGTTAGTAAATATATCTAGGGCCTCGTCAACTTCTTGTTGAATCGAAACATACCTTTTAGCTGAGTCAGGATGCTGGGTAGCCATAACCACGGGTATGCGGCGCATTAACCATAAGCTCCTTAGCATTAAACTCCCTGTAAGCTTAGGTGACTATTTCGTGAAGTCGATCTTCCTTAAACGTTCTCTTTATCTCTAGAGCTATGCGGTCGCCCATGCTCATTCGTTTCTGGTATTTGGCGTTGGCGTATTGGGAGCCTATGCCCATGTGGACGTTGGTTCCGCCCCCGTGTCTCAGGGCCACGTCCTGGGTGACGGGGATGTGCATGTAGGGCTCCTCCCCAGCGGGCACATCGTATAGGCCGTAGTCCACGGCGGTTTTGGGTTCTATGCCTCCAGTGAAGTCCATCTTAGCCTTGGGCTTCAGTTCGTATTTGGAGGTTTTGTCCCATGTGATGAGGGTTTGGAGGCACCAGGCGCCTATGATTCCCGGCGGCTCATGTTTTCTCGTGGCTAGGAGGAAGGCGTCGGCGTATCGGTGCACGTCCTTTAGGAGGGATTCCCTGAGGCTCATGGCCAGGTGGGCCGTGACCTCGAAGGATGGAACCCTCCTAAGCTTTTCCTGGACGTCGATAGGGAGCCTCTTTACGCCGTCTAGGATGGTTTCCCTCCGTTCGTCAATGGACAAAAACTGATTAGCCAAGCAGACGCGGGCGTTTTCCAGGCTTGTCCTGTAGAGTTTTGCATACCATTTGTCCGCGTCGCCCCAGTCTTCCCCGGCATCTAGGGGCGAGAAGAAGAGGTTGAAGTTGGCGTGGGGGCCCAAAACTATCTGCTCGATCCTAGCCCATTCCAGGGATTCTTGGTCGAGGTTTCCGGCCTCCACCTCCCTCTCCACCTTCTCTTCTAGGTCCTTGGAGTCGGCTGCGAAGATGAACTCCCTCTCAAGGGTGCGGTGGGCGTGCTCAGCCTTTAACAGAATGGGCTCGTCCACGGGTTCCTTAAACCTTATGCCTTGCTTCGTAATCTCATACTTGTAGGATTTGGGGTAGGGTATCCCGGCCTCCTGGGCGAACCAGTAGTAGTCCCTTTCTATGGCGCCCCGGTTCTCGATCTTTAGTAGTTTCCTAGAGCCAACAATTGGAACCGTAAACTCCTTCTCTATGGTTGTACAGTAAGCATCGTCGCTGACGTAAACGGCAAAGGCCCTGTTGGGAATTTGGAGGCACTCTAAATCCAGCAAGTCGTCAACATATTTAACTATATCAGAGTATTTGTCAAGAATTAAAATTGCGCTTCTCCAAGCTCCGCCCTTTTTGATATCCCTAAGATCACTAACGATAACCAAGTCCCTCTTAACCAACTTGGGTAAATCCTCCACGACTTCGCCGGGTTCTCCAACCATTGGGTTTTGCAAATAAATCCTAGCCCTTTGCGGTGTTGTGTAGATTATGCTCCTTAATCCATAGTTTCTCTGCCCCTGCCAGGCGTCCAAGGCGGAGTGGGACCCTAGGTTCAGACCGACCGGTTCCTTATAGGATTTAACCACCTCTTGCATCTCTTCCCTTTCTATCGCCATCTAATTCACCTCAGATTTCTCATATACTCTCATAAACATTAATAAATTTTTTCATATAGTCATAGCAAAGAGCGGACCTTTTATGCCCTAGGTTTAAAGTATCCCCATTTCTCTAGCGCCCTTCGGAGCTCCTCATGATCCTTTGCGTATTCCTCCAATGGGATGCCCTTCATGTAGGCATCAACTGCTTGCCTCGCTGCCGTCGCTCCAGCCCTTGAACCATGTGGATGGCCGTGTATTCCTCCGCCGAAGTTTATGAGGATGTCCTTGCTCTCCACGGTTTCCACAAGTTCAGGGATTAGGCCGGGGTGGAGCCCTCCTGAGTGGACTGCAAAAACTGGCTTCAGTCCACACCACTCCTGCTCAAGTACTATATGCTTAGCCTCCTCGGTTTTCTCCATCTGACATACGTTTTTGGTGGCGACGACCTCCGGCCTTTCGCCATGCATCTTCCCTACTACCGTGCCTATGTGGAGTTGGTCGCCGCCCGCAAGCCTAACCAGCTTTGCCACGACATTCATGGAGATTCCGTGTTTCGGGTTTCTGGTAAATGCGGCATGCATGGCGCGATGTACGTGGATCGGAACCGTCACTGATCTGCTTTCGGATAGCTCCTTCAACGCCGAGAAGCCGCAACATATTACGTCCATCATTATCATGTTTGCGCCCAGCTCTATCATCTTCTCAGCCCTTTCTATCATGGAGTGGGTATCATGGGTCACGTTTACGGAGTATAGGACTGTCCTCCCTGTTTCATCCTTTACCCTGTCGAGGGCCTTCATCATGTGGGTTAGCCGCTCCTCAATGGGGCAGAATGTGGTGCTTGTCAATGTCTCATCGTCCTTAATGAAGTCCACACCGCCCATGGCCACCTCGTAACCCACCTCCGCTGTCCTTTTGGGACTTAACCCCAGCTTTGGCTTTATTATTGTGCCGATGTGAGGCCTGCGGTTTCTTGAGGTGCCAACGATTTTCCTTACACCCTCTACTCCAAATTTCGGACCCCTAAATTCTTCGACGTATTTTTTCGGCAACCTAACGTCAAGGAGCCTGGCATTCTTAACGGCCTTAAGTCCGAAGAGGTTGCCTGCCACTATCGACAGTAACTGGGGGATATTTCCGGGCTCGAATATTTCTAGGGGAAAGGCAACCTTTGCGTAGTTGCCATCGATGTCTATAACCCTTCCACCGTAGTTTTCCAATATCTCCTCGGTCTCAGTCGTGACCACCGTCCAAGTTCCCGTGGACTCCTCCGCAGCTATCGCAGCTGCGACGTTTAGGGGAGAGAAACCCTCCGCGCCCTCGACGTAGTAATAGGCTATGACCCATTCCTCAGGGTTTATCTCCCCGCCAAGGGCTACATATTCCTCAAATCGCCTCTCCAATTTTTCTTCCATAGCTTTTCCCTCTCCATTCACGATTCTTATTTACTTGGGAATTTTCCTAAAATTTTCACCCGTTAGCCTTTCATAGGCTTCAATATATTTTTTGGATGTTTCAAGGACTATGTGGTTTGGCAAATTTGGGGCCGGAGGCTGTTTGTTCCAGCCAATGGAATTTAAGTAGTCCCTAACGTATTGCTTATCAAAGCTCACTTGATCCCTCCCAACTTCATAACTTTCTAGGGGCCAAAAACGAGAAGAATCGGGAGTAAGCAATTCGTCGATAAGGATTAGTTCTCCATTACAAATGCCAAACTCCATTTTTGTGTCTGCGATCAGTATGCCGTTGGCGTCAGCCTTCTTAGAAGCTTTTTCATAGATTCGGAGGCATATTTCCTCAATTTCCTCCGTGACTTCCTTTCCAAGCCTTTGGATAACGTCATCCCTCGTCATTTCAACGTCGTGGTCTATTTCTGCCTTGGTCGTGGGTGTAATAATTGGGCTCGGCAACTTTTCGGCTTTCCTCAAGCCCTCAGGCAACCTAACCCCACAAATCGCCTTTCCCTTCTCATAATTTTCCCAGGCGGAACCGTACAGATAACCCCTGATAACGAACTCGATTTTAATTGCCTCAGCTTTCCTAACCAGAACTGTTCTTAAGTCGACAACAGCGAGAAGGTGATTTGAGATTATGCCCTTTGTTTCGTTGAACCAATAGGCTGAAAGTCTGTTTAACGCCTCTCCTTTATGGGGGATGCCATTCGGTAAGACAACGTCAAAGGCGGAAATTCTATCGGTGGAGACAATTAGTAATTTATCGCCGAGGTCGTAGATGTCCCTCACCTTCCCCCTCTTAAATAGGGGGAATGATAAATTGGTTTCTAAAATAACATCTTTATTCATCATTTCACCCAGCCAATCTGTCATAAACTTTCATAGATACTAATAAATTTTACTGCTACAATCGTGGTGCTTGATCGCATAATTACAGAGACTCTTAAAACTATGCAAAAGTCTTCGATATCAGAGATTAGGGAAAGGAAGATTATTAGGGTAGATCGAACCTTATTAGGGTAGATTGAACCCGCAAGTCCAAGTCAGCCTAGCTCTAGGTGGATTGGAGTGAAGACCCTTGTCCTAAAGATAAACCCTGAAAACCCTGAGGGGAAGAAGATCCTCGCGGCCGCAAGGGTCATAGAAGCCGGGGGGCTCGTGGCCTTCCCGACGGAGACCGTCTACGGCTTGGGAGCAAATGCATTGAACCTGAGAGCTGTATTGAGAATCTATGAGGCTAAAAAGAGACCACTAGACAATCCAGTCATAACGCACGTGGCCCGGAAAGAAGACGTTTACAGGCTGGCAAGGAATGTGCCAGAGGATGTCGAGAAGCTTATGGACGCCTTCTGGCCAGGCCCCTTGACCCTCCTCTTAAAGAAGGCCGAGGGCATTCCAAGGCCGGGCGGCCTGGACGAGATCACCATAAGGATGCCAAGGAACAAGATAGCCCTCGCCCTAATAGCGGCCTCAAAACCCATTGCGGCGCCCAGCGCGAATCTATCCGGCAGGCCAAGCCCCACAACAGCCGAACATGTCCTACAGGACTTGGATGGGCGCATCGACATGGTTCTGAACGGCGGCCCCACGGAGATTGGTGTCGAGTCGACCGTATTGGACATGATAGAAAAGCCCTATAAGATCCTGAGGCCCGGAGGCGTCACCCTTAAGGACCTGAAAAGTGTTATAGAAGACGTGGAAGTCCACCCAGCCGCGAGGGCGAAGGCTCCGACGGGCGTGGCGCGTTCGCCGGGGATGAAGCACAGGCATTACGCTCCAAGGGCTCCCATGATCCTCGTCGAAGGAAGGGTCGACGACATCGTTAAGAAGGTCCGTCAACTCACCCAGAAGTACGGAGGAAAAGGCGTTGGAATAATGGCGACCGAGGAAACGGCCAGGAGCTACGACCTTGGAATTGTTAGGGTCGTGGGGAGCAGGCTGGAGCCAAGGACCATCGCCAGGAACCTCTTCGAGACCCTAAGGGAATTCGACAGGTTGGGCGTGAGGCTGATAATAGCTGAAGGTGTGGAAGAGGAGGGCATCGGCCTCGCCATAATGAACAGATTAAGGAAGGCTGCCGGTTATAACATCGTTGACGCCAGTTTAGGCTAGTTGGGTAGCCCTTGGCATGAGCCCCTTTGTCTTAAACAGGCCATCAAGATTCTATAAGTGAATGGTCGACAAACACAAGGCACAGTGGGCTTGGTTGAAGATAACGAAGATCAGATTATGTTAGATTTGCTTAAGAACCCTGAACTTGCAAACGTTAAGGCGGGAGTTTAATGGGCCTCTTTATAGTGTTTTAAGTCGGAAACTGGTTTGTCGCATAGAAAGCAGAAAATCGTCTTCTTCATGAACCCCTTAGATAGGATTGTCCCCACCTGCTTTCCCTCTTCGTCAACTATCGAAGTCCGTTCTACCACCTTAACCTTCATTCCTCACCCCCTTACCAAGGAGAATTAATCATAATTTCTCATATTTAAACGTACCTTATCATAAATTAGAACTTCCTGCCAGCCCTAAAATCTCCGCCTTCGACATCCACCGAAGTCTGTCAAGCAGCCATCTCTCTAATAAAGTATAAATATCACTCATAGATTATCACACTTTATGAGTAATATGCCCCGGGAAAGTGAACAATCACTTGAAGAATTAATCCATTACATCCTAGGCGTCGACCGCAGAGTCTTTGTAATTAAGGAGTTTCAACATCGCGCAATACTGCAGGCTTCAGACGTGGCTAAAGAGGTTGGGCGGTCCCTTCAAAACATCAGTAGGGCCTTAAAAGAATTAAAGAAGGAAGGAATAGTTGTTTCCATAACCCCCGAGAAAAGGACGTGGAAACGGTATGTCCTCAGTGAAAAGGGAAAAGAGGTTCTCATCAAACTCAAGGAAAAAGGTTTATTATAGGATTGGCCAGCATATAGTCTAATCCCACGCCAACTCACCGCGAAATCTCTACCAAGAATGACAATTAATGAAATAAACCTTTCGCGCGCTAAATAGAGTGAAAACCTCCTGTAAAAGGGTTTTGGAGACCTTATCCCCTGCGCCAAATCATCGTGAGGGAAAGCCATAAGGAGTGTTAAGGCCAAGATTAAGAAGAGTGGCCATCAAACGAAGATGATGGCCATTTTCCTTTGAGGTTGACTGAGAGGGATCGCATGTAAGGATACCATGTAATCCCTTGTTCATCGTCATATCTTTTTCTCAAACAGTCTCTCAGAGCTGAAGGTTTCGATTAAGGATACCAATGTCGAGCAATAGGAAAGGCGTCTTATCTTAGAACCTCAACTACATCAAGTTGATTGAGTTAGAAATAAGGGCTGTGGCATCAGGGTACAAA
>Ga0315306_10000646_pt1 | contig 16916 bp, 13 predicted proteins | sample TDP1_MG_FD_203803 | JGI IMG/M metagenome (GOLD analysis project Ga0315306, IMG submission 203803) | Freshwater sediment microbial communities from Lake Towuti, South Sulawesi, Indonesia - TDP1 | ecosystem: Environmental > Aquatic > Freshwater > Lake > Sediment | place: Indonesia: South Sulawesi... | reverse complement strand
CAAGCCTTACGTGAAAGAGTCAAACCACTCTTATACATTAACAAGGTTGACAGGCTAATCAAAGAAATCCGCCTGACTCCACAGGCAATTCAAGAAAGATTCGCAAAAATCATCAGAAGAGTAAACAGCCTCATAGAAAAATATGCGCCCCCCGAACATAAAAAAGACTGGCAAGTCACAGTTGAAGACGGTCGGGTAGCCTTCGGCGCAGCACTTCACAAGTGGGGACTCAACCTCCCATACATGAAAGCCAAAAACATATCATTCAAAGATATAATCGACGCTTACAGCGGCGAGCCAGAAGAAGTAGGCAGAAAAGTTGACGAACTCAGCAAAAAGGCTCCGCTCTATGAACCCATCTTAGACATGTTCTGCGAACATCTGCCAAATCCTCTGCAGGCACAGTCTTATCGGCAAAGCCAAATCTGGCCTGGAGACGCAGAGAGCCCAGTTGGTCAAGCCATGGCCAAAGTTGACCCAAATGGACCGACGCTAATGTGTGTCAGCACCGTTGAAGTTGATCAGCACAGTGGCATCGTAGCTATTGGACGCGTCTTCAGTGGAACCGTTGAAAAAGGTAAGCCAGTGCGTTTAGTCACCAGCCGCCAAAATGGAACTATACAGCAGGTTTATATGAGTATGGCAGCTGACCGCGAGATTGTTGACCGCATTCCTGCAGGCAACATAGCTGCTCTCGGCGGACTACCCACAGTACATGTCGGTGAAACAATTGCAGACCAAGGAACTGAAACCAAGCCGTTTGAAGGCTTGCGCTATGTATCTGAGCCAGTTGTAACCGTGGCTGTTGCACCGCAAGAAGTTAGAGACCTGCCGCTATTTGACAAGGTCATTAGGAAACTGACCCTAGAAGACCCTAACTTACGTTTTACATTTAACAAAGAAAGCGGCGAATACCTGCTAAGCGGCATGGGCGAATTACATCTTGAAATTACTGCTTACCGAATGCAGGAAGCCAATCTAAAAGTCAACATTAGTAAGCCGATTGTGATTTACCGCGAAACAATCAGCCATGACTACAGTGGTCCAGCAATCATGGGCAAGAGCCCCAATAAGCATAATCGTCTTTGGATAACTTTGGAAAAACTGCCCATCGAAGTAATTGAAGCGATTAGGCAGGGAAAAATAAGCGAAATGCAGGGACGCGATGAACAAAGGAAGATTCTATCTAAGCAGTTTGGATGGGAAACCGAAGACGCACGCAATGTCGCTGCCATTGAAGAGACGAATATCCTAGTTAACAGGATTAAGGGAAAACAGTTTGTCGAAGAAGTAATGGACCACATCAAGTCTGGGTTCCGCGAAGCCATGCACACATGCGTCTTAGCTAAGGAGCCAGCATTTGGCTTGAAAGTCAACATTGAGGACATCCAAGTGCATGAAGACCCAGCACATAGGGGACCAGCACAAGTTCTGCCAATGACTTGGCGTCCAATCTGGTGCTGCTTCCTGCTGAGCGACCCGAAACTACTAGAACCTATCATAAGTTTCGAATGTAAAGTGCCAAGCGACTTCGTAAGCCCAGTTTTGACAACTGTTCAGAAGAGGCGTGGAAGAATTCTTGAAATGCCCACAGAAGAAGACATGATAATCATTAAGGCAGAAATGCCAGTAGCAGAATCTTTTGGCTTAGCAGATGAGTTGAGGTCTTCGACGCAAGGCAGAGCCTTCTGGGCAACACAATTTAGTCATTGGGCAGTAGTTCCAGAATCACTACAAGCGACGGTTATAGAGGAGATTCGGAAACGAAGAGGCTTGAGTCTAACACCACCAAAAGCAGAAGAATTCTACGAAAAAGAATAAGATACATCGACTTGAAGAAGAAGACCCAAAATTATTTTTCTTTTCCACTGAAGTAGAGATTGAGCCAGTTTATCGACTTTTCGATTTTGCAAAAATGTTAAAAACCCATGATTTCACCTAATTCAGCACAGGTGTCCGTTATGGTTGACATCGTTTGCCGCCCACCAAAAGAAATCATCTTCCTAGAATGCACAAAATATCCATCAGTAGAATCCTTGTCTGCCACCATCGGCACCATCATAATGACTGGACAACCGATAGTCCTCAAATGGGCAGAAGGAGTAGTATTCTTCTACTCGCCCTTACCACCCACGACAGACTCTTTGATGGAAGAATTTGTGGTAGGCAAAGTCTACTGGACAGACGTAATATACGCCTTCATGCCAGAATACAAATCAACCATCAGACTAGGCACACTTGACATCCCAGTAATCGACGTAACACCAAACCCAACCCTACGTGAAGTAGCAAAATGGATGAGAAAGCAGCAGTAATTTGGCAACGGACAAAACAATGGACCCACTTCAAACATTAATTCTAGCCATAATACAGGGAGTAACAGAGTGGCTACCAATATCAAGTTCTGGGCATTTAGCCATCGCACAAAAAATCCTAGGCATTCACGAAGAACCTGCACTGCTTTTCTTTGACATAGCCGTACACATAGGCACAATATTCGTCGTACTAATCACTTTCAGAAAAGATGTCATAGATGTTCTCAAGGCATTCTTTAAACTAGACTTTAGGAGCGAAGAAGGAAAACTAGCCTTATTCATAATTGTCGGAAGCATACCCACAGCCTTAATCGGCTTCCTACTACTGTACTCCAACATAATCGAAACACTCTTTTCAAACATACTCATAATCGGCATCGCATTTCTAGTCACAGCCATCTTCCTATATGCCTCTAAACATGTAAAAGACGGAAAACAACTAAACTACCTTGACTCTCTGCTCATAGGCGTCGCACAGGGCATAGCAACAATTCCAGGAATCTCGAGAAGTGGCTTCACAATCTCCACAGAATTATTGAGAAAAGTGCAAAGAGAAAAAGCCTTCAAATACTCATTTTTGCTTTCGATACCTGCGGTTTTAGGCGCAATGGCTGCAACAATCATGAAAGATCATGCAACCTTGACAAATGGCAACTTCGATCCGAGTTTGACACTATTAGGCGCGATAATTTCTTTCATTGTAGGCTACATGTCATTGCAACTACTGCAGAAAATCTTCATGAAGCAGAAGTTTCATCTTTTCGCATACTACTGCTTGATAATAGGACTAGCAACTATACTTCTCCACTTTCTACAATGAAAAATCAAGAATTCTTACATACAAGAGACTGTTATCCTCCCTAATGATCAAGCCCTATTGAAAAAGAGACTATCAATTCCATCAACACACATCTGCCAAACAGAAACCAAAACAGCTTCCACTCCAAAAACTCACAGCAAAAACCTAAACATTTGCCCACCAGATGATGATGAAAGCAAAAAATTTTTCCAAATCATCAAACAGGGAGGAAGAGGAGAGCAGTACAATTTCGGAAAAGAGTTTATAAGTCTGATTTTGCAGTATGACTGAAGTTTACATCAAAAACAAGCCAAAAAACCAAAAAGGAGCAGGAGAAGCGGTGAAAAATGGACCTAGCATGGATAGCCTTAGCTACTGGAGCCTTTGCAATGCTCATCGTAGCCTACTTAACTTGGTCCATCTACAGAGAGCCACCTGGAACCCCTCAAATGCGAGATGTTGCCAGATACATTAGAAATGGCGCTAAAACTTTTCTGAAAAGACAATACAAGACAATTCTGTTTCTTATCATCTTGTTGTCATTTCCAATGGGTGCAGTTTTCCGTTCCATAGAAATAGTTTTCTCTTTCATCTTGGGAGCGCTACTTTCCCTCATTGCAGCCTACATTGGAATGAACATCGCTGTCAGAGCAAACGTGAGAACTGCAAACGCCGCTGCCACATCTCCAGCAAGGGCATTTACACTCGCATTCAGAGGAGGTGCAGTGATGGGGCTCTCGGTGGTTGGGCTTAGCCTCGTCGGAATAAGCATGCTCTACCTTCTATTCAGTTATCTACATGGTCATGCAGACCCAAATCTAATGGTCGGATACGGATTTGGAGCAAGCCTTGCAGCTCTCTTCGCTCAACTGGGAGGGGGAATTTTCACAAAGGCAGCTGATATAGGTGCAGATTTAGTGGGCAAAATCGAACTGCGCATACCAGAAGATGACCCTAGAAATCCCGCAGTAATTGCAGATCAAGTCGGTGACAATGTAGGCGACTGTGCAGGAAGAGGCTCTGACCTGTTCGAGTCGATAAGTGACGACTATGTAACTGCAATGTTAATCGGAGTCGTGCTCGTTTCGACTTTAGGCGCCACAGAAGAGAATGTGTTGATGTTTCCTCTTGCTTTAGGTATGTCGGGGGTCATAGCCACTGTTGTCGGAGTTTTCATCGTTAGAGGTTGGAAAAAAGTGAGACCAATAACTTCTTTTAACATTGGTTTGTTTGCCGCAGCTGCAATCGCTACAGTCGGAGCATACTTCTCGTCCATGTGGCTCTTGAACGACATCAAAATCTTCTTTAGTGCACTGAGTGGAATAGTTGCCAGCACAGCCGTAGGACTTGTTGTGCAATACTATATCGGTACTGGTGGAAGACCAGTTAGACACATGGAAGAAGCCTCAAAAAGGGGAGCCGCTATAAACGTCATAACTGGCATGTCTTACGCCCTGCAAAGTCCGTTTCTACCATTTATTTTCATGGTCGGCGCCATCCTTTTCTCCTATATCATAACGGGAAACATCTACGGTGTAGTTGCCGCAAACATAGGAACTGACCTAGCCATTGGAATGATTATGTCGGCTGACGCATTTGGACCAATTAGCGATAATGCACAAGGGATAGTTCAAATGGTTGGAATGTCAGCAAAAGCTAACGGGACATTGCAGAACCTTGATTCAATGGGGAATACAACAAAAGCTTATGCAAAAGCATTTGCAACAGCGTCTGGAACTGTGTCAACCGTTGTGCTTCTAGCAACTTATATAGTGATTTTAGAGAAGTGGAGTAAACAAATGGGGCTTGGACAAGTTTATTTTGCAAGTCAAGCAGTCATCATTGGAATTTTAATGGGTGCGGCAATTCCCTTTGTTTTCTCATCCTTCACAGTTGGAGCAACTGGGAAAACAGCCTTCGAAATGGTTGACGAAGTCAGGAGACAATTCAAAGAAAACCCCGGCATCTTGGAGCATAAGACAGAGCCAGACTATGACAGATGCATCGACATCAGCACCAAAAATGCCTTGAAGAAAATGATACTACCAACTTTTATAACTCTTGCATCACCGATTTTAGTTGGTTTGATTTTAGGACCATACGCCTTGGGTGGCATGCTATTAGGGGGAACGTGTACAGCAGCTCTTTTGGCATCGTTCTTCACTTTCGGTGGAGCTGTATGGGATAACACAAAAAAGCGTATAGAAGCAAAAGGATTCTGGATAAAAGGAACCCAAATGCATACGGCAGCGGTAGTAGGTGACACGGTAGGCGACCCATTAAAAGATGTGGCAGGCCCATCACTTAACATCTTTATGAAACTAACAAACATGACAGCGCTCTTAATTGCTCCAATAATACTTTATATCCCTCCGCTAGTGCATCTGCCATAGAAAAACTTTGACTTACATTCATTAACTATCTAAAACTACAAGAATCAGGACTGCTGAAGAGTAAAGGAGGTGCATGCATTGGAAACAATGACAATAATAGTTAATGGTGCTCCTTACGGCGAAGAACGAGTCTGGAACGCCTTCAGACTAGCCTTAACTTCCATATCTGCAGCAATCGACTTGAATGTGAACATTTTTCTACTCGGTGACGCAGTTTCCGCAGCGAAGAAGGGACAGAATACTCCTCAGGGATACTACAACTTGGAGAAAACGCTTAGAGACCTTGTTAGCCAAAAAGCGAAAGTTGCTGCCTGCATCACATGTATTCGTGCAAGAGGATTAAACAAAGGAGACTTGATTGAAGGCGTAGAAATAGGGACGATGATGACTCTCTCTCATTGGATAAAGGAAAGCCAGAAAGTACTCTCTTTCTGAGCAAGCGCGCGAGCATACAATACACAGCTAAGAACTGCTGAAAAGGCCTCTTAAAGAGAGACGAAAGACTATTGAAAAGATGGGTAAAAAGGAAAATTATGGGAAATATAGGAGTCTCTTCTAGTACAGTGATGCTGGAATCTTAGCCCGTGCTTCCTCAATTATCGGTAGCACGCTCTTCAGTTCTCTGAAGTACTTTAGAACCGTTAGGCCTCTTTCAGTTATAGCGTAGACAACTCTCTTTTTGCCTAACGTTTGCTCTTCAACTAGGTTTTGCTGAATTAAAAAGTCCAAGTATTGTTTGAGGACACTGCAATTCACGTTTGCCTTGTACATTATGTGTGTTAGTTTTAATGGCCCTCTTCGGGCAAGAACCTTAAGTATATCTATGTACATTTCCAGTTTGGATCTTCGCATTATCAATCCTCTTTTCCTTCCTTATTCTGCTGTTGGTATATAAATCATTTATGGATTCTTGCTATGTTTTCTTCGCTAAGTTGCACTTGCAGTTGGGGTCTTGATTGTATCCTCATGAACGTCGCCAGCCTATTATGAAACGCTGTAATCAAATCATCAGCCAAAACCCACTGAAGATCGCGTGGAAGCTGCTCCAACTCATCACTGAACAAGTCAAGCATCTTTCTTTGCAGTTGTTTGCGGGTTCTCAGAGAAATTGTTCTTTCCAAACTTTTATCCTCCTTTTGAGCAACCGTTTAAGGGATTGCTATTTAACTGATTTATGAATTCAAAATACATATTTGCGATATTATGTTCTACACTTGCCATTCCCTAGAGGGGGTAGGCAAATCTGAATCAAAGTATCGTAAGACTTAATAAACACGTATTCTTTACATATCTGTAGATGCGTCAAACAGTTCGAGGAACCAGACTTGGCATACAAGCGAGCGGAAAAGAACCCTACACAAATTTTAGAGAAGATTAGGGAAAGTTTGGATAGACTTAACGAGAAAATGGACGTATTCATTGATATACAGAGGCATAATCCACGAGGCAATATGGACCAGTCAATAACTGATGTTTTAGATGTCATGACTTTGCTGTCACTGCCCGACCATTTGAGAAAGACAGCAGTAACCCTCTGCAAACTCGGCCAAGCAACTGCAGACCAAGTTGCTGAACAGACAAAGAGAGCGAGGGCAGTTGAAAGCGGCTACCTGAACCAGTTGATGCTTATGGGGTATGTGAAAAAGGAGCGAAGAGGACGAAAAGCCTACTTCTACGTTGAGAAAGAGGAAAAGGAGTAGAAAACATGGGTAAAATCATTGCTTTCCACTCCTATAAGGGTGGGACAGGGAAAACTCTGCTCTCCATTAATCTTGCTGTTACATATGCCAAACGTGGCAAAAATGTGTGCCTTTTTGACCTTGATTTTCGTGCTCCAAGCCTTCATGTAGCCTTTGCAAGTGAAGGTGCAGAATGTTGGCTGAACGAATATTTGAATGGCACCTGCGATATCAAGAAAGTTTTGATTGATCTTTCTCAAGAGCATGGGAATGGAGGCAGGTTTTATGCTGGATTGGCTAATCCGACGACAGAGGCTATTAGAGACATGTCAGCAAAGGATCGAAAGTGGGAGATGAGGGCCCTTGGAAGACTACTGTCACTGAAGAATACTCTTCTTAACGATATGCATCTTGACTACCTAATCTTTGATACTAGTCCTGGGCTTCAGTATTCTTCTATAAATGCGATTGTCAGCGCAGATGTTGTCTTGGTTGTTACAAGTTTGGACACATCAGACATTAAGGGTACTCAGAGAATGACACAGGAACTCTACGACCTATTTGAGAAGAAGACTGGAATACTGCTAAACAAAGTGCCTGCGGAAATGCTGACGTCGGAGTCTCAAAGGGAGAGTTTGTATAAAAAACTGAACAGCATACATGCACTTCCGATTTTAGAGATTATTCCATGCTTCTGTGACATTTTAAGAGCGGGCGGAACACAAATATTCGCTGAAGAGAAGGTAGACCACCCATTTACGAAGACTCTCGAAAAGATAGCAACAAAAATCGAAAACTTTTAACATTTTTGTAGAAAATCTTCTAGTCTAAAATGGTCAAAATCATTTTTGCTTCATCATCATCACATGGGGTACGCTTTACCTTGCCATTCTTGGACATCTAATGTAAGCCAGATAAAAACATAGCACATATAAGGAAGAAACTCTATTATCGACTGTCACATCATAGGAAAGGATGCTCTACCACATGACTGAACGAACCACAGAAACCATAGTGGCTATGCCAACATGCACGTCGTGTAGTCGCATGATTCCGCCAGGTGAAGAGGCAACAAAATTTCTGTGCCCAAATTGCGGAGAGATCATGATAACCCGTTGCAAGAAGTGTAGGAAATTTGGGCGTCCTTACAAGTGTCCGAAATGCGGGTTTGTAGGACCTTAAAGATATTATGCGCGCATTTCTCCACATCAGTTTTATTCAGTTTGCTTCTGAGCCGATTACTCAAGTAACCTCAGCCTTCCCAATAGGCATGCTAACATTAGGTGACTCTGGTTAGAGGTTGTGCGTACACTAATCATTTAAAGGGGGAGTACTCTACATTTTCGCATTGTGGGTGTGCTCGTTACAGCCTAAAGCAGGAGTTGCTATGCGCAAGAAAAAAGAATACATAAAAGATAAAGTCATGTTCGCTATTGACATCTTGTTTTTGATCGGTGGTGTAGGGTTCATTGCCTTGGATTTTTTCTTTCCTTCTGGAGATTTCATTGAAGATTTAATTCTTGCTGTAGTGGGCATATTCTTTCTAATCGCTGGGTTGTTATTTATTGTTATTGGAGTGACTGGAGGAATTTAGTTTGGATTCGGTACCATTTGGGAGGTCTTCTAGTTCTCTTTCACTGAATAGTATTGTGTTCTCATGGTATCCACTAGGTGTCTGTTGACATGACTGCTAGGGCAATTAGTTTGTTTGAGGCAATTCTGATGATGTCTTTGATAATCTTCTGGGGTAGTTCATTTGTAGTGGTCACGGTAGCGTTAGGGGAGAAATTAACTCCAATCGCAATAGCGACCTATAGATTTCTAATTGCTGGCGTGTTCTTCCTCGCCACACTTTTGTTTAAGAAGATTCGGGAACGAAACTATCGACTTCTTGTTGAAAGAAAAGATAGTTCGAAAATGTTTTTTCTTGCCCTCGTCGGTGTTACTTTTTTCTTTACTGCTCAGTATACAGGTATTCGAATGGCAGGAGCATCTATTGCCGCAATTTTAGTTTGTCTTCTTTCGCCAATTCTTATCGCCGTTTTCTCCGCTAGAATGTTGAAGGAGCATTTGACTAAAAGGCAGATTTCAGGAATCTGTATTGCTGCAACAGGAACATTCATTGTTATTGCAGGCAGCACTTTAAGCCTTTCTGACAGCAGAGACTTCTTCCTTGGAAGTTTGATTTTGCTCGCTACTCCAATTCTTTGGGCTATCTACAGTCTTTTCGGAAAGAAGGTCATGGAAAAGTATGATCCTTTTCTGGTTGTGGCGTATGTGACCTTGATAGGTGGTTTGTGTCTAACTCCCTTCTCTTTAGCTGAAAACTCTTTTCATCAAATATTTACACTAAGTCTAAACGCTTGGCTAGCGATTCTCTTCTTATCACTTACCTGCTCTCTTCTGGGGTACTACGTTTGGTTCTACGTGATGAAACATGTGGGAGCTGCGGTGACTAGTTCGTTTCTGTTTGCAGAGCCATTGGTCACTGTGTTGTTCGCCGTCGCATTCATCGGAGAAAAAATAAGTCCCTTTATTCTAATAGGAGGTTTTCTAATTTTTACTGGAGTCTATTTGGTCACTATGAAACAAATGCCAAGACTCAAACTTTAATCTCTAGGGTGCCATAATGCGATAGGAATAGAAAAGAAAAAAAGGAAGACCTGTGCACTAATGTCAAAAATACTAATTCATCGGACTATAAGGAAAGTGGCATACTAAGATGGCACAAGTCATCATAACCTTCAAAATTTATCCAACCGATATAATGGATCTAAACGACTTGAAAGCAAAAATCGAAAAGAAACTGCCGAAATACGCTTCTATCCACAGAACATCTGAAGAACCTATAGCTTTTGGCTTGAATGCATTAATCGCGCATATAATGATGCCAGAACAACAGGAAGGCGCCTTGGAGGAATTGGAACAAGCCCTTCAGAAGATTCCGGAGATAAGTCAAATAGAAACAGTAATGGTTAGAAGAACATAGACCATTAATCTTTAAAGTTTATATAGGGAACAGTTCTTTCCACATGACAGATTTCTATCTAAGTCATCATAGGTGAAATTTCATGAGTGAGGCACAATTACGAGTTGGAGACGCGAGACAACGCGATGTAGGCAGAGGAATCGCCCGCATAGACCAGAGAACCATGCAGAAACTCGGCATCTCAGCAGGCGACGTCATAGAAATTGCAGGCAAAAGAACAACAGCCGCCATAGCATGGCCTGCATACAGCGAAGACCAAGATAGGGAACTCATACGCATAGACGGCTTCACACGCAAAAACGCAGGAGTAGCAATAAACGAGTACGTCGTAGTCCGTCCTACTAAGGTGGCAAACGCCTCAAGCGTTATCTTGGCTCCAATAGATATGAAACTAAACGTGGACGAAGATTTCACAAATTTTGTCAAAAACCGTCTAATGGAGCGCACACTCGTAGAAGGCGATACTACACTCGTAATGATGCTAGGACATGCCATACCGTTTACGGTAACAAAGACACGCCCACATGGAATAGTACGCATAACATACGAGACAAACTTGCAAATTCTTGCAGAACCATCGCCAGAAGCAAAGGGCGTACCACGCACAACATACGAAGACATAGGCGGCTTACAAGAAGAAATACAGCGCATACGAGAAATGGTTGAACTCCCATTGAGACATCCAGAAATTTTCCAAAGACTCGGCATTGAACCACCAAAAGGAGTATTGTTACACGGTCCGCCAGGTTGCGGCAAAACCCTACTCGCAAGAGCCGTGGCAAACGAGTCAGAAGCCAACTTCTCCTCCATAAACGGACCAGAAATCATGAGCAAATTCTACGGCGAATCAGAAGCAAGACTACGAGAAATGTTTCAACAGGCGCAACAGAATGCACCAAGTATAATATTCATAGACGAACTAGACGCCATAGCACCGAAAAGAGAAGAAGTCACAGGAGAAGTAGAAAGAAGAGTAGTTGCCCAACTTCTCGCCCTAATGGATGGACTAGCAGGAAGAGGAAACGTCATAGTCATCGGCGCCACAAACAGACCAGGCGCACTTGACCCTGCACTCCGCAGACCTGGAAGATTTGATAGAGAAATCGAAATCGGAGTGCCAGACAAACAAGGAAGACACGAGATTCTGCAGATTCATACGAGGGGTATGCCCTTAGCCAAAGATGTGGACATGAAGAAACTTTCTGAAATGACACATGGCTACACAGGCGCCGACTTATCGGCATTGGGTCGTGAAACAGCCATGAAAGCCCTGCGCCGATATTTACCCGAAATAAACCTAGAAGAAGAGCGTATTCCACCAAGCGTTCTAGAAAAGATGGAGGTCAAGATGGAAGATTTCCTAAACGCTTACAAAGAAATCACTCCAACGGCGATGAGAGAAGTATATATTGAAGTGCCAGCGGTTCACTGGGATCAAATCGGCGGCTTAGAAGAAGTGAAACAAGACTTAATGGAAGCCGTTGAATGGCCACTTAAGAGCCCAGAAGTATTCAAGCGCATGGGAATCAGACCGCCAAAAGGAATTCTGCTTTATGGCCCATCAGGCTGCGGTAAAACTCTGCTGGCAAGAGCTGTCGCGACCGAAAGCGAAGCCAATTTCATCACAATTAAGGGACCCGAAGTTTTCAGCAAATGGGTCGGCGAATCAGAGAAGGCTATAAGAGAAGTATTCCGTAAAGGACGCATGGCTGCACCTTCAGTTATTTTCTTCGACGAATTCGATTCACTTGTGCCTAGAAGAGGTATGGGTTTCGCTGATAGTGGAGTAACCGAACGCGTAATAAGCCAACTACTAACCGAAATGGATGGGATACTAACATTAGAAGACGTTGTTGTCATTGCAGCCAGTAATCGACCAGACATAGTTGACCCTGCTGTTTTGAGACCTGGGCGTTTTGACCGCCTGATTTATGTTCCAGAACCAGATGAAAAGGCGCGCTTAGATATTTTCAAACTGTACACGAAAGACATGCCTCTGGCTAAGGATGTTGACATAAAGCAGCTTGCAAGCATAACAAAGAGCTATTCTGGGGCGGATATTGAAGGCTTATGTCGTGAGGCTGCATTGTCAGCGTTGAGAAAGGACATTAAGTCAAAAGAGGTTACGTTAGCTGATTTTCAAAAAGCCATGGAGAAAATTGGTCCAAGCATCTCGCCTGACATGGAAACATGGTATAAAGGATTTATGCGACAGGTTAGGCGTGTTGCAAAGCCAACAACGCCAGTAGCATAATGAAGAGCGTGCCACATGTGTCTGTCAAAACTTGGAAACCACACCCATTATACACGGCTATAGTGGAAACTCTTGAAAGGAAGGGACCATTAAGCGATGACGAACTCTTCGACCAAGTAAAACAAGACTATGAAGAAATCGGGTTTGGAGACCTAAACAAGGCTCTGCTAAAGCTGGAAGTTGAAGGAAGAATCTACGTTTCCACGCTGACGAAGGGAAAGAGAAGAGTCGAACTGAAAAAGCCAAAAGAAGAACAGAAGACGTAGTCTAGGTCTGTGTGAGAGAATAAAATTATTTTCTGTTCTCCGTCTCCGTCTTCATCACTGAAAACATATCAATGTCATTATTTTCAGATTCTGTATATGCTTCAGGATGGTCTCTGACGTAAAGTGTTAAATCAAACCATAAAATTATGTTTCCTTAACAAGAGTGGGCCGGTGGTCTAGTCTGGTTAACTTAGAAAAAAGGCTGAGGGACGGTGCCCTCACGCGGCACAAATCGCCGGTCCGAATCCGGCCCGGCCCACCAAAATTAGAAGCAGGTTGGTTTGTTAGTACTCCATTCTATAAGGCTTGAGTTTGAATAACTTAACAAACTCTTTTTGTGTTATGTATTCCTCTACTTCTGGGGCTTCTGTCACTTGAATTTCTATTGTGGGGCTTGTGATGCCAAGTCGTCCTTTAACTCCAATAAAACTCTCTATATTCCATGGACGTTTATACCACAGAATTGCAACAGATTCTATTTGGTTACCTGATTACTATTAAGGTTCTGCAGTATTCGCATTGCACTGATGTTTCCCCTTTATAAATCTCGCGTGTGTATGGTGCGCCGCAGTTGGGACATCGAGCGATTTGAATAGCAGGTGCCTCTTTGACTTGGACGCCCTTTATCATGGCTATGTCTTTGTCAGCTTCTCCGCCGATAATGTAGTTGAAGAATCTTGTTATTATATCGGCTTCCCATCCCTTCACATCGAATGGTGTCTCTTCCAATCCGCGTTCTGGTTTATAACGAATGTAAATCCCTGTCCAAGCGATCAGACCTACTCTCCCCTTATATATTTCTTGCAAAGCCCCGATTGGCTGTTCTATTGAGACTGATTTTTCAATTTTCTTTTTTGTGACAATGAAAAATTTTTTCTCGAGCACAATCTCTCTTTTTCCTTCAAAAATGAACCTCTGATTCGTGAAGAATAGAGTTCCATTGCTTTTATCGCTGATCATGATTTTTCCTTCAATTGCCAAGACAGGGCTTTCCCCCTGCTTTAACGGAAAAGACGCTTGAGAAAATAGTTCTAGTGTTTTTTCAGCCACTTTCAAATCTCTATCTATGGCATCGAGACTTGCCGCGAGTTCGTTGAGGGGAGCGCTGACTTTGCTTGCTTCCGAAATAGCCCTTGCCCTTAGAGAAGAAGCATTTATTGACAAGCGACTCGCTAAGACATGACTGGCAGCAAGGTTTCCCTTGTCTATTTCTGTCCGCAATCTTTGTGTTTCTGCTTCCAGCACTCGGATTTGAGCAGTCAACGGTTGAACATTATTAAGAAAAGTTTGCTTAAGGAGCGGGGCAGATTCTGTCCACTTTCTCGTTAGTAAGTCAATGCTATTCTCAAGATGACCCATCGCTGCGTAACCACGTCCCCGAACTGTTACGAGCCTGCTTGGAAGAGAACCCATAGCACTTTCGATGTAGGCTAATTTGCTTTCTACATCACTTATCGACCTAGAAGCGCTGGAAAGATCAGACTCGATCGAGTTCACTCGGGAATATAGAGATTCCCTTTCTCTATCGACTTGCGCCATTATTCCTCATCCCACAGAATGTTTCGGTGAAGTGAATTTAGGCTTTTCTGAAGCAATCTCGGAAGAAGGCTTTCCTTGTTGTTGGAATACAAAGCAATTATTGGCGGCGTCTTATTAGCGCATTGTATATGCATATCTTTCTTGCGGAATGCGTTCCCAAAAAGCGAAATAGTCGACATGGCAACTTTATTAAAAGAAAAACTTAAAGACACGTAAGACATGCATGAATTGAGTATATATGACATGTGCCGAGGTAGCTCAGCCTGGGAGAGCACCCGACTCACTTAGCAGCGTCTAATTGAGGGTGAAGCTGAAGACCGGGTTGTCGCTGGTTCAAGTCCGGCCCTCGGCACCACAGACAAACCCGCGACACTTCGCGAGTCGTGTAAACCTTTTTCAGTCTTATTTTCTCTTTCTGAAGAGTTTGGTGCCATTCTCACATATCAATGTTACCCGTAGCCAAGTTTGGGTTCCAATATTGTTTACGTCACTTCTCAATATAAATTAAAAGTCTTAAGAAAATCTTATGGTAGCCCGGGATACGTGACTCATCTCGTTTAAATTTCTCACTTCGCATTAACAAAGATGACGGGTCTGACTAGAGGAAAACATCAATTCAATGATCGGGCTTCGAATCCCATCCCTGGCTTCACCTAATTCCGAGCTTATCAAAGGGAGCATACAGAAAGCCACCGCTGGCTAGTCTTTCATTAGCTTACCAGTCGTTATAAACTCCTTTAGTATTTTGTTGAATTCGTCTGCCGCGGTAATGTTTGGCATATGTCCTTTGTCTTTGAAAATGTACAGTTCAGATCCAGATATGTTTTCATGCATGTATTTAGCGCCCTCTACTGGACTCACCATGTCATTTTTCCCATGAATGATTAATGTTGGAATATCTATCTTCGGCAAAAGGGAGCGAAGGTCTTCTTTGGCAAAATTCACGAGGGAGTTTATAGTTATCTCTAAGGTGGTTCTCTGCGATATCTTGAAACCCCAATCCTTCAGATACTCAGTTCCAGGTTCTGGAAAAATCAGCTCCATGATATCTCTGAGACCCTTGGAATAGGATTTCCCACTTTCTTCTAGTCGCTGTTGGAGTTCATCTTGCCCGAAACCCCCATAAGGATAATCATCAGTCTTAATCCACTTAGGAGTCCCAGCGAGCAACACTAGTTTAGATGCTTTTCCTTGATATTTGGTAACGTATTTGATAGCAATTGAAGCAGCCATGGATTCTCCGACAAGAACGAAGTTTTTCTCTTGGAGTTCTTCGATTACTGAATTGAGGTCGTCCACGTAAACGTCCAGAGTGTAATCGCCCGTGGGCTTGTCCGATTCTCCTGCCCCTCTCATATCGATGATAAGCATTCTAAAGTTCTGAGAAAAATAGTTCATTTGTGGTATCCAAAGCTCGGCAGTCCAGATCCACGGCACTAGGAAGACTAAGGCGGGCTCTCCTTCGCCATACATATAATAGGCAAGTTTCACCCCATTCTTATCCAGAACCATCTTCTTGCGTATCTTCCGGCGCATCCTATCCTTAACTGCATCGTCTCTGGCACCGATTATCCCTTTCTCGTAGAATTCATTCGCTTTCTCATGTTGAGCAGTAAACGCATAAACGTCGCCTAGTGCTTCGAGAGTACTTGTCCTATCCTCGCTCCATCTTTTATCATTGCCCATCATCTCTAGCGCCTGCAAGTAGAACCTCACCGCTTCAAAAACTGCCCATTTTCTCCTAGCGTCCTCGCCAGCCCTTAATAGGTAAGGGACGCTTTTTTGAGCGTTTCCAGATTGATAATAGTGATATGCAAGCTCAGTTACAACTTCTTCTAAACGGTCCTTCTTTGCCTCTTCGATGTAGTTTGCAATCATTGAATGGTATTCCTTTCTCAGATCGGGCGCAATTTCGTTATACAACACTTCCCTAATCTTTGAGTGATCAAATCGACACCCACCCTCGAAAGAATGTATTAGATGGTACCTTCCCTCAATGTTGTTCAAGTTTTTCAGCAGCCTAATTCGACTTAAACCTGAAACGTTTTCGACCATGTCGGAGGAAAACTCTTCTCCCACTACTGAGGCACAATTCAGAATGTCTCTCTCTTCATCCCTTAAGGCGTTGATTCTGTGAACGACAACATCGTATACTCTGGGCGGAATTTCAACCTCTTCAATGTTCTTAGAAAGTCTCCAGCGGGCGTCTTCTTTGATCAACACATTCTGCTGCATTAACAACCTGAGCGTTTCGATGGCGAAAAATGGATTTCCCTCGGTTTCTTCGTAAATTAGCTTCACGAAGTCACCAAGATCGACACCTAACATTGACAGAATAAAATCATGATAGTTGACTTGGCTCAGTCTCTTAAGTTCGATCTTGTGAAACAAGTCCTCTCTGCTCATCCTCTGCATAATGTCAAGGAGCGGATGTACAGTTCCCTCATGGATTCTAGCTACCTCTTCTGGACGATACGTCCCAACAACGAGAATCTTTGAGTTTTGAACGTTCCTTGCCAGATAATACAGTAATGAAAGCGAAGGAGTGTCGGCTAAATGCAAATCATCAATAAAGAGCAGTAGAGGCTGCTTTTTTGAAATAGCAACTAACAGACTAGAGATGGCTTCAAGTCCTTCATCTCTCTCAAAGAGACTTCCTAACTCAGTTGGTTTTTCTTTACC
>Ga0315306_10000645_pt1 | contig 16928 bp, 10 predicted proteins | sample TDP1_MG_FD_203803 | JGI IMG/M metagenome (GOLD analysis project Ga0315306, IMG submission 203803) | Freshwater sediment microbial communities from Lake Towuti, South Sulawesi, Indonesia - TDP1 | ecosystem: Environmental > Aquatic > Freshwater > Lake > Sediment | place: Indonesia: South Sulawesi... | reverse complement strand
GCATCATATGGAAAGTGTAGAGGGAAGATTAAAACGTATCTTTGATGTGTCAATGTCTCTGTTTTGACTAGGGTCTAGCAAAAAAGTATCTAGCCCCCCTATAAATAGGTCTTTAAATAGTGTGGGAATTTGTTTCTTTTTGTATTTTTTGTTTGAAGTTACTTTTTGCTGTGTTTTAGCTTGGTTTCAGGTCTTTCATAGTCTTATTCTAAAATTGAGCATCAGGATTTCTGTCTTTTTCAAAGATCGTCTAAAATGTAAATCTATCTTGATAGGTAAGAATGATGTTCAAAATGGCATCGTATTCTTTCCTTGTTTCTTCTTCTGTTTTGAAATCAGCATACCTTACATTCCATACGACTTGGATTTGACCGTCTTTTGGTACGTATATTGTTGGCAAGTCAATTAGCTTCCTCAAGGTGTAGACATCATTGGAAAAGAAAATCTTCAGGGACAGGTCAGCTAAAACAGTCGTCAAAGGGATTCCGCCAATAGCGACGTTCCAGAGTTTAGGGTCTGCAAAGAAAACGAATAATTTACTTTTGAAATTGGCAAGTGCAACATTCATCTTTTCAGATGCAGACTTAAAATCTTTTGAAGCGATAAATTCAGAAGCCTTTATCATGAGTTCTCTAATTTCTTTGTCAGTAATGGCGTCCTCAAATCTCAAACTATCGTAGTCGCAATCAAAATAGTTTTTATAACTCCATTTCAGGAAGCCCTCAACTATCTTGACTTGAAAATCTACATCCTCCTTACTCGCTACAATATACCTATGTTGTGCATTGTTTCTCATAGTATTCAAATCCAGAAGCCTAGTGTAATCAGGTATAGGTTGTCCTTTGTTTAGACGTTTTATTATCTCTTCAAAACCGATGTTTGCCAGACTATTTTTGAATTCAATGTCTTTAGCTTTTTCCCTTAAGATTTGTTCTACTACATAGTGAATATAGTGGATGGCTAGCCTTCTTTGAAACCTAGAGAGGTTCTTGGAAGCGAGAACTCCTTGTTGATAGAGGCTCTTCATATCCATCAGGAAACTCTTTACATCAGAAGACATAATTTCTAAGAACTCCCACTTTTCTACTGTTTCTCTAGTTTGATTAGTTTTTCTGTTCTACGGTTTCGACACACTCTTATTAGACTCGGTCTTCACGTAAGTCTTTTGGCGAGATGATATGTCAATACGAAACACTACTAAAAGTAGGGTCTTCGGGAAATATCTTTGCTAGTCAGAAATGAAGTCGTCCTAGTCAACGTTAATGCTTACTTTTCCCAAACAGCGGTTACCGCCTGTCCTGTTGATGTTCCTGCGTCTCCTGCTGGAATAAGCTTGTGAACAACAAGTTTTAACCCATTTTCCTCTACCCTTTGCCTGATAGTTTTTGTTATGTGTTCGTTGTAGGCGACTCCTCCACTAAACCCAATCGTTTTAACATCAAGTCTTTTCGCTTCATTTACAGCTAGTTCACCTAAACTCTTAGCCAAATAAGCCTCTGCAGAATACGCTAGATCCGCTACAGAATACTTCTTTATATTACTGAAAATCGTATTCAACAAAAAAGATGTATCAATAATTTTTCCATTAATCTTGGGTTCTAAACCTAATACATCTTTTCCCTTAACTGCCACGGACTCTAGCTTCATTGCAGGCTCCCCTTCAAAGGTTCTCTCATAGCATATGCCTAGCAAAGCGGAAACCGCATCTAAGACTCTGCCACAACTCGAAGTTTTAAAGTCTATTCCTTTCTCTAGTTGCTTTGTAATTGCTTCCACTTCAGATTCGCCATGGGGAAAGCGGTCACCATAGCCTAGAAGCCACTCTCTGACATCAACTAAGCCATAAAGTATGCCAGCAGCCATCCTAAGCGGGTAGATAGTTGCCAAGTCGCCACCAACCATAGGCTGCGCTTGCAAATGTCCTAACCGCTCAAACCCATCTTCAAAGCCGTATAAGACTTCTCCGCCCCAGGCAGAGCCATCCAAGCCATAGCCGAAACCGTCACAAACAATGCCAAGTAATTCGCTTAGATTATGTTCAGCCATTAAAGCGGCTAAATGCGCATGATGATGCTGCACTCTAACAACTTGGCAGCCGAAACTTTCGCCTAACTCATACGCCAGTCTGGTGGTCGCAAATTTTGGATGTAAATCACATGCTATAAGGTCAATTTTAGCGTTTGTTAAACGAATCATATGACTGACAGTGCTTTTCAAAAACTCAAGAGTCTCCACATTTTCCACATCGCCAATATGCTGAGAAACAAAAGCCTTGTCGCCTAATAGTATGCAGGCAGTCACATTTTCTTCAGCGCCCAAACCCAAAACACATCTTTTAACCTTCTTTTTCAATTGGATTGGCTCAGGTGCGTAACCCCTTGACCGCCTAATGATGCTTAAATTTAGGCCTTCATGAAGCCTGACAACAGAGTCGTCGCATCTCTGTGCAATCATCCGATTATGGAAGAGGAAGAAGTCAACGGTTGAACCCAACTTCTCCAAGGCGTCATCATTATCAACGACAATAGGCTCGTTGGGTGCGTTTGCACTTGTCATAACGAAAGCAGGCTCTTTCACATTGTCAAAGAGCATAAAGTGCAAGCCAGTGTAAGGCAACATAACGCCGACGTTATGCAAGCCAGGCGCAACTAAGTCAGAGAGATAGTAATCTTTGCCTTTGTTCAGCAGGATAATGGGCTTAATGTAAGATGTTAGTAATTCAGCCTCTTTCGAACTTACTTCGGCAAACGTCTTAACCGTGGCCAAATCGCGAGCCATAATTGCAAAAGGCTTCTCTCGTCTATGCTTCACTTTTCTCAATCTTGAGATTGGCTCATCTCTTGTTGTTGCAGAGGCGACATGAAAGCCTCCGTTGCCCTTAATCGCTACAACATAGCCTTTCTCTAATAGTCTGCCTGTTTCTCTGATTGGGTCTTTACTGTCTAGTTTTTCGCCACTATTGTTTGTTAAGTAGACTGATGGACCACATTGTCGGCATGCGATTGTCTGTGCATGAAATCTCCGGTCAATGGGGTTAGTGTATTCTTTTTGACATGTGGGGCACATTGGGAACTCTAACATAGTCGTATTGGGTCTGTCGTAAGGCAAGGTTCTAATGGTCGTATATCTTGGACCACAGTCTGTGCATGTTGTGAAGAAATAGTCGTGGCGTCTGTTTTTTGAGCTGTACATTTCTTTCAAGCATTCGTCGCAGATAGAAACGTCTGGCGGAATCACTGAACCAGAAAACTCCACATCCTCAGAACTTTTCAATATCGTAAACTTTTCAAACTCGCTTCTATCTTCCGAATATTTGGCGGTTATGTTGTAGATTCGAGCTAAAGGTGGCTTATTGTTCTTTAGTTCATTAATGAAGCGTTTAACGTTGTCTTCATTGCCTTCAACGACGATTTCGACGCCTGCATCTCCACGGTTGCGAACATAGCCTGCTAAGCGATTCTTTACTGCGGTTCGGTAGATGAAGGGTCGAAAACCTACACCTTGAACAATGCCGTTGACTTTTATTTCAGCTCGCAACCGTGACATAACTCCTAGAAGATAGTATCAAATAGGCATCTCTAAAAAGAATTCTCTGCTACTCTAAAAGATTGGGCTTCACTATATTTTTTTGAGAATCGACTCAACCGAGACCGCATTGTTATGTAAACCTAATTTTTCTGGCTCAAATCCCATCGCAAGCCCCAAAAACTGCACATAATGGAACACAGGAATATTAAACGCAATGCCAAACTTGTTCTGAATGTCAACCTGCCCTCTATCATACTGCAAGTGGCAGAAGGCGCATGGGGTGACCATACAGTCTGCGCCCACCTTCCTAATGTTCTCCAGTTTCTCCTTTGCCATATCTAGGGAGGTGTCAGGTGAACTTGCTTTCACTCCGCCGCCAGCACCACAACACATCATCTTATCCTTGTAAGGAATGCTTTTGGCGCCAAGCACCTCTACTAGTTCGTCTAAGAATTTTGGGCGTTCACTGCTGCCAACTTTACGATATTTTGTGGGCTTCAGCAGGTGACAGCCATAATGAACTGCAACGGTTAGGGGTAAAGGTTTCTTAACAAGATTTTTCATCTTTTCGACGCCGATGTTGTTGTACAATATTTCGACGAAATGTTTTACTTCGATGTTTCCCTGAAACTCTTTCTTAAACTCACCGAGAATAGCGTTGACACTTTCTCTTTTGGCAGAGTCTTCCTTCAAGATTGTATTTGTCTCTTTCAAGGTTCCGAAGCAGCCACTGCAAAGCGTAACTATGTCTAAGCCCTTAGCCTCTGCAATCGCCAGATTTCTGGCAGCCAAGGCAAGCCAAGTCGGTTGGTCAAAAGATTTGAAAACTCCAGGCGCTGGACAACAGGAGGCGCCTTCCATGTCAAATATTTCTATTCCAAGTGCTGGCGCTACGTTTCGCATAGCTAATTCTATTCCAGGATAGCGGTTTGGAATGACACAGCCCAAAAAGAGAGCATATTTCATGTTTTCACATCCTATTTCCATTCGTAGCCGACTAGTTTGTCAAAGCCCTTCTTCTTGGCGATTTGTTGCACTTCTGCAAGTGCGTCTTTATGTGAGTGTGTCGTTGGCGGTAGTTCCTTCAAGCCTAAGCTTACTCGGAGTTTTCTGTTTGTCTCATCTATCGGAATTGCGTGACCCTGCCCTAAAACAAAGCCTGCAACCGCTTTATGACGGTCAAGCATGTGTCCGCTTTTGACTGCCATTGTTCTTATGGCTAGGATAACGTCTGTTGGGTCAACTCCTCTTGGGCATCTTTCTAGGCAGGTGTAGCATGTGGTGCACAGCCAAAGGTCTTTGTCTGAAAGAACTTCGTCTCGAAAACCGAGCAACGCTCGTCTAATCAATTGTCTTGTTCTAAAAGCGGTTCTGCGTCCCATTGGACAGCTCGCTGTGCATGTGCCACATTGAATGCAGAGATTGATCTTTTCTCCGCCAGCTTTGGCTACTGCCTCTGCGAACTCGGTATCTAATTCATCTAAGCGTATAACATTTTTCTTAGGTTCGGTCGTTTTTGAGCCTCCATTTAGCTTAGAAGCCTTTGGGATATTATGATGTTTTGAGAAAACATAATAGATTGATACTGCATTTATAAACCTTCTTTTCAGCATTTAACGTAAATATGAGGCATAATTGCTTCAAGCCTCAAGAAAGTCTTTAGAAAAACGCATTAATACTGGTGTTTCCTTTAAGCATGTTTCTAAAACTCTATAACACTCAGACTGCAAGCTTACTGAATACATATGGACGGGAAAACCAAAATGACAAACGAAGAAGCTAGAGTTGGAGTTTACATCTGCCACTGCGGTGGAAACATAAGTGATACAGTAGATGTAGCCAAAGTGAAAGAAGAAACAGCCAAAATGAAAGGGGTAGAAGTGGCAGAAACATACGAATATGTTTGCAGCGACCCAGGACAAGAGATGATAGTGCAAGGCATTAAAGACCGTGGGCTTAATAGAATTGTCGTTGCATCATGTTCACCACGAATGCACCTCGACACTTTTAGGCAAACGCTGAAGTCAGCTGGCTTAAACCCATACTTTCTCGAAATGGCAAACATTCGAGAGCAATGCAGTTGGATTCACGATGATAAAGAAGCTGGCACGACAAAGGCAATAGACCTTATTCGGGGCGCTGTTGAACGAGCACGCTCACTTGAACCATTAGAACCACAGAGTTTACCAGTAAGCAACAATGTTCTCGTAATTGGAGGCGGAATCTCGGGAATTATCACATCCATTGAGCTAGCTGATAAAGGCTTTCAAGTCTATCTAGTGGAGAAAAGCCCAAGCATTGGAGGACACATGGCACAGCTAAGCAAGACTTTCCCAACTCTCGACTGCTCATCTTGTATTCTTACTCCTAAAATGGTGTATGCTGCACAGCATCCTCGAATAAAGATTATTACAAATGCGGAGGCAACAGCTGTGGAGGGTACTCCAGGCAACTACAGAGTTCTAATAACTAAACACCCAAGATACGTAGATAAAGGATGCACAGCTTGCGGTGCCTGCGCAGAGAAGTGTCCCATCAAGGTTCCGAACGAGTTTGAAGCTGGCACAACACAGCGTAAGGCTATCTATTCTCCTTTCAAGCAAGCAGTTCCACGCACCTACATCATTGATACAGAACATTGCCTATACTTCACTAAAGGAGTCTGTAAAATTTGTGAAAAATTCTGCAAAGCCCACGTTGTAAACTTCAATCAGAAAGAAGAGACAATAGAATTGGATGTTGGCGCTATAGTAGCCTGCACGGGCTTTGAACAGATTGACCCCAAACAACTTGAAGAATTTAGCTACGGCTTGCACCCAGACATCGTGACAAATCTTCAATTTGAAAGACTAATGTTGCAGGGCATTCACAAGCCTTCTGATGGTAAGGTGCCCAGAAAAGTCGCTTTCATACTCTGTGTCGGTAGCAGAATGATGAACACAGACCGCGGAGAAGAACACTGTTGCAAAATCGGATGCATGGCTGCAATTAAGCAGGCGATACTGCTTCTTAAAGCGGTGCCAGAAGCAGAACCATGGATATTCTACACGGACATTAGGGCAGATGGAAAAGGATATGAAGAATTTTATGCTAACGCTCAAGACCATAAAGTGCGTTTTATAAGAGGGCGTGTGGCAGAAGTTGCTCCACAAAGTGACGGCAAAATCCTGGTAAGAGCCGAAGATACGCTTTTGGGAGACGACATTGAAGGAACGTTTGACATGGTTGTGCTTAGTTTGGCTATTCTTCCACATCCAAGCACGGGTGAATTGGCTAAGAAGCTGGGTATTCAGCTTGGAGGCGATGGCTTCTACATGGAAAGGCATTACAAACTTAGACCAGTTGATAGTCAGAGAGAAGGAGTCTTTGTTTCTGGCTGTGCATTAAGTCCTAAAGATGTAAGGGAGACAACCTTAGAGGCGATGGCAACAGCCTCAAGAGTCGCCACATTTGTGGGCAAAGGTGAGATTTCCATATCACCTGAAGTGGCTTACATAATTCCCGAAAAATGTGATGCTTGCAGAATATGTGTACAAGTTTGTCCTACAAAAGCGGCGCAAGCTACACCAAACGGCTTCACAATAAACGCCATCTCATGCATTGGATGCGGAATTTGCATTCCAAAATGCCCAAAAGACGCTATCGATTTGCATCACAACAGTGAAGCCCAATTAATCGCTCAAATTCAAGGAGTAAGTGAGGGAAATGTGCACCCGAAATTAGTTGCTTTCATCGAGAAGAACACGGCTTATGGATCTGCCGACTTGGCTGGGCAGAATAGGTCTTCTTACTCGCCAAATGTTCGTATCATTAGTGTGCCAAGTGTTGGACGAGTGGGACCGAGACATGTGATGCATGCCTTCGCTTCTGGAGCCGATGGTATAGTCTTTATTGAGGGCGATGACAGCCCGTTCAAAGAAGAAAATGTTAGAGACCATATGACAATGCTAAAGAAAGAATTAGGCGCCTATGGCATAGAGCCCCTACGCCTCATCTCGATAACCACAACTCTTCCCCAATACGACAAAATCTTGAACATATTCGAAACCTTCAACACAAGAGTCACAAAGATAGGCCCAGTTAAGGATGAATTCCGCGCCAAAATTAAAGAAAAGATACCAATATAACAATAAAGAAAATTGGGCCTGTCGCCTCAAGTTTAGGGACCTAAGCCTTTGAAGCATAGCAAGAAAAGGCTCAAGTCTTTACCCTCTACTTTTCCGTCACACTGATAGAATCCGGGCGGTACGCCGCCTCCAAGGTCACCCAGATACATAGCCTCAGATGGAGCTAACCCCCTATAGCATAGTAAGAACAGACTCAAGTCCTTGCCATCAACCTTGTCATCACATTTAAAGAACTGAGGAGGTATGCCGCTGCCGAAATCACCAACCTTTGTTATGAGTATCCAGCGGCCAGTGCAATTGTTGTCTAGTGCATCTGTTTCGCCTACGACTTGCTCAGCTACAGCGCTTATTGTGTAGTTGCCTTTAGCAAAGCCAGAAGTATTCCATGTAAAGGTGATTATCGTTGAGACACCGCTTTCCAGAGTTACATTTTGTGATGTGACAAGAGTTGTATTGATGTAGAGAATAACATTGAAGGTTTCTGTGGAGTTGCCAACGTTCATGGCGGTTACGTTTATAGACGAAGTGTATCCTTCTCCAACAATCGGTCTAGAAATGATGCTTCTAATAGCTACGTCATGTCCTGTGCTTAAAACAAAAACCCAACTATCTATGAGTAGATTGTCGCTGGTGTCTGTTTCGCCTGGAACCGTGTCTGCGGTAGCGCTTATAGTGTAGTTGCCTTTACTAAAGCCAAAAGTATTCCATGTTAGGGTAGTTGCTGCAGAGTTTCGGCTTGCCAATGTGATGTCTGTAAGTGTAGCGATTACTGTTGTTTCAGCATAAGCGGTGACGTTAAAAGTTTCGGTGTTGATTCCATAGTTTACTATTTTGACGCTTATGTCTACGTTATCGCCTTGTCGAACTATGGTCTTAGATTTTGAGACGTTTGTTATTCCAATGTCGTGTATGCCAGCGTAAGGCTTCATGAGTGGATAATTGTCAGTGCTGTTTGCGTCTATGATGTATGCTGTGTCTCCTATTCCATCGCTTCCAGTGACATTCTGATATAGACCGCGATACAAGTCTGTACTGCCGTAGTCGCTCCAATAGTTGCCGCCAGAAGGATAGTCATCATCCCAAACATTCACAGAGTTGTAGGAGCCAACTTGGTTTATGTTGTCCACAAATCCGTTGTGGTAAATAGAATTGTTTGAAGAATACCAGAGTCGAATTCCAAAATCATTGTTTGCAATACTGTTTTTCGTTATTGTCGAGTTTATTGTAGAAGCCAGCAGTATGCCCTGCCCATTGTTTGTTAGGTTTAGGTTTTGAACTGTCATGTGTGTGCAGTTTACGAGGGCAACATAGCCTGCATTAGTTGGAACTTCTGTGTCTTGCTTGTTAATCCAGTAGTAGATGGGTTTGCCGTCAACAGTGTTTGAAATGTCCACATCGTTCATAAAGTGTATAAGAGTCAAACCCCAGACATCGAAGTTATACTTGTTAGAAGTCAAGACATTGTTTCTCAAAGTGTTGTTTGAAGAACTAGTCAGTCTAATACCATTATTATTTGACGTTATGATATTTCCACTTAAGCTAATGTTTGAAGAACTATCCAAGATAACGCCATGATAACTGCTTCCTTTTATGCTGTTTCCGCTTATACTGTTGTTATTTGAAGAAGAGACATATATGCCATAATAGTTGTTTGTCATGTTGTTTCCACTTACACTGTTTTGGCTTGGAGAAGAGATGAGCAGAATACCAGCGCCATTGTTTGTAATAATAGTGTTTCCAGAGATAACGTTGTGATTTGAAGAATCGTGGATCCAGATGCCATTGCTGTTTGCTGTTATGATGTTTCCACTTATGTTACTGTTTGAAGAAGACTCGAAATTGATACCGGAATAGAAGCCGCTAATGTACGTTTTCTTAATCGTGACATTGCTTATGCTTGATAAGGTGAAGCCATTTCCGCTTCCATCGCCTTGAAGAGTGCGCCATTTTCCATCAATAATTATGTTGCTTCTTTCAACAACAATCGGGTCGTAAATGCTGCCAGTAAAAATGTAAGTGACCTTGTCAGTAGTCAAGATACGTGCTGTTGACGGCTCGATACTTCCATTAGCTCTGATGTAAATGATTCCAGCTGCTTTAGCTGGATGCGTATCAAAGGCAAGTGTTAGCGTTCCGATTAACAATATCGCCAGCAATAGTGCAGAGGTTATCCTCTTGAACAGGTTTTTTCCTCCTAGTTATATAGTGTTTAATTGACAAATATCGTTTTTGGAGAAATCTTCTATGTTGTCATTGTCGGCGCAATTAATAAAAATTGTTCCCTTCTAAATAGTATCAAGCCTTGTTGCAGACGCATGAAGGAGCATACCTTAGCTTGTATGAATCTGAGTCGAGGTTTTAGGGACCTAAGCCTTTATAGCATTGTAGGAACAGGGACAAGTCTTTCCCATCTACAACTCCATCGATTTTTAAGAACTGTGGGGGCAAACCACCACCAAGGTCGGCTAGGTACATTGCCTCTGGTGGAGCAGATCCCCTGAAGCACATTAGGAATAGGGCTAGGTCTTTTCCGTCTACTAATCCGTCACATTCGAAAAATTTTGGCGGCATACCTCCTCCGAGATCACCTGCTTTTGTTATTAGTATCCAAGCGTTAGAGTAATTGTTGTCCACCGTGTCTATTTCGCCTAAGACTTGCTCAGCTACAGCACTTATGGTACAGTTGCCCCGAGCAAAGCCAGAAGTGTTCCAGTGGAAGATTAGAGTTGTTTGGCTGCTTGGAGCCAAATCGGTAATAGACTGAATGCCTATAACAGTAGAGTTGGCGTAGACAGAGACAGAGAAAGACTCGGTAAAGTTTCCTTGGTTTTCTGCGATAACTGTGATATTAACTGTCCATCCATTATATATTATAGGGGCACTAGGGAAGACATTGGTCAAGGCAATGTCAGCATAGCCGACACGCACAGTTTTGCTTACCACATTGTTTAACACATTATTCTCGCTTGATATGGGAGGCGAGTATGCGGTTACGTTGTAGATGCCATCATTTATCGGCGTCCACAGATAGCTTAGCGTGTAATTAGAGCCAACTAGCAACTCAGAAATCGTCACAGAGTCTGTAACGCTTCCGTTGACCAGTATAGATAGCTGAACACTTGTCTCGTTGTTCATCCCCCGGTTACAGACGGTTGCATTCAGTGTGACCGAACCATTATGTGCAAGATGTTTCGGGGCTTCCAGTTTCACGAAGATTTCATGCTCGTATCGAACCGGCATTGCAAGCCACTCAATCATATTGTTGGCAAGTCGAAAGTTGTCCTCAGAACGAATATGAAGGTCCCATAAAGAATCCTCGTCAGCGAAACCGATCACTTTTCCAAACGATTGAACCGACACAGCCAGCATAATGTCTCCTTCAAGTCTTACGATGCCTTGAGCTGCATCGGTCGTATCCATCTTGGCCATAGGATGATGCAAATACACAGAGGCTACTTTGAAAGTAACTGGGTGCGATGTAATATCAGTGGTAATTCCGCTTGCTTCACCACTTGCCCAAGTTATGCCAGCAAAACTTGTAAGGTCACTGTAGATATAGGGGTAGTTGTCTCCTATAACGAGTAACCCGCCACCATCAAACACAAAGTTCTGCATTGCAGACATCTCAGAAGGCGAGTACGGATTATCGGCTTGAGGAATAACGAACACATCATAATTGCTTAGCAGATCAGATGTAATTATACCACTATTGTGAGTGTAAATCACGAAACCCCTTTCACTGAGGACTGTAACCCACATACTGTAAACGGCAATGTTATCAGTTCCATGAGTTTGATCGAAGAGAACATGCTTAACAGGCCTCACTGGAACAATATTAGATGCGACATTGTTCACTGTGACTCTTTCCTCTGATAGAGGTAGGGCGTATGCTGTAACGTTGTATGCTCCTTCTTTCAGTGGCGCCCAAAGGTAAGTAAGTGTGTAGAAGGTATCTATTGCTAATTCTGGAATGGTCACAGAGTCAACAATGCCGCCATCTATTAGGATTTGTAAATTAACATTTGTTTCGTTGTTTAGCCCGTAGTTTATGACAGTGGCATTCAGAAATGATGAACCGTCAGGGGCAAGGAAGACTGGAGTATCTAGAAATGCCACTAATTCATGTTTGCATCTATAAACTGGGTTGAGTAAACTGTTTTCCAATATGAATGAATAACGATGATGATATGCCCATTCAAACGGCTGCCCCGAAGCCACTATCAATCCTGCTCCATATTCAAACTCCAAATATACTGGATACCCAGAACTCTGAGCAATAATAACACGAGAATTGTCTGGGTAACCAGAGAAGTATCCATCACTCGACCACAACCAGCCATTCAGTTCTCTGTCTGTAATAGAGTTTGGTGTGTTCAGTACTGGGTGAGTGTAGTTAATGATGGTGACATAATTTGTCTCTTTAATCTCCCATTGTAATCCTCCAGGAAGGGGATTTATCCATTGACCCCCATGCCAGCCCAAGTCTGCCACGTGAATCTCCAATATCCCCCCATTTCTCACATATTCTTCAAACCACTCCCTCGAGGCGTTCATGGCGTCATAAAAGACCTGATCCTGATCTGAGGCAATTACTACCTTAACAAATTGGCTCAAGTTAACTAACTCAAAATCTTCCGAACTCAATGTGGCAAAAGGCACATCGTACAAATCGAAAGCTTCTTCATTCGATGAATAACCCCAAGGATTAACGTTTTGGAAAAGAGCTACTTCAGGGTAGTAAACTCTTGCTTTTACCGATTTTCCATTGTTTAATATGTTCTCTTCGCCAGGTACAGGCACTATATAGGATGTGACATTGTATTCTCCTGTGACTGTTGGCGTCCACGAGAAGGTAACATTTGCTGAAAGGTAACTTCCCAAAAAGTCAACACTCACGGAATCTATGATACTTCCATTAGCTAACAGTTGCACAGTCAAATTGGTCTCGTTACTTTTTCCAAAATTGAATATAGTGCAATTGAGTTTGCCTACGCTTCCAGGTTCGATATACCAAGGCGCCTCTACATCCAAGACAAGTAAGTCATGTTCCTGAGGAGGAGGTTCCCAAACCGCCTTCTTCGCATTAACTCTTCCATATCCATAGTAGACATCAAATCCTGGATCTCCCATGTCATCAGCAGTGAAACGCAACCTAAATCGTATCCAATCTCGTGTTGCGTTTGGGAACTGGCTCCAGACAAGGGCGGCGACACCTGAAACATGTGGACAAGCCATGGAAGTGCCACTCATATACGCGTACCTATCGTCATAGACCGTCGAGTAGATATGAACGCCCGGTGCCGCCAACTCAACCCAGTCTCCAAAATTAGTAAACCAAGCTGGACTATCCGAGTCATCGGTTGCCGTCACAGCTATAACTTCATCGTAGCCAGCTGGAAACATTTTTTCACTCGAGGCACTATTTCCTGCAGCCGCCACAATTAATACGCCTTTATCGTAAGCATATTTTATGGCATCATGAATTAGGGAACTAGTTTCATTGCCGCCCCAGCTATTGCTGAGGATGTCTGCCCCTTGGTCTACCGCATGAATAATTGCATTAGCTAGGTCATCGTCGTAGCCTTCCCCATCCTGATTCAAGCCTTTTTCAGCCATTACTTGAACCTGGGCTAAGCCAGCTATGCCTATGCTATTGTTGAGTGCGGCTGCAATTATTCCTGCACAGTGGGTCCCATGACCGTGGTCGTCCATGGGGTCTGTGTCGTTGTTTACCCAGTCATGTCCTAGTGGCACGTAGTTGGCAGCTAAGTCTGGGTGGTTCCAGTCGACGCCTGTGTCAATAACCGCTACAAGAACGGAGCTATTGCCTAATTGTTTATCCCATGCACGATCTGCCCCTATCTTAAATGGTCCCCATTGTTGATTCCAATATGGGTCATTAGGTGTAAAATTGACTCTGTACTTAAAGTTGGGCTGGATGTAGGACGATACTTTGTTAATCTCTGTCACAAAAGATGACATAGATGTTAGGGGTATGTCAACAACAACTGCTTCAACTCTGTTACCCATCGAAATTGCGTTGACGATTTTTCCTTTACTTGTTCTGATGATATTTGCCACTTCATCATAGTTATTAGTGCAAGCATGGTTGATGCCAACTATCAATTCAGCCGAGTCATCATCAACTTTAGCGAAATCAGCCCACTCGCTTGCCTTGTTAAAGTCCCAATCTTTCTTGAAAGTAGAGTAAGACGTGGGTTTCTTTTCAGCAGATGCATGCAAGTCCACTTGTTCGAATGGTTCTTGGGGCTTGGGTTTCTGAGATATACTTGCTTCATTGTTCATTGATTGAGAAAAATGGTTTTTGGCTCCTAAAGCAGAAGATTCTCCTTGAATGAGTAGAAAACAGAGCAGTATAGTTAATGCTAACTTTGAAATTGGCTTCAATTTCACTCCTTTCTTCTTGGCTATATACTTATGAGTCTCCTTATGTAATTCTTCCACAACAGAACAGATTAACGTTTTGCCATGACATTGTGGTTCTTGTTTCCCGACTTAGACCTTAATGGATTAGCCACGTATTCTATTGCTTTCTTTCGCCCTTTATACCAATAATAACCTGCTCTATTGGAATATTTTTGCCCGAACACTCCACCGCTTTCTTCACAATGTAATGCAACCCATTGCAACAGGGAACTTCCATGTTAACTACCGTTACGCTCTTTATCCGTGATTGGCGAAAGATTTCGGTGAGTTTTTCTTCATAAAACTGTGTGTCGTCTAGTTTGGGGCAACCAACAACTATTGATTTTCCTTTTAGAAAGTCTTGGTGAAAATCGCGGTAGGCAAAGGGAACACAATCTGCAACTACAATGAGGTTGGCGTCTTTGAAGTAGGGTGCTTTAGGATTTACTAGACGAAGTTGTATGGGCCAATGTGAAAGCATCGAAGAGGATGGGGCGACAGTAGAAATAGTAGGTATTTCTTTCTTTTCTTCTGAATGCGTCTTTGCCGCTTCTTCATCAAACTCTTCTGCAACACGTTCTTCAATACTTATAGCTCCTTGCGGGCATTCTCCTAAGCAAGCGCCTAGACCGTCACAGTAGGTTTCATTCAGTAACTTTGCTTTTCCATCAACTATTTGTAGGGCGCCTTCTTGGCAGGAAGGAATGCATAACCCACAGCCGTTGCATTTCTCTGCGTCGATTTTTACGATTTTTCTTACAACTTTCATTTCGTTTTTCCTTTCTTTTGAGCGATTATTTCTTTGCACTTGTCTGCGTACTCGCACCAATCGAGACAAGACTTCTGGCTCCTAGAAACTTTTGCTCCACAATTTTCGCATTCTGTCTCGGTTTCGTCTGTCCAGATTTCAACTTTGCTTCCACAGTTTGGGCAGTTTATGAACTCGGGTTTTGGGCGAATAAAGTCTTTGATGCCAGGGCATGTTTCTGCCATGGTGGATCAACACTTAATGTAATTGTGACGTTGAAAAAAGGCTTTATGCTATCTTTTGTAAGAGTTCATCTACTGGACTTCGGTTCAAGTGTAACCCCAATTTCTCGTTTTCTATGCCCATAGCAACTCCTAGCAGTTGCGTGTAATATAAGACTGGGATGTTCAGTTTGGCTCCTACTGTGGCGCCTGCGCTTTTCTGTCTCATGTCAAACATCGTGTGACAAGAAGGACAAGCATTAACAAGACCGTCAACACCACATGCTTGCACCGCCTTCATTTTCAAACCTGAAAAGGTTAGTGCAGCGTCAGGATGTGACAGCATTAGTAGTGCGCCACAGCAGTCAAGTTTTTCAGGGTAATCAACGCTTTTCGCGCCTAGCCACTCGATTAATTCATCCATTTTTTTAGGGTCTTCGGGGTCATCGACCCTTCCGAGAGTGCTTGGTCTAATCAAGTGACAGCCATACTGAGAAGCAAACTTTAGACCGTTCAGAGTCTTCTTCACCACTTTTGTTATTGTCTCTTTTCCAATGGCGTCATGCAGAAAGTCGACTATATGCCAAATTTTAAGAGAACCTTTCAATTGCAGTCCTTCGTCTTTTAGGAGTGAATCGATTTTTTGTCGCAGTTTCTCGTCAGTTTTCAGGAAGTGTCTTGCTTCAGAAAAGGATAGATGGCATCCGTTGCATAAAATAACAAAACTGTTTAAGCCTGTTTTCTCTGCTATAGCCATGTTTCTAGCAGCCAGGTAAATTGAGGCGAAGGTATTTACGCTTTTGAGAGGTGTTCCACAGCAGGAGACATCTTCCAAGTCAACTAGTTCAACGCCGAGTTTTGGTGAAACTTCTCTTACAGACATTTCGTAAGCGTATTGTGCGGCTGGGATAACGCATCCCCAATAGACTGCGACTTTCAATGTTTTCGCTCCATTAAGAACTTCCGAGTGCCTTCATGAAGGTAGATTTGAATTTTTCACTTGTTTCTTTAAACTTCGGTAGTCCCAGTTTTTCTCTGTTGACCTTTTCCATTTTTCGTGTCACGGTTTCTTGGGGTTTTTGAACAAAACCGCATTCAAGAATCATGCTAACAGATTGTAGATGGTTTTCAGGTACTTTAGCCTCCATTTCAACCGCTAGATTACGCAGAGCAAGGATTAAGTCAACTGGAGAAACCTCTTGTGGACATCTTTCCTTGCATTTTAGGCATGTTGCACACGCCCATATAATGCCAGAGTTAATTACTTCTTCAATGAAGCCCATTCTGACAAGGCTTACGATTTCGTGAGGCTTGATTTCCAGCATTTTGAAAGCGGGACAGCCACTTGTGCAACGGATGCATTGGAAACAGTTGTAGGGCTTATGCTCGCCAATCTTGCTCAGCACTTTATTTTTGAGGTTTGCATCAGGCTTTTTAGTTGTCATGAGGTCAGTGAATCTCATATCCTAACGAAAAGAACACAAGAACCTTATAGACATTGCTAAAAAACAGAAAACATCGTTCCCTGAAGTGGCAGATTTCGACATCAAAAAAGACACAGTTGGCTACATGTTTCGCACATATAGGAAATAGCAAACCTTTTCTCAAAGATAACTCCTTAGACATGAGTCTATCAAGACAGATGAGGCAAACAGATGGCAAATAAGAGAACCGTGTTGGTGATTGGCGCAGGAATTGCGGGGCTTCAATCTTCCGTGAACCTAGCGAAATCTGGACTCTCTGTCTATCTAGTTGAAGAAAAGCCACGTATAGGCGGACACACAGCGTTACTTAGCAAGGTTTTTCCAACACTTCAAGATGCAAAAGAAGTGCTAAAACCCATTGTCCAAGATTTGACTAGAAATGCAAATGTCAAAA
>Ga0315306_10000643_pt1 | contig 16937 bp, 17 predicted proteins | sample TDP1_MG_FD_203803 | JGI IMG/M metagenome (GOLD analysis project Ga0315306, IMG submission 203803) | Freshwater sediment microbial communities from Lake Towuti, South Sulawesi, Indonesia - TDP1 | ecosystem: Environmental > Aquatic > Freshwater > Lake > Sediment | place: Indonesia: South Sulawesi... | reverse complement strand
AAAGGTGAGCGCCTGAGGATGTTCAACTGAAACGGCTTGGGAAAGGTCGAAGATGATGGGTTTCCCCCTCCAAACCATAACGTTGTACTCGCTTAAGTCTCCGTGGACAAGCCTCGCTTTCCAGTAGAGGCGTCTAAGGTCGTTGAGGACTTTTCTATAAAGCCTCTCAGGCTTTGGTAAGCGAGCATCCTTTAAAAGGGGAGCTGGTTCACCGTTCCTCCCTACGAACTCCATGACGAGAACGTTGTTCTCAACGAATATAGGCTTAGGAACGTGCACCCCCGCGGCATAAGCCTCCTTAAGGTTTCTAAACTCCTTTGAAGCCCACAGCGAAACCAGGGACCGTGTGCCACCTTTCACAGACTTAAACCTCGGGTCTCCTTCGATGTACTTAACCATACCCTTCCTGAACTCCGCGGAGCCTGTGAGATAGATCTTAACTGCCACATCGGTTCCATCACCTGTCTTCGCCCAGTAAAGCTTAGATTCCTTCCCAGCCTTAACGGCTCCGAAGATCTCGCAGATGATCCTCCGCCTTAACAGTCCGTAAACGGTCATAAGCGTCGGCTTATCAAAAACCTCTTCAAATACCTTGGACTCCACTGTAACGTCTCTACGAAGCTTCGTCGTGGAAGCCCGGTCCCTTCTCGCCACCACGCGAAGCCTATGGTCTAACCGTTTACTCACTCCTTCCGGAAGCTCAGCATCCCCAGGCATGGAACTCTCAAAAGCATAGCGTCACCGCCCTTATTTAGGTTAAATCCCGTAAGGCTAGTCTGCAGCTGCCTTGCAGGTGTGTATAACCGTCGGTGAAGCTTCAAGGGTTGATTAATAATAGTTGACGGGTGTAAACTGTGAAGCGTTACCTACTACAGCGTAAGCCCCGCTGTTGAGAAGCCTAGACCCGTCGGCGTTAAGGAATCTGTTCTTATAAGCCCGTCTCTAACCTTGAAGAGGCTTTCATGCCTCTCCTGAACCTCCTTGTAGGCGAAGGGAAGGTATTGTCTAGCGTTATACTCGAATCCCTTCAGAGGCTTCGTACGCGCGGCTAAACTCGCTGAATGCACGAGGGCTAAGCCTGTGCACGTTAGGTCCTGTATGGAGTATGGGATTCCATAATGCTCCATCTTGGCGATGTAGAGGAGGCTTGATGAATGCCATTTGCAGGCTTTCACAGCGACCCCGGACCACCTGAGCTTAAGCGCTAGATCGAATGTTCCTAGGTCTGTTACACCCTCATCGGCGAGCACAGGCTTCACAGCCGCAACCTCCCCCATCGAGAGCATGTGTGCAGCGAGGTTTCTCTCCGTAGGCTGTTCCAGGTAGAGAAGGTTTTTAAAGGCCATGGGTGAAGTCCTCCTCAATCTTCTGAGGTATTCTAAGGTTGTATCGGGGTTCGGGTTCATCTCATTCGCGTCAACAGATAGATAGAACTCCTCCCTTCCCTTGCCTCTAAGCGTTGCATGGGCTATCTCAGCAACAGCCTTGGTTCTCCTCACATCCCAGTCAACGTCGACGCCGCTCAATTTCACCTTCAGGCAGAAAACCCCGTCGCGTTCAATCCATTCCTCCAAGCATACGGGTAATCCATCCACGGGGTCGCTGGGATCGACCTCATCCCTCGTTAACTTGTCGAGGGCTCCTACAAGATGGAATACAGGGAGCTCCCTCACATACTCAGGTCTAAGGTAGTCCGAGATGTATCTACCTTGAAACTCGTCTCCAAGGTGGAGGCTGAGGTCGTGCTCCATGTACTTAGGTCCATAACCTTCGTAGGAACATATGCCGTTCACTCTTCCGAAGGCGTCGTGTAGCGCAGCGTCTATGGGAGAGGTGGCGACGAGAACACCTAGCGTCGGAGTGTCTGCTCCAAGCCTAACTCCCTCATCTACCTTTCTTGCGACCTTGAAAATATCTTCTCTAGCCTGCAGCATTAAATCCATTGGATGAGCGAAGCTGCGCTGCGAACGTGCCTCTATAAACCGGCATGTTTCAACACCGGTTAACATCATCGCCTCCAGCTTTTTCTCATGGGGTATGGAAGGGTCTGGGAAAGCCCACTGATCGATGAGGGGCATAGCTCCCATACCCTCCGCAACCATTCCCCGCCTGTTCTCCACAGTGGCTTCTACGATTAGTGAGGTGGAATCGGCTACAACCACCCTGCCGAACTTAAGGGGAAAGCGTAGTTTATCTGTTCTGAAACGCGGTTCAAGCTTCAAAACCCGTATGTCCGCGTCCATAGAAACCCTCTGTTTACGGATGTTAAGGTCATTGAATGTTTTTCAAAACGTTCCTAGTATAATCCAGGTCCTCTTTTGTCTGCTGAATCAGTTCTTCAAAGCCTAGCGCCTCATACTCGCTGTGCACGGAGATGCAGCCGTTGAAACCCAGGGTTTTCAGGCACTTGAAAACCATAGGCCAAGGCACGATCTCCTCACTTAAAGGCATCATCTGCAGCTTCCACGTTTTCTCACCTGTTTTCACATCGGAAAGCCTGAGCCAGCGATAGTTCTTAACGGCGACAAGCCTAATGTATGGGGCTAGCAGGTCTATTCTCATCTCCAACCCCAGAGGTCCACTCTCCGCGAACATATGACCTGGGTCAATGTATGCTCCCAGCCATTCAGGGTCATATTCCTTAAGAAGCATGTACAGTAACGCTGGGTCAGCGCTTAGATAGGGACCTGCATGCGTATGCACCGTTGCGGTGACGTTGTACTTCTGGCTTAGTGCGTAGATCTCGTTAAGCTGTTTACGGACATCCTCGATTTGAGAGATGATTCTTCCGAAGCCCGCGTACCTCCAGTAGCCTAGTTTAACGTACCTCACACCGCACTCCGACGCTGTTCGAAAAACTTCCTCAGCGTAATCCTTCCCCGCATCCGTTACGTTGGTTGTGATCATGGGAACGTCTAAGCCTTTCAACTTAAGCGCTTGGACGGCTTGGGGTAGCTTTTCCACTACATCCTCGGGGATAACGTATCCTCCCTCTCGCACCGTGAGGTCTACGCCGTCGAAGCCCATCTCGGCGATGAACTCAGCGGCCTCTTCAAGGGATAGGTTACCTTTATTCTTCAGCATCTTGATGAACATCAGTATCCGCATGATTACAGCTCCAAACAAGCTAAGTGAAGGGTACGCCTTCATATAACACTTTTAAACACTTTTCAAAGTTCGTGTTAGAAGAGCGGGGGTATAACATGGTAGCGTCTAAAGGCTTCACATCCTTTTCAACGCTGTTTCCTGCAACCAACTTAGGCTCAGTCAGAAACTATAAAAGATGAGTTCCTGTAACGGTATAGAGCTACGGTTGGACTGTTAAAACTTTAAATACCCGTTTCTTTTAAGCCAGTCAACCTGACCCTTTGTGTACCGCCATACAACGTCTCCACGGCTTTCATATTGAAAGTCCCATGGAGCCACGACTACTATGTCGTTCTCCCTTATCCATACTCTACGCTTCATCTTACCCCTGATCCTGCAAAGCCGGGAATGACCATCCAAACACTTAACCAAGACCCTGTCGAAGCCTAGAAGCTTCTCAGCTACGCCGAAGATCTCTCCTGTGCCTGGCAGGCGAAGGTCACTGATTTCCTCCTCACTGATAACCTTCTTCTTCCCCAGACCTATCGACTCCCAACGATGTATATCCTAGCAGCCTTACCATACCGTTTCTATGGAAGGATATAAACCTTCAATGTCTTCGACCGTCCTTCAACTCGGTAAGGACGTGTGTAACGTTTGAGGATGAAGAAGCGCGCATGGGGTGCGGAGGGTTTCCCAACAAAAGCCTTAAGAACCGCGTGTATGTAAAGCGGCTTGAGGCGTTTTATTGGATGAGGGTTGAGGACTTCTCTACAAAGGAGAAAGAGGTCTATGAGAGGCTTAAAGACGTCAAGGACCCCGAGTTCGGTTTCTCCATCGTTGACAGGGAACTACTCGACGAGGTGAAGGTTGAGGGAGACACAGCTAAGGTTGTCTATCACCTCACCGTTCCCTTCTGCCCACCCGTGTTCGCCCTTTACATAGGCAAGGAGATCGGGAAGAAGGCTAAGGAGGTTCAGGGCATAGAGAAGGTTGAGGTAATGGTGAAGGACCACGTCCAAGCTGAGGCCATCAATAAAGCCTTAAGGCAGTCCCCGTAACACTGCCTTAAATAAATAGGTCGCATACCTCAACGCTGCCTTAAGTTAACCGCTCTTCTTCAACACCTTCAAATGCTTTCCTGACACCGTCGCATCCATAGTATTGCTTCATGTAAACGATGTTGAAAGCCTCCTTCGCCGTTAACCTCCCCGCTTCCCGGCCTAGGCAGTTCCTGACATGGTATTGCGCGGCTTTCTGCACCTCACCTACGAGGCTGGAGTCCGTGATGTCCGCGAGGTGAGTGATAAGCCCCTCGATGGTTCTAGGCATCATAGGACCGTATTTCCCGTGAGCCGATAGCACGGAGTGGACTACATCGAGGGGAAAACCCCGATTGATGAGTTCAGCGCTGATGAGGGTGTGGTGGTCAACCCGCTGAGCTAGATCAGACATGGTGTACAAACCGTCTCCTCTTTTCACGTAGGAGAGGGGTTTAAAGATGTCGTGGAGGATGATGGCTGACAGTACGATGTCCCTGTTTACCCTTCCGCCGTAAATGGTTTCAACCATGTCGCAGAGGGTTAGAGCCAACTTGGATGATGCGACGACGTGGTCTACTAAACCCCTGTCATAGGAGTGGTGAAAACCCTTAGCGGCCGGTGAAGCCTCTAATGGAAGCCCTGTGTAAACCTTCCCACCAATCCTCACAACCGGTCTCTCAACGAGCTTAACCAGTTTCTCCCTCAAGTATCGGCCTTGGACGAGGTTTACGACATCCTTGAAGGAACTCGGTAAAACTGCCTTAACCTCTTTCTTCTGAGGCATTAAGCCCACAACCACTTAGACGCTGCGTCCTTGCTTAAGCTTTACCTTGAGAGCTGCTACCGGAGGGACTTCTCTCCCACGGGGGAGAGCGGGGTTGCCATGGGAGAGGCGACTATTGCATACATCTAGGTAGGGGGGCTGGGAGGGTTAACGCCCGAACCTTCTCAGCCGTTGTTGATACGTTCTGATGGCGCGTAGAAGGTCGATCCGTCTAAACGATGGCCAGTACACGTCGAGGAAGCAGAGTTCGCTGTAGGCACTCTGCCAGATTAGGAACCCGCTTAAACGTTCCTCCCCGCTGGTCCTGATGATGAGGTCGGGTTCGGGGTTTGGAAGGTGTGCGGTGTACAGGTTCATCTCGAGAACCTCTTCGTTCACTTCCTCAGGTTTGAGTTCACCCCTCAGGATCCTCTGCCCAACCTTACGGACGGCGTCGACGATCTCCTTCCTTCCACCATAGGCTATTGCGATGTTTAACCAGTGTTTATCGTAGCAAGCCGTGTCAGCTTCCACGTTTTGGATGAGGTCCTGCACCGTCTTGGGTAGGAGGTCTAGGCGGCCTAAGGCTTTAACCCGCACCATCTCCTTATGGATCCGTTCATCCTCGATTACACGCCTGAGTTTCTCCTCGCAGAGCCTCATAATCTCCTCAACCTCCCGCTCTGGGCGCTCAAAATTTTCCGTGGAGAAAACGAAGAGGGTTAAAGTCTTTATACCGAGCTCTAGGCACCACCCCAGCAGCTGCTCAACCTTATCAGCGCCAGCTCTATGCCCCATCCAAGATGGGAGGTCGTACTCCCCCGCCCACCGCCTGTTTCCGTCAAGGATCAAGCTGATGTGTTGAGGGAGGTTCTTACTACCCTGAATCTGGCTTTCCAACCACCATTCATAAACCTTGTAAACGCCGATGGCTTCAAGCAACCCCTTTAACAACGGTTAAGCATCTTCCCCCGCTGTGCTTCCTATGGGTCCTATAAGGCTTTCCATGCACTTAAACCATTTTAAGGAAGCCTAGGTTCCTTCTTCTCAATGAAAGGGACTTAGCGCCTCCTCCTTCCATCGAGCTTACTCCGGTTAACATAGGGGTGTAAAGCTTTGCGGTTTGGTTCAGGTTTTTTCTTTCATGGAGTAGTTGTTAAATACTAATCTGCTTCGATATAGCGCCTATTTAATGGGTTGACGGATGCGAAGGAGGCTGAGTGCTATGGGAAAGCGTATTCCCACGGTTTTAGGTGATGTAGATTACGGAGAACTCGGGCGTGTTCTCCCTGAAGGTAGCCTCATCGAAAACCCCATCACCCTTGTAAGGTGTGGGAACAAGGGCGTAGAAACAACTCATCTTCTCACGTGTTAACATAAACCGAACAGACGATTATGTTGTACTCTATACTATGGGCTACGAATAAAGGCGTTACCAGATATCAAAGGAAGCATCGTGATAAACGCTTCCACACGTGAACCCGGAGCAACGGGTACTGTTGGCATTACCTTTAACCGGGCTTTCAGCCTTCCCAGAGAAAAGATACTTTACGTGTCGATCTTGGAGTCTAACGGTGGGCTTCTGTTGTTCTTAATTTTTTCAGTTTCTCTTCTCTCATTTCCCCTGATCGGTTTCACCCTGAACCTTGGTTACGGCACCAGCTATGTCTACTCCTTTGGGATGACAAACCTAGAATCTCTACCAGCACTGATGTAGTTTCCACCTAAAGCCCTAACCTCAGCCGCTATGGATGCAAACTTGTCCCGACCTAGGAAGCCCGTTGGCTTGATGACGATGCCCTCCTCGTCTTCATGAACGGTTAGGTTGGCTAGGTAAGGGGTCAGCCTTGACCTAACAAACTCCACTGTGACCCTTCCACTCGGTGGAACCGCGGGTGTAGGAAGCACCGTAGAGGGTTTCACGCTGATTGTGATGTCGAAACCGTTTACCGTGAGTATGGCTCCGTCCTCAGTTGGGGTAACTTTAACTATGAGGCTCAAGTAAACACCTCCTCCTAAGATCTAACGCGGATCTATCTTATATTCGTAAAAAATTATCTAGTATAAATCCATGAGGTGTTAAACCAACCCGTTAAGTTGGAGTTGTGTAGGTGTTTCTCATGGAATGTTGTCGGGGATAAGTATCAGAGCTTTAATGAGAAACATGCTGGGATGCTCAATGGTTGGAATTGAAGTGGGTATGTCCTCGGTGACGGGGGTTTAAGAGTATTCACGCCAGACATAACCGCATCTACGGCATTTAAAGAACTGAGTGGGAGACTCATCCGCTCCCCTTGTTTGGACAACCCACCACGAGGCTTCACCGTATCCACACTTCGGGCAGTCCATGGCTGTCGTCGGCAGAGTCTTGATCTGGTCAGCAGTCATGTCTATGACGGTTATAGGCTCGGCAGTCGTCTCCTTCTCCACATCGGTTGACAGCGTAGGCGTGACCTTCCTAGTCTCACTATAGCCGCATCTCCTACACGTAACAGTCGTCATGTCTTTTTGATACCTTATGCTTAACAGTATCCCGCATTTCGGGCAAAAATCCATTATCTCCACGTCGCACCATGAGTTGTAAAGCCCGTGTTCTTAAACCTTTCCCCGATCCTTGAGGCAGTTGGCGAGGAGCCTAGCGACCCTCAATGGTTCAGGCACATCGCTGAAGGTACAGGTCTTATCGACGACCTTCCTAGCGGTCAGCCCATCGATTCCTAAACCCTGTATTTCACCCGTTTCCTCAGACACAAGTATAACCGGGAGCCTGGTCTCACGAGTAAGCCTACCCGTATCTAGACATTGCCCTGTAACCGATGTACTCAGCATGATAACCCTGATCTGACCGTAGTGTGGTGACTGGAGAATCATGTCCGCAACCCTCCCAGCCACATCGGTCTCCGCATCCCCAACCCGAACCTGCATCACGCCGTCAAGCCAAAGCCCGCCTCTGAAGACAACTCCCACGTAATCCACGTAACCATCCTCAACAACGGCGGAGTCGATACCGAGAACCCGTATTTCCCGCTTAACTTCCCTAATCGTCAACCCACCCAACTATGTTTCTTCCACGCCTTCAAGCTATTTGAGTGTTACCTTGACGCTTGCTCTTTGGGTTGATGCAAGGCGTATAGAATCCAGAGCTCCATATCCCAGTTATGGGAAACACTGCGTTTACACATCTCCTTATACGCAAGCTGGATGTAGCTGACCTTGGCCTATCTCCTCGGCATGAGAAGTTTGGGATGGTTCTCTAATGCGTGTTGAAGTTTTACATAATAATTAGTAAGGGGGATGTCTTGAGGCTTTGAAGCTTCAGGATATTTTTATGAGTGAGTGTTAGAGGTAGAGGATGGAACTGTATCTGAACAGCGGGGGATGGGGCGGGGGTAGAGTGTAACTCCCCCACCGCCAAGTCCGGTTAAGGCTTAGACAAAAGGCGCGGGGCTCAGAATCCCGTGGCGTAGGCCTTCGTGGGTTCAAATCCCACCCCCCGCACTTTAAAAAAAATTGCGCGCTCAATTATAAAGTCTCTTCAATACCCTCAAAGTGTTTAATGTAACCCACTTACTTGGGCTGCCTTTTTTCCTAAACTCGACTTCTCCCCAACCTCGATAGGGTTTATCTATTGTCCAGCGTCCTCGGCTGTCTTGCTTTAACATCAGGATGTCTGCCGCCTCTCTTAACCTCTTATCTTTTAAAGTATAATCATAATAAGACAATGTGTAAACATGTTTTAAAAGGTAATACTCAAATAGGGGATACCTTATCCACTTGAAACGGGAACCAATTCCATATCTCCCACGGTCCACCTCAGGGATAGGTATGACGGTAAAAGACGATTGGGCTGGGAGGAAGCTCGTCATGATTCTTTTGAGACTCAGGTATGCCTCAGCGATGGGTATATTCTTCAACGTTAAAGAACGTTTCTTTTCTGATAAGTCCCTCATAAGATCTTTCTGCCGAAGTTATTCTCTATTTTCATCATCAGCCTGTTTTCTGTTGCCATGGGTCTATGTATTTCTGCGAATAGTACGCCTTTAACAGTAGGTATATTCGTGTTATGCTCCGCTTTCAAACCTCCATTAACGTATAGTCTTGCTGAATCAGCGTTCCATACCAGTTTGATCCTTCCCTTAGTTCTAAGGTCTACTCCCTCAATGTTCCCCGTTTGAGTTCCTACCCCATCTTTGATCGTCCAAAATTGATAGTTAAAGCTCTTTTCCCATCGAAAGATGATGCCGTTGTCTGCATCTGAAGGTGCTTCTTCGATGAAGCCAAAGTAGAATATGGTATTTTCATCGTGAACATTGATCTGTATGTCGTATTCGTACGTCCCATACCCTTTTGGGAAGGGGTCTACGACCTCCGCAATCGCGCCCTGCGTGTTTGGCGCACCCCTGTTTTTAGCAACCCACAAGGTCAATTCACCCGTTTCCGGGTCGATCTTTAACCCGCTCTCAACCAGCCGAGTGTTGTAGATTGGGATGAGCATTTCCCTTTGAAGCCCTCCTTTCACTCAATCACCCTGCAAATACATTTAAATTTTAACGTTTCAAATAGTTGCGGAGACCATGTGGTTGAACATAAAGAAGAACGCGATGGCGGTATACTATGGAGAGGAGCCGAGTAGGATACCGTGGTTAATCTATGGAGAACTGTGTCCTCGCTGCTACATGTCTCGTCAGCTCATGAACAGAGGCTTAGGGTTGAAGGTTTCAGCATCTGTGCTAAGAGCTGAGATGCCCCATGTCCACGTCGAAACCGTTGCCGCTAACAATATCATCCAAAGGACTTATCATACCCCTGTCGGAGACCTCCGCATGAAGGAGCGGATAGGTTTACCGGAGGGAACTGGCGGTTCCTGGACTGTGGAGCACCCGGTAAAGGATGTCAAAGACCTCGATGTAGTCCAATTCATGGCGGAAGACACTGCTTATGTGCCAGACTATGAGCCTTTCATCAGGGTGGAACGCGACTTGGACGCCGACGGAGTGGTTTTCGTCTGGGCGGGTTATTCCCCTCTTCAGGAAATGCAGATCGAGCTTATGGGGTACAGGACATTCGCGGTGATGCTTCACCGATACCCACGCGAATTAGAAACACTTGCGAGAGTATTAGAGAAGAGGACTGACGAGCGTTACAGGGTAATAGCTGAATCCCCGGCTGAAATAGTTAACGGAACCGACAACATAAACAGCGACATGGTAAGCCCTAAGCTCTTTGAGAGATACATGCTTCCATTCTATAAGAAGCAGGCTCAGGTTTTGCATAAGAACGGTAAGATACTGGAGGACCATATGGATGGTAAGCTGAGAAACCTGCGAGACCTAATCTCTAAGGCTGACGTAGATGTTGTTGAGGCCTTTACGCCGCCGCCGATGGGAGACTTACCGGTACCTGAAGCGAGGCGTGCATGGAAAGGGAAGGTTATAGGCCTTAACTTTCCCGGCTCCGTCTTCCTAGAAGGGCTTGACGCTGTTAGGAGGAAGGCCTTGACGATTTTAAGCGAGGCAGCTCCAGGAGACCGCTTCATGGTAATGGTCACGGAGGATATACCGCCGCGACAACGTTGGTCAGGTCTCGCGGCTGTTACTGGTGTGCTGAGGAAACACGGGGGTTACCCGGTATCCGTAACCCCTGATTCAGGTACAGGGACGTGCTAACGGTGTTGTATAGATCAGATTTTTCACCGTTTTTAATCTCCCTATTTTACCCTAACCTTGGTATGTAGTCTTTCTCCGCCTCACAGAGTTCAGCGAACATTTCTCTTATTTCTTCTAGGGAGCAGACTGCGGCGGTTAAGGGGTCGAGCATCAATGCTTGTTCCGCCATTTCGTAGCTATTATTTAAGATTGCTCTCACGGTCATATCGTAAACAGCCATATTTGACCTGTTAAGCGCAGCGAGTTGTGGGGGTAATTCACCGAAATAGGTTGGCTGAACCCCGTTGCGGTTGACCAGACATGGGACTTCCACCACCTCATTCTGCGGCAGGTTGGTTATTAGACCATTGTTGAGCACGTTGCCATAGACCACTTGGTTACGGTTAAACGTGACTCCTTCGATGATCTGGCATGCATACTCAACGCTTCTCTTCAGATCTGGTTCTTCCTTTCCCTCGATAACCCGCTTTCTACGCTCATCCAAGTCCTTCCTCCACCCAGGCCAACTTTTCGCGTAGAATCCCCTTCCACCTAAGAATCCCTCTCGGCAATACTTAGTGATCAACTCAGGTCTTTTACGGAAGTATGGGACGTATTCAGATATGTGGCCGCTGGATTCAGTAACGAAGTAGCCGAGGTGAAACAGGATTTCAAATTTCACAGGGTCTTTTTCGTAAAGTTCCTTATCTTCACGGGCTTTTTTCCTAAGAACCGGGTACATATCTTTTCCTCGATACGCGAGCTCAGTGAACCAGGACATGTGGTTGATGCCGGCGCAGCGCCATCTTAGCTCTTCATAGGGCACTTCTAAATAGGAAGCTAGGCTCTGCGAGGTCCCTTGAACAGAATGGCATAGACCCACAGCCTTCATTCTTGAACCTCTGAATGTGGCAAGCATCATCATCGACATCGGGTTGGTATAGTTTAACACAAGCGCATCGGGACACAGTTCCTCCGCGTCCTTTAAGATCTCCAGCCAAGTTGGAACCGTTCTCAAGGCCTTCATTATGCCGCCTGGACCAATTGTGTCGCCGATGCACTGGTCAATACCGTATTTTAAAGGGATTTCATAATCATACTGAACCGTGTTTAATCCGCTAACCTCGATCGTGTTAATGATGAAATCTGAACCCTCAAGAACCTTTTTTCTGTTGTTCGAGGCGGTGATTGCCCAGTTTACCTTCAATTTTTCGTTAATAATCTTTGTCGCTTCATAGGATAGATTCAACCGCACGGGATCTATATCCACCAGACGGATTTCACCCGCCTCAAGCCCTGGGATCTGAAGAATATCCTTAGTCAAGATTGGAGTAAATGCACTTCCAGCACCTAGATAAGTGATCTTAACCATTCGTTTTCACCCGCTTTCTCACTTCGACACAGGGTTACGGCAACCCTCTAACTTTACAGACTTATATCCCTTATTCTGTTCACGGCGGGGATTCCTAATGGTGAAGCATACGCCGTCGAGTAGCCTTGTTATTCACCAACAGCCTATTCATGGTTCCCCTCTGTATGCGTCAACACGACGTCAAACTGTTGACGAGCATGGAAATCCTTTTATGTTAATCTATAGACGTTTGAGCTAGCCGTGGAGCGGATATGGATTTCGTGCTGATAGCCCGGATCAATCTTGTACTTCAACTTGCTACCGTTGCTATTCTCGCAGCTGGTTTTCTTGTTAAAAGGAGGGGGAAAATCCGCGAGCATGGTCTAATGATGGCGGTGGGGATGGCTTTAAACATGGCCTCATTTCTGTTGGTTATGGGCCCATCTTTATACTCACTTTCCATCGGCGGCAGCCTTTTCAGAGACCTCCCTTCCAATACTTCAATCGTGGTTATTCTTCACGCGGGCATCGGATCGGTGGCTATGGTCTTAGGCACATGGATCGTCGCTGCATGGGGGCTTAGGCGAGATCTCCGATATTGCGTGAAGAGAAAAATGGCTATGAGCGTCACCTTTCTACTGTGGTCGACCGCATTACTGCTAGGTATCGTTCTGTTTATGTGGCTGTATCAATGACCTAGCTGAAAGCACATTGCTCATGCTCCTCTGAAAAAAGATATAATCAGATTTTGTTGAATGGTAAGGGGATATTGATGAGTTTAGGTTTTTTAACCAGGAAAATAGGCGTGAATCAAAGTCGTTTATTCCATAAAAATTAAGGTCTAAACTGGATTTAAACCTAACCAACCGCACTTCATTATAGGCTTGTTTCAAGCTATTTCGGTATAAAAACTCGAACTGAGGTCTCAAGGTGACTATAAAATAGGGACATGAATTATCTGGGAAAAATCTTGGCCTAAGTAAACATAACCTTCACGTTACGAGAGGATTTATAAATGAATAAATGATGTAAATTGAGTGGTTCTCGTGGACAGCGAAAGCTGGTTCGAAAGCTTGGAAGCTATCCTTGTATTCATCGTGCCATTGCTGTTCATAATCCCATTCTATGTCTTAGGCTTCATAACACAGGCCTTGGGCAATTGTATTTCATACACGGTTTACATTGCAGGTTCGGTTGGGCTGACTAAGTACAACAAGAGAACGTTAGCGGAAATAGGGTTAACGCGTAAAGGCTTGATCCCGAGCCTTGGAAATTCGATGATCCTCGTTTTAGCCTTCTCCCTAACCAGGTTCATAGTCGCCGATTTGAAACTTTCACCAGATGTATACTCTTTAGAGGTCGTCGCATTCAACGTGTTCTTTTGGGCACTCAGTGGTCTAGGACAAGAGATACTATTCCGGGGTTTAATCCTCTTTTCATTGAATAGATGGAAAGGCTGGAAAGTTGCGTTACTTGTTTCAACCATTCTGTTTGGCCTTATACATGTTTTGAGATACCCAAGCATATCTGGTATTGTCTTAATCAGTGTGATCGGCGGATTTTGGGGGTGGATCGCCTTGAAGACTAAAAACATAATCGGAACCACGATAGCCCACTTCATATTCAATTTCCTCTTCGCTTTCATGCTCATATCCTAAACCATGCATGTTTCAAGTTACGCTATAACTGAGCAAAGGTTCACTTGTTGTGACAGAAATTCCGGGAATTTAAAGGGTAAATCTTTATTACTTTTACATCGATGACGTAGTCTAGGCAGCGTGTTTTTTTGAAGAGAGCGATAGGTCTCTTTGAAGTAACTTCATGGGGTGTGGGTATAATCCTTGGCGCCGGCATCTACGTTTTAGTCGGTGAGGCCGCGGGCATGGCGGGGAACGCTGTCTGGCTTTCATTCGTACTCGGCGCCGTGGTTGCAGGGTTAACGGGTCTAAGCTACGCCGAGCTTTCATCCATGTTCCCGAAGGAAGCTGCGGAGTATGTCTACCTGAAAGTTGCCTGTGGATGCGAGATTTTATCATTCATAATCGGTTGGCTGCTGATCACAACGGGCATTATTTCCGTGTCCGCGGTGGCTCTGGGCTTCGCGGGTTACTTCCAAGGCTTCCTCGGTTTACCAGAGGTTTCAGTGGCAGTGGTTCTGATCGTTTTACTATCATACATCAATTTCCTGGGTATAAAGGAATCGACCAGAATGAATATTCTTTTTACCTTCGTGGAGGCGGCTGGATTAGTCTTTATCATCGTAATCGGTCTGGGGAGTCTTGGGAAAGTCGACCTGTTCGAGGCGCCTAACGGTTTACCCGGAATCCTATCAGCCTCAGCGCTCGTATTCTTCGCCTACCTCGGGTTCGAAGACATCGTAAACATAGCTGAAGAGACTCGGAACCCGGAGAAAACGATTCCGAAGGCGTTGATTCTATCGATTCTAATAACCACCTGTCTCTACATCCTCGTATCCTCAGCCACCGTTAGCCTAGCTGACTGGAGGGCTCTCAGCGGCTCAAGTGCACCTCTCGCGTTAGCGGCTTCCAACGCCTTAGGTGAATACGCGTTCACCCTCATATCTATAATCGCCCTATTCGCCACCAGTAACACCGTGTTGATTATGCTGGTTGTAGGCTCTAGGATGATCTATGGTATGGCAAGGGAAGATGCTTTACCGAGGGTTCTCTCAAGACTTAACGTTAAAACGGGCACCCCTTGGCCGGCGATTCTGATCACTATGTTCGCCTCGATAATATTCGTGTTCTTAAGCGACTTAGAGCTTGTGGCTGCGTTAACAAGCTTCGGAGCCATCGTTACCTTTGCGTTCGTAAATACGTCATTGATATACATAAGGTACCGGAGAACCGATTTGAAAAGACATTTCAAAGTCCCGTTGAACATTGGGAGATTTCCCTTAACCGGTTTCCTAGGCCTAATATCCTGTCTCTTCCTTATCCTACAATTCACCCCAACCGTGATCCTATCCGGTTCCCTACTCCTATTTACCGGGTTCATAATGTACAAGCTTTCAAAAACCAAGCGACCAGGAACCCAAGGTCAACTAGCTTAATCCTTCGTGTCCCCGCTATCTCTTCATCGATGAGAACGATTAGTAGAAAAAGTAGTATATGGACTGCATAAGGTTGGTCGGAGAGGCATCTTTACAACCTCTTGGTCGAACATCGGAGCCACTGAAAACCATTTTATCAAAATCAGCTTTGTTGGATGACCCCCTGCATTTTTAAACGAATCCGCAGTCAATTATTGGATGTACATGAAAAACGAGGATTTAACCAAGGTTTAACCTAGGTCCTCGGTGCTAGAAGCGATATAGTAATAGTTATTAATGATGTAAAAATGGTTATGGCGTTGAATGCGGCGACGTTAAATACCGCGCCAGTGAAAGTATGTTTCTACACCGAAGGCGATTGCTGCGGCAGAGGTGAAGATCACAGCGATTAAATATTCCTTTGTAACTATCGGAGGCTTCAACAGCGTGAGTTCCAACAATGTTCCCAGCGTAAAAAATAGGAAGTAAAAGAAGTATCGAGGAATCAATGTGCTCCTGAATCTTACAAGGTTTCTATATAAGACCTTGTCCGCTACATAACCTACGCCTTCTTCTTTTATCAAGCCTGCCTCTTTTAGCTTTTCTATATGATATAGTACAAGAGACGGGCTGCTGAAACCCAGGCTTCGCTGTATTTCCCTAACCCTCGCCGGTTCACGGCGTCTGATTATGAAGCGGTACACTTGGAGAGTTTTACCCTGCAGGACATCTTTCTCATCGCGGTTAGAAGACAATGTGACCACTTTAGGCCTCTACTCCTATCATGGTAGTGCCGGTTAACGTGGTTTCCTCATTTTCCGTAAAGTACCCTAAATAAACTCGCACGTAGTAAACTCCCTCTAAGACATCTGTTAATTGCCAATTAAAGCTGAATCTTAATTCTTGCCCTTGTTGAAGAACTATTTCCTGAGATTCCATATCCCCTGGGAATGTGAACACCCTTCCCCCGTTTCGGAATGCCCAGAATGGAGAAACACTGAAGAGCGTCAGCTTCAGCGGAATTGAAGGTTCAGTCCACCCTTTTTCTACGGGAGTGTTTCTAACCATCACATTAAACTCAGCCTTCTCACCGGTTTTATAAGTCGTTTTGTCTGCAAATATCTCTATACTGATTGGTGAGGCGGAGCCTGAAAGTCCATGCCACTCAGGCAGCTTCAAGGATGGAAACAGTTCAACTATTTCTGCTTTCACATCAGGTAGGAGTTTCATCTTCACCGTATCACCCCACTCGGCCATCTCCCACTCAGCCTTCGTGACGATGTACGCAAGGGTTGCTCCGCCTTTAATCTGGTTAACCGGGTCGTCGTCAAAAAGTCTAATAGAAACCGTATACCATCTATGTAAACCCCCGTTAGAATAGCCTTGCCCAATCCTCTTATGGTCCACTATACCAGCGACATAAACAGAATAACCTGGAGTCACGAAGACGTATGGAGGAACTATATATTGCCCTAATAGAGTAATAACTATTACAAGCCCGACTGCCATGGATGACGCCTTTATTAAATCCCCCCTGTATGGCTTCAAGTTCACTCTACCTAATTTTTAGGTTCCACATCAATGATTATAAGTCTATGTTTTTGAACAGTTGTTCAAAACATGTTGAACAATAGTCAACCTATCTATGATTTGATGCTTTATGGGAATTCCCAGAGTTTAAACCGAGTTTTAAACTTAACCCCATTCACCAAAACGATGATGTGGAAATGATTCAATGATGTATTCGAATTAGGATTACGGTTTCTGCAGTAACTTTCTGGGCTATGATGAAAGGCGTAAGAACCTGGCCGCGTTGTCTCCGAGGAGCATCTGTTTCTCTCTTTGGTTTAGGAAGGTGGCTCCTTGCTGGATCATCGTAACCGCCTGTTTATACGTGCAGAAGTTGAGGTCTACGTTCCAAGGCCAGTCTGTTCCCCACATCACCTTCCTTATACCCGCGCCTTCGATGAGCCTTCTAAGCATCTCAAGCCCCGTT
>Ga0315306_10000639_pt1 | contig 17002 bp, 13 predicted proteins | sample TDP1_MG_FD_203803 | JGI IMG/M metagenome (GOLD analysis project Ga0315306, IMG submission 203803) | Freshwater sediment microbial communities from Lake Towuti, South Sulawesi, Indonesia - TDP1 | ecosystem: Environmental > Aquatic > Freshwater > Lake > Sediment | place: Indonesia: South Sulawesi... | reverse complement strand
CTGTCATCCATTTCAGGTACTCATCGATCAAGTGGTAGATCACGTTGAACCGGAAGACAGGGACCTTGCTGCTACTGGCCTCGGCTTCGGCGTCCGGGAGAACCTTGACGTTGAAAGCCAGCACCACGCCGTAGAGCAGCTCGGTCTCCTTCACCACAGATGCCTCGGTCACATCCCTCTTGGAAACATCGCCGACATCTGCCAACCTGAGAGGAATGCCTTCCTTCCTCAAGCTTTCTGCTATCGCCTCCAATGACCCAAGAGCATCTGCCTTCAGGACCACGCCCTTGACATCGGTGGAGACAAGGATGTTCTGGACCTCTTGTGCAACTTCGTTGATGTAGTTTTCTAGATCTTCTCTCGTTGGAACCGCGTAGATTGGAGCGCCGGCCAATGCGTCGTCGAGGTTCGGAGCTGCGATTTTCACACCCGCGGCGGCCGGTACCTCATCCACTGATGAGAACCTGTCTCTCGGGTCGCGGATCTCATCTAAGGGTTTTGGCAGAAGAAGCGCTCGGACGCTTGTCATGATGGGTCCGCTTTTCCCGCCCAGAACAACGGTGTCTCCCCGCCTAAGCACCCCGTCGTAGGTGATCACGTTTACTGTAACTCCGAGCCCAACTTCCTCCTTGACCTCTAGGATCGTTCCTTTTGCGGGGCCCTGCGTCGTTTGAAGTCTGTCCCCTAGGTACTGCTGCGTTAGCCCTGTCAGAACCGCCACAAGCTCTGTCATGCCTTCACCAGTCTTTGCGCTTGTTGGGATGATCGCGATGGTTCGAGTGAAGTCTGTCACCTTGTCGAATCGGTCGGCTCTGAGCCCCATCTCTGAGAACTTTCCCATGACTACATAGAGGTGTTCATCTAGGTCCTTTTGAACGTAGGGGTCTTGCGCCTTGTGCGACTGGGTGAAAGAGGCGGTTTCCTGTGGCCTCCATCCCGAGATCCGGTCAATCTTATTGGCTGCAACGAGGAATGGGGTTCTTCGGGACTTTAGGATTTCTAGGGACTCGTAGGTTTGGTTCTCAAAACCCTTCAGTATGTCGACTACAAGTATCGCGATGTCTGCTACTCCGCCTCCTCTTCTCCTTAGGTTCGCGAACGCCTCGTGTCCAGGCGTGTCAACCACGAGGAGGCCCGGGATCCGAACTTCACCTCCAAGCCTTCGAAGTAGTGGGCCGGCTATCTCCTCGAGCGTCTCGACGGGAAAGAAGCTGGCGCCTATGTGCTGGGTCATACCGCCGACCTCTCTGGCTTGTACGCTACTTTTCCGGAGTTGATCTAGAAGGAGAGTCTTCCCAGTATCCACGTGGCCAAGAACGCAGACGATGGGCTGTCTGAGAGGCATTCTTCCTTGTTCTCCGCCAAGATGACAGCAGATTCTATGCAGAGGAGCCTGTCAGAATCGTTTTCCAATCCACATGTTCTTTGACGAGCGCCTTAGCTCGGTTGATCCTCTTCCTGTCGCTGGCCTTGATTCGTCCAACAATTCTCTGGATCAGCTGTAAAGTCGTGTAGGTGTCATATGGCACCAAGATGATCGGGACTGTCAGATCATCCGCGCGGGGCAGGATCTTCACGTTTGGGTACAAGTTGCCTGTTAGGATCAGAGCTGCGATTCCAGCCTCAAGAGCTGCGAAGATGATGTCAGTCCTGTCCCCTCCAGTGATCACGAGCTCGTCTTTCGCCTCGCGGAAGTATTTCACAGCGCTCTCCGGAGTCATTGCGCCCACAAGAACAGTCTGGAAGGTCTTGTCCATGCCGTCCTTGCCCCCAAGGACCCGTCCGCCGATGACTTGGTGAAGATCTTTGACTGTTAGGGCGCTCAGAGCGCTGTCTTCAGCGATGACGCCCAGAACCCTTACCCCGTTCTTCTCCAAGAGGGGCCTGATAACATGGTTGGCCCTCTCCAGTGTGTTCTGGGGGAAACGGTTCAATATGACGCCGAGCAGCGGGACACCCCACCTCGAACAGTACTCTTGAGCTTGGAGGATCTCGTCCACAACGAAGTCATTCTTGAACCTCGCAATAAGAAGAATGCGCGCCCCAAAATCTGCGGCCAACTTCGGCACCGAGCAACCCAAGACGGATCCCACTGACAAGTTGGATCCTCCTTCTATGAGCATTGTGTCCTTGCTCTCCGAGGCTCTTCTGTAAGCGACGGCGATCTTGCTGGCGTATTCTGAGAGGTCATGTTTACCTAAATCCTCTAGGAAATCGTTCTTCTTTAGGGTTAGGGGAGAGACAAGACTTGCTTCGCCCTTGAGGTTGAGGATTGTGCTGACCGTCTTGACATCCTCGTCCAGCGCTTCTCGTCTTTCGCTCAGTGAGGATTCCAAACCGATAGGCTTGAAGTAGCCTACCTTGTGGCCTAAGCTTCTGGCCAATAGAGCCAACGCTATGGCAATGGTGCTCTTGCCAGCGAGCTCCTCAGTCGACGCTATATAGATCACGTTTCTGGCCAACTCTCTCACACCTCACCCTCAGCTACTTCATGATTGTCCTCCACTTGCGAAGTTCACTCAGACTGTACTTCGCGGAGTGAGCGACGTTTCCAATCTGCTGTGCTCTATATGTTCGGAACGGTGATTTAAACCTCTCTCTCTAAACACACTAGTTTCTGTCTTCCGCACCAACTGTGCTATTACGTTTGTCTTGCATCCTGCAACGTGCAAAGAAGACCCCTAAAAGAGGGAACATCTATCCTTTATTGTCAAGGGTTCGCTCAGAATCCACTAAGGTCCTTAGGCTATCGCGAAAAGTGAGCTTCTCTTTCACGCAGTTTTCCAGAAAGCGAGGATATCTATCTGGCTCAACGTTCAACGGAGGCCATACTCTGGTTTTCTCGTTTCTCAACCCTTATTACGTGGTCCGCCTTCTCGGCGAAGGCTTCACTGTGGGTAACGGCTATGATCTGCTCAACTGTTTTCAGTCGTGACAGAGACTCAGCTAGTCTGTCTATGGAGCCGTCTTCTCTTCCTAGGCTCTCGGTTGGTTCGTCAAGAAGGAGCATTCGGAGTCCGTGCCCAACCTTCCATTGCATTATCATCTGACCAACGCCTAGGCGGTACGCGAATGCCAGCAATGTTCTTTCTCCGCCTGAAAGGTTTGATGTGCTTCTTTCGTACCTGTCTTCGCCTTCTATTATCGGTGTGTAGTTCTCGTCTATCCTTAGTGAGATCAGAGGGCCCTCAGCTCCTGTTAGTTCGTTGAGGACTTGTTGGACGACTCTTTCGAGGTATGCTATGAACTCAGTTCTCAGCTTCGGTCTTATGCTCTGGTAGGCTTGGCGAATGTCCTGAACTAGTTCCATGATCTTGTTGACCTTTCCTAGTCTTGTTGCTTTTCTCTTTGCGTTGTTCAGATGTTCCTTGAGGGTCTCAAGTCTCTTTAGGATCTCTTTCTTCTGAGACTCTAAGTTCTGCGCTCTGTACCTTGAACTCAGGTAATGTTCATTTGCTTTATCTCGAAGTGCACGCGCGTGCTCAAGCGCTGCAACATCGACCTCACTTACTCGTAACTGGAGCCCTCCAAGCTTAGCTTGCAGTGCCTTCTGCTCTTCGTGTCTCTCCTGAAGCTTTTTCTGTGAATCCTGAAGCAGGTTCTCTTCAGTCTCCCTCTGCTTAGATATCTCCTCGGTTCTTGTTAGGGTTGTGCTAAGGCTGTTCACAACTGAGAAGATTATCTCCCGAACACGTTCCAGTTCACTGGTATCATTCTCGATCTCTTTCAGCTTCTGGTTGTTCTCAGATGCGTCTTGATAGAGGGTCTTCATGAGCCGATCCTTGTAGTCTGATGTGAGAGTCTGGAGGCACAGTGGGCAAGTGTTCTCTTTCAGCAGGTTGGAGACTCTTTGAGTGGACCGTTTGATCTCGTTCTTGAGGTTTTCCTCGCTTCCTAGGTTGGCTGAAATCTGTCTCTGTAGAGCTTCAACGTGTGACCGAATGTGGTCGATTGTAAGGTCTAGTGGCAGCCCGATCTCTGCGAGTCTTCTTCTCTGCGAGTCTTCTTGGCTCTTCAATGAGTTCAGACGGGCCTGCTGCTCTTCAATCCTGGCTGCTCGGTTCTCGATTTCTTCAGTGAGTCTTGCAGCTGTAGCCTCGGCGCCTAGGATTTCAGCCTGAACTTGGCTCGCTTCCTGCCGTAGCTCCTCGTTCCTCCTCTTGATTGTTTCCAGCTCTTCCAGCCGGGTTGCTGCGTCCTTTAGCTTCCTTTCTGCATCTGCAAGTTGGTCGGTTGCGTCTTCGAGCTCGCTTTCTGTTGCTGCAAGGTCTTTGTCTGCTTCGCTGCACTTGACCTGTAGTTCGTTGAGCCCGACTACGTCGGGGTCGCGTTCGAGTGAGTTCGCTTCGCTCTCGTACCATCTGATTACGGGACGCAGGTTCGTCCAGGAAGTTTCGTATTCTGAGAGCCCGAAGAGCTGGTCGAGCCGTTTCTGTCTTTCGCTGGGCGGCATATTCAGAACGTCTTTCAGCCGCTCTTGCTGGATCCATATTATCTCGCGGAAGATTTCTCTGTCGATCCCTGTCACCGACCTTAGCTGCTCTGCGACGGCTTCACTTTTCATCTCGGCGATGGTCTTGTCGTTTTCGAAGAGCTTCAGCTGGTTTGTGTCTTGGGTTATGTGTTCGCCCTCCCGCTTGAGGACTCTTTGCACCGTGTATTCCTTTCCGTCTCTGACGAATTTGAGGACGATTCTTCCAGAGTCTGCTCCTTCCCGAAGAAGGTAGTCGTAGGTACGTCCGATGGGGTCGCCAAAAAGTGCAAAGTCGATGGCATATAAGATGCTGGACTTTCCTGCACCAACTCCGCCGACAAGGCAGTTGAAGCCGTCTGAGAAGTTGATCAAGCTTTTGGCGTGTGATCTGATGTTCTCGAGCCTCAGGTCCCTAATTTTCATTGAGGGTCTCCTCCAGGAGTGTTCTAGCCTTTTCTTCGTCTCCCTTCGTAAGGAGTTGGATCAGGTTTAAAGCTAGGCGCGCGTTTCTCTCGGCGTCTCTATCTTTGTGCCGTTGTTTGAAGAACTGCATGAAGTACTCGTAGGACTTTGTCTTGAGGTCTTTCATTTCGCCTTCGAAGATTGACCGGATCGTCTCTTCGGGGATGCCTTTCTCCATCATTGAGACAAATGGTCGCACGATTAGAGCTTTCTGGGCGGCGCCTCTGATCTTGGCTAGGTCTATCTCTCTTCGCGTTGACTCCGCTGGAAGGGTTCCCTTCAGTACTGGTATGAGTACGGCTCCGGGTTCGTCGGCTTCCTTTATCATCTCGGCTGCCAGCTCGACAACCTTCTGCGGAGGGTATCCCGTGCAATCTCTTTCTAAGATTTTGAAGAGTCTGGGTGTCTCCAGTCCTATGCGGTCTATTTCTGGTTCACCTGTCTGGTTGACTTCGATGTGGTAGAAGCCTTTCTGGGTCTTTGCGTCTTCGTAGCTGACGGTTTCTGTTGAGCCGCTGTAGACGAGAAGGGCTCCCTTGAACGGGAACTGCCAAGGCGTATGCAAGTGTCCGCCAGCGTAGTAGTCGAACCCGTCTGGGACGCATTGGGGAGAAGCTTCGGCCATAGTCTCGGGGCGGCCCTTCAGGATTTCAGGTATCTCAAGAATCATGTGAAAGACGAAGATGTTGAACATGTCCAGATGTGGGCTGGGTTTCTTCATGTCGTAGAAGACTGGCAGCTCCGTCTCTGTTCTCTGCCGGGTCCTGAAGTTTGGAATGCCGTAGACGTAGCAGCTCTCGTTCTTCCAACAAGCCTTCTCATGTCTGGGCAGGTAATAGACGAGTCCAGCCGTGTCCAGCGGGTTCAGTATGGTGCCAGTTATCACGTTCGGGGCCGCATCGTGCGATCCATCGACCGCGAGGACTTGAATGCCCGCTTCTTTCAGCCTCTTGAAGTTCTGAATCGCTCTTTCCAGAGTTAAGTTCAGTGGTCTAGCGTGGTGGAAAAGGTCGCCAGCTATCACCATGAATTCAGGTTTGAGTTCGATTGTCTTTTCGACGACCTCGTGGAAAGCCTGGTCGAAGTCGTCGCGCCGTGCAGCTAGGTTATACTGCTCGTAACCGAGGTGAAGATCAGCCACATGAACAAAACTGAACGGCCTCAAGCGAACCCCTCCTTTTCCTATGACAATACAGGTGTGGAGGACCTGCGTTTGTTCACGCAATATTGGTGGGAGGTTGCTAATAAATGGAGGAAGTCAGTCTTTTTCAATCGTGCCCTGTTGAAAAGACTGCATCGAACAGATGGCTGTCAGCAGGAAGTCGCTGGTAGTAGCCTAAGTAGTGTGGAACCCCAGTTTTGCTCTGATCCTCTCTTCTAGCGCTGGGTTCACCTCGATCCCTATGCACCTTCTTTCTGTGCGCAAGCAGACTTTCATCGTGGTTCCCGAGCCCAGAACCGGGTCTACGACAAGATCCCCCTTGTTCGACGAGGTGGCAACGCATTTCTGCACCAGTTCGTCTGGAAGCTCGTTGCCTGCTGTGCGGATGCCGTGGTGGTAAGGCCTCTTGATATCCCACACGTCTTCAGCGTAGTGTTCGGGCTTGTTGAAAGTGTAGTTAGACTCGTCCTTGACCAATAGCAGGAGGTGGTAGTGGGAGGTTGTGAACCGCCTTGTCGTGTAGACGCCGAATTGGTATTTCCATATGCAGTGGTTGAGAACATGGAACGCTGACTCTTCCACCGCATCTAGGACGGTCTTTAGATTGTTCCAACCAGAAAGCAACCACATGCTCCCAGAAGCCTTGAGCGTGTCACAAGACCATTCTAGAAGGCTTTTGGTGAAGCTGGGGTATTCCTCTTTGCAGACTTCCTCATACGATAGCGCATCGGGCTTTCGGTGATAGGTCAGCAAGTTCCCCTTAAAATCGATGCCAAAGGGCGGGTCGGCGAAGACCAGGTCTGCTTGTTCGCCTAGTTTGACTTTCCGAAAATCGTTGAAGATAACCTTGTGGTCCTTGCCAAATTCGATCGTCCGGCTCAAGCCACAACACCATCCGCCCAGATGTGCAGTCACTTCATACGGAGGAGCTTCTGAACTTGTCGTGAGTCTTTGTTGGTCCGCGAAGAGTTCTCGGCACTGAAACAGATTAGAAGGCCAAGAAATATAAAACCTTCCACAGTAAGCGGCAAGGCGCATCTACAGGCCAAGCAGTTCCTTGATCTCTGCGATCTCAACGTCGGATGGTTCCCACGCGTAGTTGTAGATCGGTCCGCCAGGTCTCTCGTTATAGAATGGCCTGTTACATCCCGGGCACCCCGAGGTCCTGAAAGGTTCTCCTGTCTTGACGATACTTGCAAGCTCGTTCCTCGGAATGCCAAAGTCAATGAGGCGCCCATCACTGAGCTTCATTTCTTCGTAGCGACTCTTCCCTTGCGTCACCAAATAGTGTGCGACTTGGAGCCTCCTGTAGTAACTCAAGGGGGGCGGAGGATGGTCGGCTAATCCAGTGCCCATGATGGGGGTGAAAGCGAAAACAGCGGGGTAGACCCCTAGGTCCATACACGTCTGGACCATCTTCATGAATTCGTCTTCGCTTTCTCCTAGACCCGCTATGAGATGTGTGGTGACATGGTTTTCTCCGAAGACTTCGACAGCTTCTTTCAAAGCGCGGAAGTGTCGAGTCCAACTGTACGGTCCCCCTGCCAACGAACCCTTTACACCTTCGAAAAGCCCCTCGGTCACAGCGTCAAGGGCGATATCAACCCTTTCAACGCCTGCCTGAAGCAGTCTAGACATGTCCGCACGGCCGAGAGGCTGGCAAGAAACTGAGATAGGGACATCAGACACCGCATGGATTGCAGCTGCTAAATGAACGAGATCGTCTTGCACCCCCTTGTAGTTCAGGGCTTGCAAGCATGCTCTCTTAATCTTGCCCATTCTGAAAGCACCGGATATCCTTTGGACGACATCTTTGGTCTCAAAGGCTGGCCAGACAACTCTTGAGAGCATGTCCGCTCTTCCATAGCTCTTTCTGGACTGGGGGCAGAATGCACAGGCTGCTGAGCACTTTCCTCGCTTGTAGGTTAACATGTAGACGGTTGTGGGCGCTGCGTCAAGCCTGCTTTCAACTAGGCCTAGGATGACGGCTGAGCCAACAGAAACTCTGATCTTCGAGGGGAAGTGCTCCTTGCGCATCCTCCAGCACCGTCATACAACAGTCAAGGGGCTGCTTAATAATAGTGTCGAGCGATTTCAGTGAAGTCTTCTTCACCAACATGAATAGACCGTTTTTCACACTGTGCGCAGGAAAAAAAATTTTCCTTAAATACTCGGTGAAACTTCAACGGGAAAGCCTGGAAACTTTGAAGTCAACAACCGAAGTTCCTGAATGTTGAAGAACTTTTGGCAGACCAAGGATTTCGTTGAAGATTCTTTAACCAGCTTGCTGCGAAACCTTTGTTGTGGCATGAACGCAGAGATGTCTTTGTGGGGAAGGAAAGCTAGAGTAGAAGCATGCATGACCCCAGCTAGACCCCATCTTAGCGCGTCCTCATTTCTGTTGGCAAAGAGAAGAAGGGAGTGTCTCTATCCGTAGAGTTCTTGGATTCCTGCAGTATCGCCAATGTACAGGGTTCTCTTCTTGGTTTCTCCGTATGCTGAGTAGCCGTACATGGTTTCTTCTGAAGAGCTGGAGTCGTACAGGTCAGCCAGTCCTGCTCCGTGGCCGAACTCGTGTGCTGCAATGTTCTGAAGATCCATAACATTCGTGTTCCCCAGATCTGTCTCACTTGTCTGACCCGCATCTCCCCAAGCAAAGTCTGTGTCGAACATTATGTCGAACTCTATGATTTCTCGTATCTGAGGAGGACCACCGAAGTATCCCCATATGATGGTTACAGCGATCACTCCTTCTTCCGGATAGTCTCCCCAGAGAAGCTCATTCCTTCCGTCGGGAGCGTCGTAATCCCAACTTGCATCGTAAACGATTGCAGCCGAACCAAACAACTCCGCACTTGTGTGTACATCCCATTCTTCAGCGGCAACAACAGTGGCAGAGAATACAAAGGATCTTTCAAGATTTGAAAAGTCTGGATCTACCACATAGGTTATCGGCGTGTTCTTCCACTCGACCCCTTTCCCTAGAAGCTTATATTGACCAGAGTCTTCTCCAGGCTTCCCTCCGCCAGCCCAAGGAGGCTTCCCGTATCCTCGCCTGTAGTGGATGAAAACCCGCTTCTCAAGCGCCGGTGGAGTCCCGTCAGGTTTGTTCGCTGAAACTATTGAAGTAACAGGGGCAAAGATACCTACTGCAAGTACAAGGCATATCAACAAAGCGATTTCTTTCTTCATCGTCTCACACGATGAGCAGTGCATGCAAGGGCTATAAAAGCGTTCAGAAGGAAAGATACTTACGCATTCAAGATAGAGAACATGATCTAACGTCGTTCTTCGGTTAAAGGACGTTATCGGAAGTCAAGAGACTGCCGAGCAATGGTTTCTAGATAGTCTGGTGGGGTGCACAGACATCTGGTTGGGATTTTGTGAAGGCTCCGTAACTGGCATTCGACATTGTGGCATACCAAACACAACAGCTTGGCAATCGTACGCAAGTAAGCCACGAGAAAGAGCATGATGAACACTGCAAACGTCGAGATGCAAGAGGCCTAAATGCACCCAGCAATCTCCATATTCACTCTTGTGAAGTCGCCCGGTCTTTCAATATCGAAACAGTAACACTAAATATCATCGTAATCGTTAGTAGTGAACAGGCAGCTTCAGACCTTCGTGAAAGGTTGCTGCTGGGGATTCAAGACTTAGAATTCGTACAGCGAGGACGGAGCTGGAAAGCGCTGAGTTCGAGCGGCCAATCGAAGCCGAAGTTGTAGATCTGAGGAAAGTGCTGGAAAGACTATGTGTCCGGCTTCACCGAAGACCCCTAAAGCCCTTCGAGAGGCACCGGGACAAATAGGAAAAATAGATTTCAGATTAGGACGGACGCAAGTTGTCTTGGAGATTCCCCCATTCTTTGTTAATTTTGACAAGAGAGATTACAGTTCAATCATGACAAGGGAAGAGAAAGGGGGGAGAAAAGCTCTGTTCTACGTTTACATCTCTAGAAAGAATCAGCTGTCCAAGCTTCTGTTGCTAAAGGCCATGCATCCAGACATCTTCATTCCGGTCACATTGAAAATAAGCGAAGAGATAGATAAAGACGAAATTAACTCTTTCATAGAGTCTGTGCATAGCGTAGATAAAGAGTGGCTGTATCATGGTTCAGGACTATGGGAAAGGACGTTTTTCAGCTGCAAAGTTTTCATGGTGCTAATCATTGGAGAAGACAGATGGACAGTAAGGCCTCTAGTTGCCAAGGAGGGTCTGTCAGGCTTTGGAGCTGAAATCCCAGTAGAGAATGTTCTAGGCCAAGACTTTCTTGATAGGCTAGAAGAGGATGAGAAGAAAGGGTTGGAGATACATGAACATGTGGACAACTTGCATTTCCACTTCACAGTTCATTCTGTGGCCAGATTTATTCAGTTGGTGAAGGAATGGGATTACTACTTTGCCCACAAAGAAAGATGGAGAATGAGCATCAAGATCCCCTAGAGGACCGCTAACGACGGCTAGGCTTAGAACTGTACATGCGCCCGGTAAAGATGTTTTGAGACCAATCCAATCAAAAGTGCAAGGTTCAACGGGGGGTACTAGGGCCTCAAGAAAACAAGCAACACTTTCCGATCAGCGCGGCTATCAGAACCATGACAGATTTGTTCATGATTTGTGTTCTTTCCTCATCAGTTTGACTTCAATTCGGAAAATGAACAGGGTTGAACAATCAAATTAGAATTTTTGAAGTCTTAGGCAAATATTAGTGATTAGCAAGCGATTGTAGGGCAATTGTAGGTTTGTGAAGAGGTTTTTCACAATCTTTATATGGTTGGAGTGTTTTGTTTCCCATGGGAAACAAATTTGATCGAAGAGCGAGCGAATCTGCTACAGATGATTAGCGGTTCAGAACAAGGTATTAGAGCATTGACAAAGTTATCTAGATCTCGAAATGAAGACACAATCGCTCTTCTAAACTTGATGGAACAAGAAGGTTTGATAAGCTATCTGGAAAAAGACAACTGTAAAGCAAGAGGTAGACCTAAAAAAGTACCTATGATAACTGCTCTAGGTGAACAATTGCTCATGGATTTCCAGAAATGTAAACGAAGCTTGATCCAGATTAACGACAATGACATTAAGCAATGCAAGCGTCAAGTCATATTAAAGAAGCTTCTGGAAGAAAATGATGTTTCACCTTACAAAAGATTCTTGGAAGTGACGAATTTTGCCTTCAGCATCCGCAACGCGCTCATTCGTCGATAGCGCAAAAAAACTTGTTGCCACATTTTCAAAAGAAAGATTAGAGTATATGTTCATTGGCGGTTTTGCGTTACCAGCTTACGGTCAGATCAGAGCAACACAAGATATTGACATAGCGATTGCAGTCACGAAGATGGAGAGCCTTGAGCGTTTATTAGAAGAATTGAGGAGGAGGAGTTTTGAAACGACTGCGAAGGCTCAGATGGATGCTGCCTGCATCTACTTGCTTGACCGAGAGAATCTAGTTGAGGTTGAACTTTGGCTTAAGCCAGATGGGGTAACATTCAACAATGAACTTCTATCCAGAAGAAGGAGAATAGAATTAGCAGAAGACCTTAACATATGGGTTATTGGACCAGAGGATTTTATTGTTAACAAGCTGGCAAGAGTGGATAGAAGTGTCCAAGACGAAAGGGACATTGTCACTGTTCTCATAAATCAGAAAGGCAAACTTGATTATGAATATCTCGAAGAACGAGCTGAAGAATTCGAAGTTATTCAATTGTTGAAACCACTTCAAAGAAGAATAGATACGTCTGCTTAGATCTTCTTAAGCCGTATCTCAGATATATCAAATGGTGAGGATTAGGCATCGCCCGTGTCTCTTTGCTAAGATCTAAGCTTATCTGCCGTTTCTCCTAGAACCCACAGAGAGGAAACCAAATTCGAATATGCGGTGGACTATGAAATGCCTTGGGGGACTCCCGGCAAGTTCCTCGAGAAATTGTTCATTCAGAGAACGGTTGAAAGAAGGGGTCACGAAAGCGTTAGACCACTTGAAAAGCATTCTGGGGAAACATATGCTCACTAGAACAGCAACCTACTGAAATGCTTAGATTGTGCCTTAGGTTCTTCTATCGTTTTTCCCTGATTTTTGGTATTGCTATCGCTCTCAATGTTGTTGAACTATCTCCTCTTTGTTTGGATGGCACGGCGACCCTCTGCTTTAAGGATAAGATGACGCAGCAAGTCTGTACAATCTACGGAATGAATTAACTAGCTCTCAGCTTGTTTCAAGAAGTTGCTCCCGATAGGTTCTTTACCCGTTTACACCGAGTGCAAGGCGGCAATTACAGACAGTACGAACAAAGTGACCCAAACCGAATCCGGTGTGATCATTGTTCCTCACCATCATATATTTATGCTACCGAAGTTCCCGACCATTAAGCGTCCCCGATGTATCCTTGATGTAGTGGACGGAATCCTCTTCTTTTACCTACCCGGTATCCGAAGAGTGAACCCGCCATTGGCGCTACACCGAAGAAGAAAAAGAACCTGAACCACAGTTCAAATGTGGTGGCTGGTCCGGGTATGTTGAAGACTCCAATGATGATACCTCCCAGAATGCCTCCGAGCAGAGTTCCAAAGCACGCGCCACCAACTGTATACGCTATCTTCGTTATCCTTAAGACCGTCTTGTCAGAGAGAACATTCACTATGATGTGTCGCAAGGCGTAGGCGCAGAACATGGCCAAGAAGATCGAGAGTATCCCATGAGCCAGCCCATACAAGTCGATGACGTTGAAGAGGTATAAGGCAACATCTAAGGCTGAGAAAGCTACGAGTGCTATAGCCGCCTCAAACCAGAAGAGTTTCCACCATTCAAGCTTTCTACTCATCACTGACAACCTCGCCTTTATCTAGGCGATGGTAGCCGCCATCTTCAAAGACTACAAGGGAAAGATGGATTTTCAGACACCCCATCCGTACGCAACCACCATATCAGCAAATAGACGTGCAACCGATATTGATCACCGGGTATTCTAGGACGAATGTAGTCTTTCCTGTTTGCGAAATCGATGGTAAGATTATTAGAGGTATTAGGGGTAATCATGATAGGTCAAGAGCGTGAATTGGGTTATGTCGCACCTCTGGTGTTCTTCGTTCTAGATCTTGGTCAGCAAGTTCTCGACAATACTCAACATTATTATGTTCTTGTTTGTGAAGCCACGGAATTTCCCGCTTGCATCGACAACAGCGGCGTCCGGGATTTTCCTGCTTTCCATTATGTTTAAGGCTTCCTTGTTGGATACAGCGTCTTGCACAAAGTCTCTTCTCAGCCCAGGTATGTTTTCAAGATCACCCCTACCTACAATGTTAATGATGCTGTCTATGGACGTTTGTGCTAGCAGACTCAGGGGAGCGAACCCCTGAAATATGTGATTCTTGTCACTAAAAACTACATATTTGGCCTGTTCAGTTTTCGAAAGATCCTTTAGATATTTTTCCATAAACTCATAAATGTATGATTCTCTTACTATTAGACCCAAAGTTGTAGGATGACCTTTGGAAGCTTGTTCCATCAGCCTATCGAGGACATCATAACCTCCTTTTGGCAAATATAGAGCTTCTTCGTACTTGACAGGCTGCTGTTCATACTGAACTTTCTCACCGACAGCTTCTCTGAGTTTAACCTCAAAGCCCCCCGCTTTCAGTTCTGAGATTCTTCCAGAAACCACCAAGTATACTATGAAAGGGATTAGAGACAGAAAAATGGCTGAAGAATCATCTAAATCGATTCCTAGGAGGCCACCTGCATATCGAGAGACAAAATACAGCGCCACAACGACTATGGAAATGATGGCTGTAGTTTCCGCGATTTTTGTTTTATTCCGTTTCTCATCCGTCTTCTTCACTTGGCTTTCAACACACTGCAACTCAATCCCCAAAAAAAGCAATATCGGTCTGTAATTCATAAATATATCTCTATCATGTTTTCTCTTTCAACATGTCTAGCGCCAGCTTGACTAGCTACCAAACATGAAATGCCCAAACGTGTTCTGTTAGTGGGGATTAACGGAATGAAGAGGCTAGACCAGCTAGATGCTTACGTTTGCGTTTCTTAGGAAACAACGTAATATTCTTTCGCTTAAATGGCTTCCGAATATTGAGGTTATAAGAACGTATTTTATCAGCCCCTTGAGATGTAGTGGGGAGACCTTAGTTCTGCTTCAGCTCTTCCGACTCATCATTCATTTTTCCGTTGCCTAGCTCCCCTCTATATTCTGTCAAGGCTTCAGCGAGGAGACCACAAACGATTGGTTACTGAAACCAACTGCATCTGGGAAAGCCTTCTGTATAATTCATTTGTTCGGATGAGTTCATCATGGTTACCTTCATCGTTAATTTCGCCGTTGACTAGAACTATGATGCGATCCGTATCCCTGACTGTGGAGACTCGATGAGTAACAACGATGATTATGCGATTCTTCATCTCTTCCTTCAATATGTCTTGGATGACAGATTCTGTGTATGGATCGACGCTTGAAGTGGCTTCATCGAGAATCAGAATCCGTGGATTTGCAAGTATAGCTCTGGCGAGGCATATGAGTTGTTTCTGACCGTAGGAAAGATTTGTGCCCCGCTCCTGAAGTTCGGTATCGTATCCCTTTTCCAGTTTCATGATATTTTCATGTATCCCCACGAGTTTCGCGATGTGTATCATCTCATCGTCCGTTGCTTCTTGTCTTCCGAACTTCAAGTTGTATGCTATGGTTCCTTGGAATAGATAAGGTTCCTGGAGGACGATGGCTATGTTCCGTCGTAGAGAAGCCAACTTAAGTTTTTTGATGTCTACTCCGTCCAGCTCAACGACGCCCTCAGTAGGATCGTAGAAGCGTCCGATGAGGTTGATCATTGAGGACTTTCCCGAACCAGTGGGGCCAAATATGGCAAGCCGTTCTCCAAGACTGGCCGTGAAAGAGATGTTCTTAAGAACAGGTTGATCTTTCACATAACTGAAATTGACATTCTTGAATTCCAACACACCTTTCATGATACCTAGTTCAACTGCATCTGAAGACTCAGTCACATCTGGCTTGAGGTCCAAGATGAAGAAAACGCGTTCAGCACTTGCCAATGCACCTTGAATCTCACCGTAGAATGTCGCTAGGCTCTCAATGGGGCTTAGGAAGCTTGATGCATATTGTGTAAACGCTACTAGGTCGCCGAGTGTGCGTGTGCCACCGAGGACTTGCTGGCCACCTGCGAACCAGATGAGGGCTTGGATGAGTGCCGAGAATATGCCAATCGTGGCGTCAAAGGTGTTGGAGACTATTTCAGCATGTATTTGTGCGGTCATGTTTTCTTCGTTGACTGCATCAAATTCATTTAGTGCGCGTTCTTCCTGTGCCATTGCCTTTGTAACCTTGGCTCCATACATGAAGTCCTGCACTTTGGCGGTCATGGAAGCTACTTTTATCCTAGCGATCTGCCATGCTTTTCTAATCCAGTGTTGGAAGAGACTGCTGACGACAGCCAGCGCCGGAGCTATGGTTAAAGCTATCAAAGCTAGTTGGGCATCTAGGAATAGCATTGTGCTTACAATGGCAATGGCCGTTATGCAGTCGGCCGCAACACCTATTATTCCCGAGGAGACCAACCGTTTAAGAGCTTCAGCATCATTGGTAGCCCTGGATACCAGCCTTCCAGTGTTTCCATGTTCGAAGAAATTTTGAGAGAGGTTTTGCAGCTGGATGAAGAAGTCGTATTTGATGTCGGCGATTATTGTCTGACCTAGTTTCTCGATGTAGTACTCTTGAAGTGACATTATAGTCCAAAGCGATAGTCCTGTGGCAATGTACAACAGCCCTGTTACCGCGAGAAGCATCCATGTGCTAGGTTGACTTGAAGCACTCAGCATCGAAGCTATTGAGTTGATGAGGTCGGAGAGCCATTGTCCGCTTGCTGAGGGATTTTCTCTGATGAAGAAGTCTATAGCCACTTTGTAGATATATGGGCCAGCAAGCGTTAACCCTGTTTTTGCTGTCATAAGGAGCCCAACTATAGCGACGAGGGATTTATGGCGCGTCATGTAGACTCTGAAGACTCTTTTGACGATGTTGAGGTCACTTATTTTGCGTTCCGTGGACTCTAGTGAACCGATGTCATATCGTCCAGCGTATTCTGCCATTAAACTTTCACCTGCTGCTCTAACATGAGTACCTGCGACTCGATAAGCATCTTGTATTTGTAGGAGGACTCTAGAAGTTGACTGTGTCTACCAACAGCGATGATTTTCCCTTCGTCCATTACGACAACGCGGTCAGCTGCCTCACAAGTTGAAGCTCTCTGAGTAATTATGAGGGCAGTTCTTCCCTTCAGGAGAGACTCTATTGCTTTTCTGATGAGTATCTCGGTCTCAGCATCCACGTTTGATGTGGAATCATCAAGAATCAAGATGGTCGGTTGTGTGAGGAGAGTGCGAGCTATAGATATCCTCTGCCTCTGCCCGCCTGATAGTGTAAGGCCTCTCTCACCCACAATGGTGTCATAGCCTTTGGGCAACGAGATTACAAAGTCGTGAATTTGAGCTGCTTGGGCTGCTTCGACAATTTCGTTTTCAGAGGCTTGAGGCTTCCCAAATGCAATGTTTTCTCTTATCGTGGTGGAGAAGATAAACGTATCCTGTAGTACAATGCCAATCTGACTATGAAGTGACTTCAAAGAGACATCACGAACGTCGTATCCGTCAACCGTAACCCTTCCTGAGGAAACATCGTAGAAACGAGGTACAAGTTCTGCAAGGGTGGTTTTGCCTGATCCAACATAACCCACGAGAGCTACCTTTTCTCCTGGACTGATCTTCAGCGATACATTCCTGAGGATTTGTTCTGAACCTTCATAGCTGAACGAGACATTGTCGAACTCGACAGTCCCATTTAGACGTGGCAGTTCAACTGGATTGCTTGCTTCAG